>Ga0310037_10000066_pt1 | contig 95377 bp, 82 predicted proteins | sample Sb_taG_11_FD_200239 | JGI IMG/M metagenome (GOLD analysis project Ga0310037, IMG submission 200239) | Peat soil microbial communities from Weissenstadt, Germany - Sb_50d_3_AS metaG (v2) (version 2) | ecosystem: Environmental > Terrestrial > Soil > Wetlands > Peat | place: Germany: Weissenstadt... | reverse complement strand
CACGCTGGAAATGGAATCCGGCCTGAAGACCTGGGCGATCAAGAGGCCCATCACCGTTCACGCTTGGGGTGGCGCCTGCCTTGGCCCAACTCCAGATCGTGGCGTTGTCGATCACAAAGGCGAGGTGTACGGCAATCCGGGTCTGTTCATTGCGGACGCGGCGGCGCTACCGGCTGCGGCTGGGACGCCTCCGTCTCTCACGATCGCGGCCTGGGCGCATCATGTTGCCGATGGCCTGGCACAAAGGGCGACTTGAAGGTTATGGGAAGCCACAATCCAGGACGCACGAAACCAGCAACGCATCAAGCAATTACAGAAATAAAACTGGAAAGGCGAAACCGATGAACCGCTTAGCGAAGCGCATTTCCACTCGGGCATTGATCGTACTGCTGATTGCGACGTGGGGCTCCGAGTACGGCGCGGCGCAGGAGGCGGCCCCGGTAGAGAAACAAAACCAGCAATATTCCCCCAATGTAGGCCAGACCTACCCGAACCGAGTCCTCTGGGGCCTTACCCACATCCACACCGCCCTCTCCGCCGACGCTGGACTGATGGGAATCACGCTGGGACCCGACGAATTGTTCCGCTCTGCAATGGGCCAGGAAGTCACCACCACCACCGGTTTGAAATTCAAACTGGAACGGCCGCTCGACTGGCTCGCCATCACTGACCATGCTGAATTTCTCGGAATATCCGGTCAACTTGCGACTGGCAACCCGGAGCTGCTCGCCAACCCTACCGGCAAAAAGTGGTACGACTTGTCCAAGGGGAACGCACAACAGAAATTTGAGGGTGCCTGGGAAGTTTTCGGGGCCATTGCCTCGGGCAAGGACCCGATCAACAACACCAAGCTTCAGGCGTCAGCTTGGGCGGAGGCCTACGAATCAGCCGAGAAGTACAATCAGCCCGGGGCTTTCACCACGCTCCACGGCTTCGAATGGACGTCGGTACCCGAGGGCAACAATCTTCATCGCACACTTATTTTCCGCGACAACGCGGACCGCGTGAAGCAGACAGTTCCCTTTTCCGCCTTCGACAGCACGGATCCGGCGGACCTCTGGAAGTACATGGACGCATATGAGAAGAAAACCGGCGGCCAGGTGCTCGCCATCCCTCACAACGGCAATCTCAGCAATGGCCTCATGTACACGGCCGAGACCTACGACCACAAACCCATGGACCGGGCCTACGCCGAGTCGCGGATCAATCACGAACCGCTCATGGAGGTGACGCAGATCAAGGGCAACAGCGAGGCCCACCCCTACCTTTCCCCGACCGACGAATTCGCCAACTTCGAACTTTGGGACTTCGGTAATCTCGCGAATATCACGACGCCCAAGAAAAAGGACATGCTCCAGTATGAGTACGCCCGCTCCGCGCTCAAGATTGGGCTGGAGCTGGAAGGCAAGCTTGGTGCCAACCCCTACCAGTTCGGCATGGTGGGCGCCAGCGATGCGCACATTGGCGTGGTGGACTCGCGGCAAGACAACTTCTTCGGTCAGTTTATTTTCGATGCGCCTTCACCGACGCGTTGGCAAATCCCAGTCCTAAAGTACGCAGACGGCAAGCCTTCGGTCTATTACTGGCAGGATATACCTGCGGGCTTGGGTGGCGTGTGGTCGCGCGAGAACACCCGCGAGGCGATCTGGGACGCGCTCAAGCGCAAGGAGGTCTATGCCACCACAGGCGAACGGCCGATCGTCCGTGTGTTTGGGGGCTGGGACTTCGTATCGGCGGACAAGGACCGCCCCAACTTCGCGGAGCAGGGCTACGCCCGCGGTGTGCCCATGGGCGGCAATCTGACCAACGCTCCGGCCGGCAAGAGTCCCGCCTTCGTGGTCTTCGCGCTGCGCGACCCTTACGGTCCCAACCTCGACCGCATCCAGGTCATCAAGGGTTGGCTGGGCAAAGACGGGAAGTCGAATGAGCGTATTTTCGACGTGGCGGTCTCCGGCGGGCGCAAGATCGGTCCAGATGGCCGCTGCAAGACCAAAGTGGGCAACACGGTAGACGTCGCTAACGCCACCTACAGCAACTCCATCGGCGCCGCGTATCTCTCGGCATACTGGAAGGACCCGGCGTTTGATCCCCAGGAGCACGCGTTCTACTACGTGCGCGTGATCCAGATCCCGTCGCCTCGCTGGACGGCGTATGACCAGAAGCGCTTCGGCGTCAAGATGGCCGCCAACGTTCCGATGACGACCACCGGCCGGGCCTACACTTCGCCCATCTGGTATAAGCCATGAAACGATGGCTCAAGGAGCCGCTGGTCCACTTTCTGGTGCTCGGCGCGCTGCTGTTTGGCGTGTACGGGTGGCTCCATCGCGGCGAGTCTGGCAATTGGGACAACGGCGCCGGCCCGGTGCGCATCACCACCCGGGAGATCGCGTTTCTCGCGGAAACTTGGGAGCGTCAGCAGCAGCGCGCGCCGACACGCGAGGAGTTGCACGCCTTGGCCGCGGGGTATCTGAAAGAGGAACTGCTCGGCCGCGAAGCGCGGGCGATGGGCCTCGATCAGAACGACCTCGTCATTCGCCGCCGTCTCGCCCAGAAGGTCGAGTTCGTCGTGAAAGATACGTCGCGACTCACTGAACCGACAGACGACGACCTGCATCGCTTTTACCAAGCGAACCTGGAGAGTTTCCAAACTCGCTCGCGCGTTTCGTTTACTCATGTCTTTTTCGACCCCGAAAAGCGCCTCGACGCCGCGGCCGATGCCAAAGCCGCACTCGCCGCTCTATCGCGCGGCCCGGCAGCCACCAGGAGGCTTGGCGATCCCTTCCCGCTTGACGCCGAGGTAAGCGACGAGGATAGGCAAGCCGTCGCCGGTCAGTTCGGAGACCCGTTCGCGAACGGGATTTTTGCCCTGAACCCGGACGCATGGTATGGCCCGATCGCATCCAGTTTCGGCCTGCATTTGGTGCACGTGACGGAGGTGAAGCCGGTCCGACAACTTGAGTTTTCCGAGGTGGAACCACAAGTGCGCGAACGCTGGCGCGACGAACATCAGCGCGAGGCCGACGAACAGTATTACGCGAGTCTAGTGAGTAAATACCACGTGGTCGTGGACGAGGAGGTCAAGCCGCTCATAGGTCCCCTTGACGGGCTCGCCCCGCAAGCGACAGCAATCGTAGCGCAGGGACCGAAGTGAAAGCGGCGCTCTCGAGTCGCCTTGTCGCAGCCCCGTCGCATCGGCTGCTGCAAGCGGTGGCGGCTCTGGCCGTTCTATTTTTCTCCGCTTCGGCCTTCGCTCATGAACTCCGCCCCGCGTACCTCGAACTGCGGGAAGAAAAGCCAGGTGAGTTCAGCGTCCTCTGGAAAACGCCGATGCTAGGCGCTGCGCGGCTGGCACTCGAACCCGAATTCTCGGGCGACAGTAATACGGTGACGCCGGTGACGACACGCACCCGGCCCGGCGCGGCCATTCAGCAATGGACCTTGCGTGCCCCCACGCTGCGCGGACAGACGCTCCGCATTCTCGGGCTGGAAGGAACCATGACAGATGCGCTCGTCCGCATCGAATTTGCCGATGGCACGAAATGGGTGCAGCGGCTGACCGGGCAAGAACCATCGGCCAGCATCCCGATGCGGCAAAGCGGCTGGTCCGTGGCGGGCGTGTATCTCCAGCTCGGCGTCGAACACATCCTCTTCGGTGCGGATCACATGCTGTTCGTGCTCGGGTTGCTGCTGCTCGTAAAGAACCGCTGGATGCTCCTGAAAACCATCACCGCCTTCACCGTAGCCCACAGCATCACGCTCGGCGTCGCAACGCTGGGCTACGCCAATGCGCCGATGGTTCCCCTTAACGCTGCGATCGCCCTCAGCATTCTCTTTCTTGGGCCAGAAATCGTTCGCTCCTGGCGTGGGCAAACTAGCTTCACCCTTGGTAATCCATGGGTGGTGGCATTTGCATTCGGACTCTTGCACGGCTTTGGTTTTGCGAGTGCGTTGACGAGCGCAGGCTTGCCACGAACGGACCTGCCACTGGCGTTGCTGAGCTTCAACGTAGGGGTAGAAATCGGCCAATTGAGCTTTGTGGGTCTGGTGCTATCGCTGGAACGCTCCTTCCGTATCCTGGAGATTCATTGGCCGCGTTGGGTCGAAGCGTTGCCTGGGTATACCGTGGGAACGCTCGGCGCCTTCTGGACCATACAGCGCGTCGCTATTCTCCTCGGGGGTGGGCGGTGAGGAGCACGCGGACTACGCCTCCCGGGCACAACAACCCTGGGTGCGGCACTCTGCAAAGCGCGACGCGATGTCTGATATTGCTCGTGCCGATGCTGCTCTGGGCGCAGGTTGCCTTCGCGCACCCACAGGCAGGCGAAGCCAAAGGGTTTGTCACGGGCTTTGAGCACCCGATCTCTGGACTTGATCACGTACTGGCGATGGTCGCCGTCGGCCTCTGGGGCGCACAACTGGGCTCCCCGGCCATCTGGCTTCTGCCTGTCGCCTTCCCCATGGTGATGGCAGTGGGCGGAATGCTCGGGCTCATGGGCGTGCCACTGCCCGGAACCGAGTGTGGGATTGCAGCCTCGGCCATCTTGCTCGGCGCGGCCGTCCTATTCGAGGTGCGTCCGCCCCTTGCCGCGGCGGCGGCATTGGTCGGCTTCTTCGCCATCTTCCACGGACACGCGCACGGCACGGAACTGCCGCCCGGAGAGAGCGGTCTGCTCTACAGCATGGGATTCGTCATCGCAACCGGCTGCCTGCACGGAGTGGGCATCAGCATCGGCGTCGTCCATCGATGGATGTGGGGACAGCGAATGCTGCGCGCCGCCGGCGCCTTCGTCGCGGTGGGCGGCGTCTTTTTCATGTGGAAGGCGTTCGCATGAGAGCTGCAAGCAAATCCTGGCTGCCGATTTACGCGATCGCTGTCTTCATGGTCGCGATGTGTCCCGCGCCGGCCGAAGCTCACTTAGTCTCGAGCGGAATGGGGCCCATCTACGACGGGCTGACGCACTTCCTGATGAGCCCGGAGGATCTGGTTCCAGTGCTCGCTCTCGCGTTATTGGCCGGACTTCGCGGTTCAGCCTACGGTCGCCGAGCACTCTTCGTGCTTCCCGCGGCGTGGCTGATGGGTGGGCTAGCCGGACTTGCCGCGGCGACGGTGAACGCCAACGCAGTGCAAACCGCAATCACCTTCCTGCTGCTGGGCGGATTGGTCGTCATGGACGCCAGGCTATCAGTACGCGCGACGACCGCATTGGCAGCGCTGCTGGGCCTCTATCACGGATATCTGAATGGAGCAGGGATGGGCCAGGCTGGCGCTGCTTCCGTGGCGTTGCTCGGACTCGTGTTCGCAGTGTTCGTTTTGGTCGCACTAGCCGCCGCACTCGTCGTGCAACTGCAAGCGGCATGGGCGCGCATCGCGGTACGGGTTGTCGGCAGCTGGATCGTCGCCAGCGGACTGCTGATGCTCGGGTGGAGCCTGCGCGGCAAGCTCTGATCTGAGGTCGAGTGGCGTCCGGACTCTTGCGATGTGGCAACTGAAGTTCCGAATCGTATTGACAATGACGTCGGGGACTTTGGATTCGTTGAAGCCGGCGGTGCTCACCGAAAACACACAATGATCCAAGTGCAGGCGTTTGCCGACTGGAGAACTGAAAATATACTCGGTGCGGCCCGGGCAGCGGCGCGGTGGATCGGAATGCGGAATCTTGAGCGTGAAGCGGCGGTGCTCGAGGCTACGCTGGGCGGCAGCTAGAGCTCGGGTCTGTCCCGTCAACGGCGACCGCAAGACCCCCTTCCTTGACGATCTACTCTTATTAGTGTATACAGCGCTCGCACACAGAGAGCCGGACGGACGCGGCCCCCAGTAGGCGGTCAGATTTAGGGTATCCCCCCGTGTCTCCATTCGACTCCGCGTTCTGCGAGCACCCGCCCCGACGACCACAGTAGTTCACTCAACGTCCACCGCGGAGGCGCTGCAGCTGTCGGCGCAGGGCAGGGGCGAGGAGTTGATACGCAAGCGTACGTGCATCTCGTGCCTTTCTTCCGTGGGGCCGACATTCGCGCAGTCGGCCTGCGCGAGATTCAGGCCTTCTACGACCACTGCATCGACACGGGTCGTCCGAGAAGCGTCAAGAGCATCGACATGGCACTCAACGTGCTGCGGCAGATTCTTTCGCACGCCCGCGCACAGGCCCTCATCGGAACGAACCCCGTTGAGGAGTGGAAGCGGGGGCGCCCCCGGCGGCGGGCTTCATCGTCGATGACAGTCTCGCCGGCCCGGATCCTCTCTGCCGATGAGCTTGGCCGGGTTCTTTCGGTAGCTGCCGCGCGCGCATCTCGCTTCTACCCGCTGATTCTCTTCCTGGCTGACACGGGATGCCGTCTTGGCGAAGCCTTCGCGCTGCGGTGGTCAGACCTTGACTTGGAGGGCGCCACGGCCCGGATCGCTCGGAGTTTCTCAAGCGGTGAGCACCTTGGGCCGACAAAGACGGGTCGGGAGCGAGTCGTCGAACTCTCCACCCGGCTCTGCCGCGCTCTCGCCGAGTGTATGCCCACCGTGTTCCCAATCCCCGATGGGCGTCTCGTCTTCCCCAACACGACTGGTGGCTTCCTCTTCGACAAATACTTCCGCGAGAAGGTCTTCCGCCGAGTGGTTCGAGAAGCACTTGGAGAGGGCAGGCGTCACACGCCGCATGACCTCCGCCACACCTGGGCGAGCCTGCACATGGCGCGGGGAACGCCACTTAAGTGGATCCAAGCGCAGGGTGGGTGGACGACGGCGAAGTTGCTCCTCGATACCTACGGCCATTTTATGCCGACGGAATCGCACGGTTTCGCCGACCGAATCACGGCCCCGGACGGCCCCCAGACGGCCCCTCGGTCCGAAGCGCCGAAGACCATATCCGGTGGAGCGGCGGAATCCCGAGCGCTGTCAAGAAGTTCCGACGAGGTCGCTATCGACCACGGGTCCCAGGTCCCCGATCATGCACTTGACCGAACCGCCGCCTTTCTTCAGAAACTCGGAGACATCCACGACGACCGGCGTTACGCCGCGTTCACGCACCTGCGCCAGAAGCCGATCCGATAGCCCTGCCGGCATGACGAGCCACGACTCACCACCCGCCGAGAGCGTGAATGAGTTGGCGGCGTAGTGCACGGCGTCGTCTTCTGAGAGTTCTAGGATTCCCTTGCCGATCGCTTCGCGAACGCGCTCCCACGACCGCGGCTCGAGGGCACGAGGATACGCGAGAAGGTATTCACGCCCGGGGCCAAAGGCGCAGAGCGCGGTATCTCCGTGGTAGTGGGCCTCGAGCACAAGTTCCACGCGGACAACCGGCCGCGGAGCCACGATTGCAGACAGAGTAGGCTCGACGTTCGCGGAAGTTCGAAAGCCGTATACGCGTCGCCAAGGTGGCATCGCGAAGACTGGCACGAAGCGCTGACGCTCGACACGACCGTGCGTCAACAGGCAGCGGTTGCCGACCGGAAAGAAATCAGCCTCGCCCTCAAATTGTAAGCGCTCGTCAATGCGCTCAGTTCGGAATCCGTGGGTTTGGAGCAGCTTCTCGTAGTGCGCGCGCTCACCGGCGCGCGTGGGCAAGAGATTGGAGAGGTAGAAGGTCTTGTGGCTGAGCGGCAGCTCAGCGTCGAGCTGGGTCAGGAAGCCCGCATTGGCGGGGTACACCAGACCTGGCTGGTCCGGGGCGGGTGGTATCACGAGCACGCGTACTCCCAGGTCGCGCAGTACATCGTGCAGGCGGCCCCATTGCGAGATGGCAGTGGCCTTGTTCACAATCCGTCGCGTACCCCAGCGCGTTCGCGTGTGGGGGTTCGCTCCACCCTTGACGCTAAAAAACGTCGGATCGCCCATCAGGACCGTCCGGAAGACTCGCTGTGCGTTCAAGGCGGCGGCATCCCGGGCGGAAGGGTCGCTGGATCGAATCCGCCCGTATGTTCGAGACAAGCCTGGGGCACGCTGCAGTAGACGGCCGAGAGAATGCCTGCGGGCCGGTCGTTTCCGCTGCGCTTCGTGCCTCCAAAGGGGAGTCGACCGCTCGCGCCGATCGTGCCGCGATTCCAGTTGAGGAGCCCGGTCCGCACGCGGCCCTGGCAGTGCGCGAACTGCGAGCGGTCGGCCGTCATGATCGATGCCACGAGTCCGAAGTCGGAATCATTCACCGCTGCAATTGCATGCTCGAGGCTGTCGACCGGATAAAGAGCAGCCTCCGGCCCGAAGATCTCGTCCCGCTGATACGCATGGTCCTGTCGTGTGTCGGCAAAGCGTACGAGACCGGGTCCCACAAAGGGTGAGGGCAGCGCGGGGTCGACGTCGAGCACGCGCTCGCCGCCGGCTTCCCTGGCAAGAGCCCGGTAGCCGAGCACCTTGGCGTGTGCGGCATGGGAAACAAGCGGGCCCATGAAAACGCCAGGTTCAAGCGGAGGCCCGACCCGCACACCTCGCAGGACCCGCGCAAGCCGCTCGGTGAAGGCGTCAAAGACTGGCTTTTCGACGAAGATGCGGCTCGTCGAGGAGCAGCGCTGACCCGTCGTGGCGCAGATCGAGACCGCTGCCTCGGCTACCGCGAGCGAGAGGTCGGCATCGCGCAGGACAATGATCGCGTTCTTGCCGCCGAGCTCGAGAGCCACGAGCTTCCAAGGCTGGTCGAGCACTTGCTTGGCAAGCTTGTGACCCACCGCCCACGAACCGGTGAAGAGGATCGCGTCCACGTCGGGATGGAGGGCCAGGAACTGCCCGGTCTTTGCGGGCCCATGAACGACCTCGAGCACACCGGGCGAAAGGCCGGCCTCCCGCCAGGCTCCGTGCACCCAGCCCGCAACGGCCGGCGCGAGCTCGCTCGGCTTCCACACGACGGTGTTCCCCAGGGCGAGGGCGGGAACAATGTGACCATTCGGGAGGTGGGCGGGAAAGTTGAAAGGGCCGAGGACCGCGAGAACGCCGCGGGGATGGAAGAGCGCGTGCGCTCCCGCGGCTGCCTCGATCGGTGCCACAGCCCGCATCCCCTCCGAGAGGGTGACATCGACCTTGGCGGGCAGGAGCGCCGCCTCGGCCCGCGCGTCCCAGAGTGCTTTCCCGACTTCGCGGGCGAGAAGGTGAGCGAGCTCGTCGGAGCGGCTCTTTACGATCGCCGCGAAGCGTCGAAGCACCTTCTCGCGGGAGGCAAGTCCCGCGTCGCGCCAAGCAGGGAAGGCGGCGCGTGCGCGTGCCACGGCGCAATCTACGGCGGACTGGTCCGCGACCGCGAACGTCCCGATCTCGTCTCTCGGGTCTGCGGGCGAGAACCTTCTTAAGACGTCGGACATCGCAATTAGGGCAGGGGCGTCACGGCGACGCGATCGCCGGCCTTGACGCCCAGCGCTTCGCGGCACTCGCGCGAGACGACGGGTGCTCCATTCGGGGAAAGGGGGACCACCGTTGCGCGGAATCCGAGGGCGGCCTCGGCGGAGAGGAGCGCGAGCGGTCCCTCCATCTCGGCGCTGCCTTCTTCGGGAAAGCAGGGCAGCACAAGCTCGCGGCGGTCGCGCACGGAGGAGATGGCGTCGCGTGCTGCGCCGTAATACGGGCCCCCATCGAAGGGATCGACCTGGTTTAGGTATCGAAAGCCGACTCTCTCGAGGATGCGAACGGCCGCCTTCGCGGTTTCGCCGGGCGTCCCGATCACCGCCTGCACCGGTTCGGGAAAGAGCGAGACATACACCGGGTCTTGGGGAAATAGATCTGCGATGAAGCGCTTGCTGCGCGCCGAGAGGTGGTCCGCCTCACGGAAAGTGAGCCCAGTGAAGCGGGCGCCAAACGCGTCCCAGAGCAGATTTTGGCCGGGCGCCTCGAAGGGTGAGAGCATTTCCGCGATCACCTCACGCTCGAATCGCTCTGGGTGTGCGGACATGTAGGCGAACCGCACGATGGAAAGGGCCTTGCCCCACTTCCCGGGATGCCTCCGGTAGGCGGGATCGAGGATCAGGCCCCCGATCTCGGTCGGACCATCTTCGCTGGATCGCAGCCGGAGCTTGGTGTGGACAAAGCGCCTGCCAAGGTCGCGGCTGTGGCGCTCTTCGGCCGAGACCTCGAGCCAGTAGTGGGGCGCCCCTGGCGAGCCATGCTTGGCGAGGATCTGCGAGCTGCCGACGCAGTGCCCGGCCTCACTGTCCTCGAGCATGAACACATAGACGTGATCTGCGCGTCCCGTGCGCAGCTCGGGAGCGCCAAGACGCAGCGAGGCCAGCGACGCGTGGATCTGCCGTTCCAAGAACTCGGGATCACCGGGTAGGTTCATGGAATCGAGCTGCCGCGCCAGCGCAACCAGGTCGTGAAGGTCGCGCTTTTCGACGGGCCGCAGGATCAGCACGGAAGACCCCGCTCGTGGGCGACGCGACGCAGCGCCTTCTCGAGAATCGCAAAGCCCGTGTCGAGCTCCTCCTCTGTCACATTCACCGGCAGCAGCCAGCGCACCTTGGTCGGGCCCGCACCGGCGCTGAAGGCAAACAGGCCCTCGTCGAAGCATGCGCGAAGCACTGCCATCGCCGCTTCTCGGCTCCCGTCGAACGGTACAAAGGCATGCATGGCGCCGATGCCCGAGTGCCCGGAGACCGCGACCGGGAGGCGGCGACGCAGTGCGGCGAAGCGCCGGGTCACACCACGACCCAAGGCGGCGAGCTTGCCGCGCCGACCGAGATAGCCTTCGGCTTCGAGCCGCTCGATGATCCGCGCGCCCACGGCCATCCCCACCGTCGAACCCGCGTAGGTTCCCGCGACGAGACCCTCGCGCGGATTGTACTCCGCGGAAAACAGCACCGCGCTGCCTTGGAGCACCTTGCCGGCGGTCGCGAGATCGACCCATGGGTCAAGCTCGAAGGTACGGAACGCAAATAGCTCGCCGGTACGCGCAAAGGTCTGCACCTCGTCCACCCACACGGCAATGCCAGCTGCCCGACAGCGCTGCATCAGCGCGGCGAAGAACGAACGCGGTGCGGTACAAATCCCGGCCTCGCCTTGCACCAGTTCGAAGAGCATGCCCGCGATCTGCCCGGGATACCGCGCAAGGTGCGCATCGAGCGCCGCCACGCTGCGAGCGGTGGAGTGCCGGTCGCCGTGCTCATAGAAGGGTACGTGGAGGACGTTCCCGCGCAACGGGAGTCCCTCTCGAAAGCTCGGCTTGTCGGTGAGCTCGGCGAGCGTGGTCGTGCGTCCCGCGAAGCCGTGTTCGAAAACCACGATGCGATCGGCCGGCGCGTGCTTTTGAAGGACCATCTTGAGTGCGTTTTCGTTCGCGATCGCGCCGCAGGTGCCGAGCCACACGTGGCGCAGACGCGCTCCCGCGTGACGCGAGAGAGCCCGCGAGAGTCGCAGGTACTCGGGACCCGGCGCGAGGTGCCCCTGAAAGACGGTGTCGGCGGCGGCGGCCACGGCCGCGGTTTCGAGCAGATCGCGCTCGGAGTGACCGAACGCGTACACCCCGATTCCGCCGATGAAGTCGAGCAGAATGCGCCCGTTTGCGAAACGGACGCGGGCTCCGCCGCCCGCCCCTGAAAGAAGCGCGGGAAACAGCAGCGGGCGCCCGCGAAGGCGTCCTACCTCGCGTAGCGCGCGCTCGTAGGCGTCGGCATCGAGGGCCCGGGCGCCACACTCGCGCGCCACCGCCTCGACCAGCGCGCGAGCGGCGGCTCGGACCGGCGGGGCGTCCAGCGGTGATGCGAGCGGACTCGCTTTGCGGGGCATGTCCAGTCTATCGGCCGGCCTCTCGCGTCGCTTGGGTGACAGCTCAAAATTGCTCGCTTTGGCACAAGGGTTGCCCAGGGGCTGCCGGTTGCCGGCCCGCGCAGCTCCTACCCGCGCGCCGGCAACAGCTTCAGCTATCCTCCGGTCGGAGCAAGCCACATCCGCCGCATGTCCAACCTCCGTCAGCGCTTTCAATCCCGTGCGCAAAAGGCACGCAAGCTCGTCGCCAAACGTGCGCGAAAGAAGACGCGCGTTAAGCCGTCAGGCTCGGCGCCGAAAAACCGCAGCTTCCTGGGTCAGCTCGCTCTGCGCGAATTGTGCTTGGTTCGCGCGCCCGCTGTGCCGATCCATCCCTTTGCGATGGGACGCCAGATCCAAGTAGCCACCTACAACGTCCACCGCTGGACGGGTCTCAATGGCCGGAGCGATCCAGATCCCGCTCGGGCTTGCTTTGTGATTTCTGAGCTCGACGCCGATGTGATCGCCCTGCAAGAGGTACTGCGACCGCTCGAGGGCGAAGATCCCCTCGAGCGCCTGGCCGACGTGATGGGCCTTCATCTCGCGTTCGCTGCGACGCGCATGCACCGCCACGGCGAACTTGGAAATGCGATTCTCTCGCGTTGGCCCATTCTCAACGTCTCGACCCTCGACCTGTCCTTCTCACGCCTCGAGCGGCGGATCGCCGTCGCGGCGCGTTTCGAAGCCGATCGAGGTTCGCTCAGCGTCGTCGCCACTCACCTCGCGCTCGTGGACCGAACGCGACACCGCCAGGTTCGCGAACTGCTCGAACACCCCCAACTTCTGACTGGCCCTGCGATCTTGCTGGGCGATATGAACGCGTGGCGCCGCTGCAAGGCGACGCGAGCGCTCGAAGTCGCAATGCGGGGTCACGGGGAGCTCGAGTGGCCCCCGAGCTTTCCCGCCGCCGCGCCGGTGTTCGCCCTCGATCGCGTCTACGCACGCGGAGCGCGCATCGTGGACGTGCGCGCCCATACCACGGCGGCTGCGCGGCGCGCGTCGGATCACCTGCCCGTGCTGGCGCAGGTAGAGCTTCCGGCGGCCTAGATCGCGACTCGCCGCCAAGCACCGGAACGGAAGCGAAAGACGAAGGCGGCGGACAGCGTCGCGACGAACACGAACTCCGCGTACCAAGCTCCGACGACTCCTCCTCCGAGCGTCACCGCAAACAGCCAGGCCAGGGGAAGACGGACCGTCCAGGCGAGGCTTGTCTGGACGAGGAAAGGCCAGCGGGTGTCGCCGGCGCCACGGAGCGAGCCTGACGCAACGATCGCCATGCAGTCGAAAAGCTGGAACGCCGCGCCAAGCGCGAGCAGCGGTCGCCCAAACGCAAGGACCTGAGTGTCGCTGACATAAAGCCGAAGCAAGAACTCCGGCGCGCTCACGAAGAGCACGGCCACCACGGCCGCCAGCACGAGCCCGAGCTTCACCGCGGAGCGGAAGCTGCGGGCTGCAGAGTCGAGGTCGCGCGCGCCCTTGTAGCGTCCGACCAGCGTCATCGCCGCAAGGGAGATCCCCACTGCCTGCATGAAAGACAGCGAGAGCAGCGACAACATCGCTTGGTTCGCCGCCATCGAGACATTCCCCATGCGAGCCACCAGCGTTGTGAAGAGCGCGAAGGCGCTCATGTCGAGCAGCCACTGGCCCCCAATCGGGGCGCCCGTCCGCAGAAAGCGCCGGATCTGGCGCAGATCTGGCGCGACCGGACGCGTCTGAAACGCGCGCGACACACGGCGACGGAAAAGCGCCGCGAACAGCAAGGCAGCGCCCACCGCCTCAGCGATGGAAGTGGCCGTACCGGCGCCGGCGACTCCCCAGGCGGGAAGTCCGAAGTGGCCAAACACAAGCGCGTACGCCAGGAGCGCATTGACCCCGTTTGCAACGAGCGTCGCGATGAGCGGAGTCCGAGTGTCTCCGAGCCCGCGAAAGAACGAGGCAAGCACCATCCAGAGCGCGAGACACGCGAAGCCGGGCGGCCGCATCCGCACGTAGGCGAGGGCGTAGTCGTGGATCTCCGGCGTCGTTCCGAGAAGCCGGAGGAAGGCGTCGGCACCTAGCGCGAACAGCAGGAGCGCAAACGCCGCCGCGGGCACGACGGCGTAGATGCCCTGCCACGCCCACTTCCCGCATGAGGCCTCGTCCCCCGCACCGTGGGCTTGCGACACAAACGTCTGGACGCCGTTCGCGCAGCCGCTGAAGACGCAGAACACCGTCCACAGCCAGATGCCCGCAAAGCCAAGGGCGCCGAGCTGGGCTGCGCCGAGCCTCCCCACGAAGATGCAGTCGACCATGTGCATCGCTGTCTGTGACAGCTGGGTGAGGACAATCGGATAAGCCAAAGACGCGACTTCGCGAATGCCGCCCGCACGGGCCTGCGCCTGGGAAGTCGCGGGAGTAGCGATTTGCGTGACCATGAGAAGCTCCAAAACGCCGGAGGCCGCGGACGCTTTCGCGTCCGCGGCCTCCGTGGCGGGCCGTCTCGGGCTCCACTCACGCTAAGGACGAACGCGACTCACTTTCCCGCTCGTGCTCGCCGCGCACCAACGCGGCGCCACGGGCCGAACGGACAAGGAGGTTCGGGATGCTCGAATTCATACGCCACACTCGTAACACGGAGCCCTCGAAACGGCAACGACAATCTCGCGAAATGGCGGTTGCGGCGGCGCGAACCGCCGAGTACAACGAGCGCGTGAGGCTGCCGTCCCTCCCCCTTTTCGCTCGCCCGGTCGTCGTGGGCGCCCTCCTCGCGTTCGCCCTGCCTGGCTGTGCGACCTTCGAGGGGGCCCGGCTCTACGAGCGGGGCACGCAGGCGCTCGATCGAGGCGACGCCGCGGCGGCGATTGCGGATCTCGAGCACGCCGCCCAGCTCGTGCCCCAATCCTCCGAGATCCAGAACCACCTCGGCCTCGCCCGCGTGGCGGCCGGTCAGCACGACGCAGCCCTCGTCGCATTCCGGCGCGCGGTCGAACTCGACTGCTCAAACGAGGCCGCACAGCAGAATCTTGCCGCGGCGGAAGCCCGAAGGGCGCGGCTTGCAGCTCGCAGCTCCGAGTCAGCAAGGCGTGAGCCAGGAGAGGGGGCACCATGAGCCGCGACGACGAGAAGGGCGACCGCCCCCGCCGGAGCTGGCGCGAGATCGACGCGATGCGTGGACGATCGCGGCACACTTCATCGTCTGAGCCCCGCGGTCCGGCCGCCAAGGAGCGGTCTCGGGCCGCAACGCAGCACTACCTAAAGCAGCTCGACGGCCTGTTTTCCAAGGCGAAAGGCGGCGCCGAGGGGGAACGACTTGAAAACGCGGTGCGCGATGCATTCGGGACCCCGGCGATGGCGGACGCCTGCCGCGCGTACCGCGACGCGCTCGGCCTCCCGGAGGACTTGGCATTGCTCACGCTGTTTCTTGATGCGCGCGACCCGGAAATCGTCGGCGCGGTTCTCGATGCGCTTCACGCAGCCCACAAATCGGGCAAGCTGCGAGCGACGAGCGGGCTGCGCACGCAGCTGCGGCTTCTCCTCCAGGAGCCCGACGACGTCGTCGCCGAGTCGGCCGAGGAGCTTCTTGCGAAGCTCTAACGGCGAGTTGAAGTCCGGCAGGCCATTGATTAGGGTGACTTTATGCCCCACGACCTCGAACGCGAGGCCTTGACCCGCTATCTGGAAGATCACCACCTCAAGCACACAAAGCAGCGCGAGGCGATCCTCGAGGCCTTTCTCGAGACCACAGGTCACGTGACGAGCGAAGATCTTTACCAGCGTATCCGTGGCAAGCACCCCAACATCGGATTCACGACCGTGTACCGGACCATGAAGCTTCTGTGCGAGGCCGGTCTCGCCAACGAACGTCATTTCGACGGCGGCGTCACGCGCTATGAGATTCAGCACGAGCATCATGATCACTTGGTCTGCACGAAGTGCGGCAAGATCATCGAGTTCGAGTGCTCGATGATCGAGTCCGCGCAGGACGAGATCGCACAACGCTACGGATTTCGCCTGCTGCGCCATCGCCACGAGCTCTACGGCCATTGTCCCGAGTGCCGGGCGAAGGGCTAGAGCCTGCGAGCCTGCGCCGCGGCAGCGGCTCTTGCCATAGGCTTTTTGGCGAGCTGTGCGCGCCCTTCTGCGGCGCCCCCTCGCGCGGCCGCGTCGCCGGTGGCCGGCGCTCCGCCGCGTCTCGTCCTGCTGCTCGCGGTCGATCAGCTTCGCCCGGACCGCCTGTCGACTGCTCTTCCCGGAGGCCTGGGCCGACTGATGCGGGAGGGACGGGTATTCGCTGACGCGGCGCTCGAACACGCGGACACCGAGACCTGTCCGGGCCACACGACCATGCTGACAGGCCGACATCCGGGGCCGGCGGGCATTCCATCCAACGAGTTCGTCGAACGAGACACGGGCAAGCTTGTCTACTGCGTAGAAGACGACGCCCAGGATGCGGCCGTGCTCGGCGGAGGGTCGGAGCCCGCGCAAGGGCGATCCCCGCGAAAGATCCGGGTCAGCGCACTCGGCGACTGGCTGAAAGCCAGCCAGCCGGGCGCGCGGGTGTTCAGCCTCTCGGGCAAGGACCGGGCTGCAATCACGCTCGGCGGCCAGCGTCCCGACGCCGCCTACTGGCTTGATCGGGGTCCCGTGCAGGGCTTCACGACAAGCCACTACTACCGCAACGATCTCCCCGAATGGGTGCGCGCGTTCAATCGCCCAGCCGGTAGCGAGCCGGCATTCCTGGCACGGGTACCGGACCGCTGGGAGCACCCGACCGGCGCGCCCGCAAATGGTGCAAGGCGCGATGACTATCCGGCGGAATCGGCACAGTTTGGGCGCACAAGCGGACATCCCGTGCGCGATCCGGACGTACGGACCTTTCTTGAGCGCCTCTATTACACGCCGTTTCTCGACGACGTGACGCTCGACTTCGCCCGGGCGCTCGTGCGCAGCGAGCGGGTAGGATCGGGGCCCGGAGTGGATCTGCTGGCGATTTCGCTCTCCGCAACCGATCCCGTCGGTCACTTGTACGGTCCGGGCAGCCAGGAAGCCCGCGACGCCCTGCTCCGACTGGACACCGCGGTAGGGGACTTCCTCGCGTTTCTCGAGGCTCAAGTGGGCAAGGGCAGCCTGTTGGTCGTCCTCACCGCGGATCACGGCGTGCTTGAGCTTCCCGAATGGCTGGTCGAGAGCGGCGCGAGCGAGTGTCCACTCCCGACCGGTCGCGGCAGCAGCCGAGCGTTGGCCGAGGGCCTTGCCGCAGCGCTTCACTTCGCTCTTGATCCGAAGGGGAGCCCCCCGGCGACGTGGACGACCGCGTCGGGGTATTCGCTCACGGTGAACCGCCGGTTGGCAGAAGAGCGTCATGTGCCTGTCGCGCGGGTTGTAGACCTCGCAGGGCGCTGGCTCGGCTCACAGCCCGGCATCGTTCACGTCTGGACCCAGGAAGAGATCGAAGGGGGCCGTGGGCCCGCGCCGTTCGCTGCGCTCTACCGCAACTCGTTCGATCGGGAGCGCAGCGGCGACCTCACGCTGCAGCCCGCACCCACCTGCCTGTTCTCGCCCTCTCCCACGGGAACCTCCCACGGCACGCCGTACCTCTACGACCGCGCCGTACCGCTCGTTTTCTTTGGCCCCGGGGTAGCGCCTGGAGTTGTCCGGGGGCGGGCCGCGACCGTCGACATCGCCCCGACACTGGCGCAGGCGATGGGACTCGAGCTCCCCGCCGCGCTCGACGGCCGCGTGCTGGCCCTCGAGCCCTAGAGCAGAACGGAGGACACTCGGGAGCGGAGGGATTTGCGCCTCCTTGCGCTGGATGTCGAGTGGGCGCCCCCCGCGAGCGACCGCGGCCCCCGTTCTTTGGGGAGGCCGTGCGGAGCGCGTCGGACGTCTAGGCTTCGCATCGCAACTTGTGGAGGCTCCATGCGACTACGCTCGCTTTGCCGCGTCCCGCCCCGTCTGCGGCGCGCACTCCTGCTCTCGGCGATCTGCACTTTCGCGGTCACTTCTGCGGGATGCCGGGGTCGGGCCAAACCGTGGAGCATCGAAGCGCCCGATCCCGCCTCGGCGCGCACCACAGCGTCGGGAGAGCTGATCGGTGGCGAGGGGCGCTACGGAGCGCACGCGTGGCTCGGAATCCCGTTCGCAAATCCGCCCATCGGACCGCTGCGCTGGCGCGCACCTCAGCCCCCTGCACCGTGGACGGGGACGCGCGAGGCGATCCGGAACGGGCCGCCCTGCCCGCAGTTTCCGAGTCCCTTGGGTGGAGTGGAGGGCAGGCGCGGCACCGTCGTGGGCAGCGAGGACTGCCTCACGCTCGACGTCTGGGCCCCGCGATTCGAACCGACTGCGGTGCCCAAGGGCGCGGCGCGTCTTCCCGTCCTCGTGTGGATCCACGGCGGTGGCAACACGATCGGGCATACAGCGCTGTATGACGGCGGGAATCTCGCCACGACGGAGCACGTGCTCGTTGTCGCCGTGCACTACCGCCTCGGGCCCTTCGGTTGGTTCCGACACCGCGCGCTGCGGGCCCAGGCGCAAAGCGAAGCCGAGCGCTCCGGCAATTTCGCAATCCTCGACCTCATCCGGGCCCTCGAATGGGTGCGCGAGAACATCTCGGTCTTCGGCGGCGATCCCGCCAATGTCACCATCTTCGGCGAGTCCGCAGGCGGGACAAACGTTTTCATGCTGCTGCTCGCGCCGCAGGCCCGGGGTCTTTTCCAGCACGCGATTGTCGAGAGCGGAAGCCTTCGAATCCTAAAGCCGAGTGAGGCCGAGAATTATGTCGACGACGTGGAGCCTGGCAACGCGCTCAGTTCGAGCGAGATCCTGCTGAGTCTGCTTCAAGCCGATGGTGCGCCCAACCGTGAGGTGGCGAAGGCAAAGCTCGAAGCCATGAGCGATGTGCAGATTGCCGACTATCTGCGCGGCGAGAGTCCAAAGGAACTCCTCGCTCTCTACAAGGCAGGGGCGCAGAGTGGACCGAGCGGCCTGCCCCGTGTGTTCGGCGACGGCACCGTGTTGCCCGCGGGCGATCCGCTGGAAAAGCTGGCGACGGCCGACGGCTGGAACGTCGTTCCTGTCATGCTGGGCACAAACCGCGACGAAAATCGCCTCTTCATGTTCGGAGATCCAGCGCGCATCCGTCGCGTCTTGTGGCTCCTTCCCCGATTCATCGACGAGCAGAGCTACCTCACGAGCGCCGAATACCTCGCGCGCATGTGGAAGGCCACTGGGGCCGATCGGCCTGCGGCAGCGATGCGCAAGGCGCTGCCTTCCGTGTTCGTCTACCGATTCGACTGGGACGAGGAGCCGACCCTGCTCGGTGCGGACCTCTCGAAGATGCTAGGCGCGGCCCATGGCCTTGAGATTCCGTTTGTGTTCGGCCACTTTGAGCTTGGACGGGCGGCCAACGTGATCTACACCGAGAAGAACAGAAATTCCCGCGAAGCACTTTCGCGAGCGATGATGTCGTATTGGGCGCAATTCGCGAAGACGGGCGCGCCAGGGCAGGGCACCCGCGGCGATCAGCCGGAGTGGACGGCGTGGGATGATTCCAGCGCGAACGCGGCCCGGTACCTCGTGCTCGACACCGCAGAACATGGCGGGGTGAGGATGGCCTCCCGAGCGGAGACACCAGAGCGGATCCTTTCCGATGTGGACGCCGACCCGCGTCTTCCTACACAGCGTGAGCGCTGCCGCGTCTTTCGCGAGCTCGCCGCCTTCGGGCGCGGTTTTTCTCCGGAGCAGTACCCGACGGCAGGCGCCAAGGGCTGCGCCGAGTTTCCGTTCGAGGAGTATCCCTGGACGAGTTCCGGTCCGCGCGAGGCGACCCCGCGCTAGGCGCCCTCGTTCACCCAAGCCTCGAGGTCCTCGGGGATGCCCTTCGGATCGTTGGCGATCGGGCCGAGACCCGGGCCGGCGATGTGCGCGAACATATCCTCGAAATGCGCCTCGATCCGTGGGCTGAACAAGCCAATCGTGCGCAACGTCGGAATTACAAAACCGCGTACCGGTCCGCGGCGGCCGCCGGTTTTCTGGATCGCTTGCAGCAGCGTCTCCCGCTCCTTCGCGATCTCGGCGAACGCCAGCCCGGGATCGATCCCTGACCCGCGCCAAATCTCCATCACCGAGTCACGCATCGAGACCCCGGCTCGCGAGTCGAGGAGCCGGCGCGCCGACTCGAACGCGAAGTCTTCGAGCTCCGCACACTGCTCGTCCGAAAGTGTGGGAACGATCGCGCTCAGGTACTTCACGCCATAGCCCGTGTGACGCGCCTCGTCCCTCGACACATACGTGAGGAGCTGCTTCAGCAGCGGCTCCTGGGTCTGATTTCGCATGTCGCGGAAGGCATAGAGCGCGAGCCCCTCCGTCACGATCTGCATCCCGACGGCCTTCTCGATCCAGCCGGGCGCCGCCAACACCGCGTCGAGCAGCTTCTTTAGTCCTGGCGCGATCGGTACGACGTGGCCGAGCTTGCCGATGTAGGCCGCAAACACCTCGACGTGACGCGCCTCGTCCATCGTCTGGGTGGCAGCGTAGAACTTCCCATCGGTGTGGGGTACGGCGTTTACCAGCTGCGCGGCCACCATGAGCGCACCCTGCTCGCCGTGCAGAAAATTTGAGAGCATGAAGGCTGCGGTGCGGCGCGAAGCTTCCCAGCGCGTCTCGAGCGGCAGTCCCTGCCAAAAGCGCGTGTTCTGGATCGGGACGCCGCCGACGGAGAAGGTGCGGGAGAAGGCCTCACGATCGATCTCGACATCCCAGTCCAGATCACGCACCGCGATCCACTGTCGCTCAAGCGCATTGGCGTAGAGCGTTCGGAGCTCGTCGATCTCACTCTCGTAGTTCCAGTTGTAGATGGCTGTGAGGGCAGCGCCCACGCTGTCGCTCCCTTTGGGATGCAGTGTCGGAAGGGCTTTTGATGTGATCGTCACGACGGACCTCCGGGTCAAGCGTGCGGTGCAGGTTTCCTCTGGCCTTGGGTTGGCGCAGACGTTTCCGATGGCGGGGCCGCGAGCTCCTCGAGGGCGGCAAGGGCGCGCGAGCGGCTGGCACGAAGGAAGCGACGCACCCCCTCCTCGAGTCCCGTCGCGTCGCGAGAGACAAGGGCGGCGTCGATCTCGCGGGCCGCACGGGCGACTTCCGGCCCCGGCGGTCGCAGCGCGAGGCGCACCTCGCGCTGCTTCGCGAGTCGTGCATGGACCGCATTGCGCACGAGCTGGAGCACGAGATTCCCGCTCGCGCGCGCCATGAGATCAAACAGTGATTCGATGGCTTCGAGGAACGTATCGTCTCGCGTCTGTGGATCGCCGAGGACCGCGACGAGCGCCCGCGCGAGTTCCAGGGTCGCATCGTCTCCGCGCTCGACGGCAAGACGAGCCGCCCCTGCGATCAACATTTCGCGCACATCCAGGATTTGCTCGGCCAAGATGGGGTCGAGCCGACCGCCCGCCAAAAGGAGATCGCGAATCAGCTCTACGCTCGCGCCGGAGATGGGGGCTACCCGAGTTCCGTCGCCACGTCGGATCACGACGAGGCGCAGCTCCTGGAGCCGCTTGAGCGCCTCGCGCACCGAGCTGCGGTGCACGCCGAGGCGACTTGCGATCTCTCGCTCGGCGGGGAGGCGCTCTCCCGGCTTGTAGATGCCGTCAAGAATCTCGCCACGAAGGCGCTGCGCGATCAGCTCGGGTCGCGTCGATTGGGTGGAGTCCGAACGACTCATGGATTTCACGCGAACTCAGTCGCGAAGTGGCAAGAGGGAGGTGGTCCGACCACTTTGGTCCGGCCAATTTCTAGCAGCGCGACGAGGTGCGCGTCAATCGCGGGGGTCTAATCCTCGAGCACAATGGCGTTTGGGAGCTCGTTCAGGTGACGCGGGGAGGCCGGGAGGTGCGCCCGCAGGATCTCGCCGCAGCGGTGGATCGCGGCATCGAGCCCCTCCACGGCGCGGCCAGAGCGCAGACCTTCGGTCGCGAGGTCGACCACTGCCTGCCAGCTCTCGTCGGGACCGAGCACCCGGTGGATGCCTTCATCCGCCAGGACCACGACGCGCCGTTCGAGGAGCGCCACGAAGAGCAGGACACCCGTGCGCCCTCGCGTGCGCGTGAGTCCGTGCTCTGCGAATGCCGCGTGGGCGCGCTCGGCGACGTGCCGCTCGAGCAACGCCTCGGGCAAGAGGGCGCGCCGTATGGGAGCCAGGCGGGCAAGGCCGTGCCCCAGCAGGAGGGCCGCGCACTGCATGCCGAGAAGGTCGACCTGGGTCGCCTCAGGCCAAAGCGCTCCCCCGCCAAGGAGAGCAAGCGCCGCCAGCGTAACGCCGAGGCGCCAACCCAAGCTGCCGTACTCATCGCAGGCCCGAACCACACACACCACGAGCTCGCCCGCGGTCGCGCGCTCGGCTTCGACCACCGACGCCTCAAGGCGCAGCCGGTCGGCCGGGTCGATCAGTGCCGAAGGTGTCTTCACCAGCTCCCCGAGGCGCCGCCGCCCCCAAAGCCGCCTCCGCCCCCTCCGAAGCCGCCGCCTCCGCCCCCGAAGCCGCCGCCACCCCAGCCCCCAAAGCCAGGGCGCCCGGGGCGAAGCGGAGCGCTCGCGGGGGAGATCCAGCCGAAGAGCCCGCCGAGGAGGGCCGCCATCGCCGCCCAGAACGTGCTGGCCACGATCAGATAGGTAAGCCCCCCCGCTACACCGCCCGCGAAAAGTGCGCCCACAGGTCGCAGCCGCCCCCGCCGGAAGGGAGCTGCAAGAAAACCCCCGAGGAGAGCCCACATCACGATAAGCCCAAGGGGTCCCTCGCCCTCGCGATGCGCGTCCGGCCGCGGGCGTCGCGCCTCGGGAATCTCCTCTCCTCGAGCCGCCGCCATGAGCGCGTCGATTCCCGCGTCGAAACCGTCTGGCACGCGTCCTGCTCGGAACAGGGGGATCATGCGATCGCGCAGGATCCGGGAGGCGACGACGTCGGGGACCACGCCCTCGAGCCCGCGGCCCACCTCGATCCGGGCGGTTCTTTCATCCCGCGCGAACACGATGATGATGCCGTTGTCGAGGCCCTTGTGACCGATCTTCCAGGCGTCGGCCACGCGGATCGAGAAGTCTTCGATCGGGTCCCCTTGCAGCGAAGGGACCGTGAGCACCACGATCTGATGGGAGGTCTCTTCCTCGTAGCGCGCGAGACGCGCCTCGAGCTGGGCTTGGCGCTCTGGGGGCAGGAGGCCCGCGAGGTCGTTCACCCGGGCGCGCAGCGGCGGCACCTCGAGCGCTTGGGCCGTCGGCGCAAACACCGCTGCGAGCGCCGCGAACAGGAGCGCTCGGATCAGAACTTGACCTCCGGTGGCGTCTCTGTCCCCGGTCGTGCCTCGAAGGTCGGGCGCACCTGCGCGCCGAGCAGGAAGCGCGCGGTCAGGTTTGTCGGGAAGGAACGCACGAGCGCGTTGTATTGGGCGACCGCATCGATGTAGCGCTTGCGGGCGACGGCGATCCGGTTCTCGGTACCTTCGAGCTGGGCTTGGAGATCGCGATAGTTTTGGTTTGCCTTGAGATCCGGGTAGCGTTCGACGGTCACGAGCAGCCGCGCGAGGGCGCCTGAAAGCTCGCCTTGGGCGGCCTCGAACTTCTTGAATGCCTCGGGATCGTTCACGAGCTCGGGCGTCGCCTGGATGCCTGTCGCCTTGGCGCGCGCCTGCACGACCGCTTCGAGCGTCCCTCGCTCGAAGTCCGCGGCGCCCTTCACGGTGGCGACGAGATTCGGGACGAGGTCAGCGCGCCGCTGGTACTGGTTCCCCACCTCGGCCCAGGCTGCCTTGACGGCCTCGTCTGCGACCTGGATCTGGTTGTAACCGCAGCCCGCGCCGAAGAGTGCGGTCAAAACCGCAGCGGCGAGACCCAAGGCGCTCGAGCGGACACGCAGTTTCATGCGATTCCCTCCTCGCCGGACTGTATCAGGCTCCGCCCAGAGACGGAGGAGCGGGGGCCGCCCGCGGAATCCTCAAGCAGGCGGCGAGGGACTCCGATCCAGATCCTATGGTGGGAGAACCGAGCTGCCCGGTGTGCGATGCGGACCTCGTCTTTGGGGGCGACGAGAAGGCGGGCGATCCGGTGATGTGCAGTTTCTGCGGCGCCAGCTTCGTGGTTTCAAAAGGTGCGACTGCAGAGGAGGCGTGGGAGGTCGAAGAAGACGACTGAGCACCGGCTGGCACATACCGCTCCAGGCGCTTGACACCCACGCACCGAGACCGCGAAACTGCGCCCCACCCCCAAAACGAAGCCGGCAATTCCCCCCGCCGCACTCAGCGACTTTGATGCTCTCGGCGACCGCGCCGTGGAGGTGTTTGTGTGAGTAGGGCCGCGGGAACCACGATCGACCCGGGCAGGCTGCGCGAAGCCATCCAGCGCCGGGTGCTCTATTCCCTTGGCAAGCGATGGCAGGAGCTCGGCAGCCATGATCTCTTCATGGCGGTCTCCCTGGCCACCCGGGATCTCTTGATCGAGCGCATGATCGAGACCGAGGCCCGGGTCGAAGCGGCAAGAGCCAAGCGCGTCTATTACCTCTCCCTCGAGTTCTTGATCGGCCGCGCCCTCGGGAACAATCTGCACAACCTCGGAATCTACGAGGAGTGCCGCCAAGCACTCGGAGAGCTTGGCGTGGACCTCGAAGAGGTGCGCGAGACCGAGCACGATGCGGCGCTCGGCAATGGCGGCCTTGGCCGCCTCGCCGCCTGCTTCCTGGATTCCCTCGCGACGCTCGGACTCCCGGGCTACGGCTACGGCATCAACTACGACTACGGCCTGTTTCGCCAAGTCCTCGAAGGAGGATGGCAGCGAGAACGCCCCGACAGCTGGCGTCGGCTCGGCACGCCTTGGCTGATCGAGCGCCCGGACGAGGCATGTCTCGTTCCCATCTACGGTCGTCTCCAGCACGACGGCTACGTCAGCCACGCGGACGAGCCCCGGCGCTCGCGCTGGGTCGACTACCACGTGTTGGTGGGCGTTCCCAACGACATGCCGATTGTGGGATACGGCGGACGCACGGTGAATTTCCTGCGCCTTTACTCCGCACGCTCCTCCGACGAGTTCGACATGCAGGTTTTCAACCAGGGGGACTATCTGCACGCGCTTCGCGAGCACAAGTCTCCTGAGACGATCTCCATGGTGCTCTACCCGCCCGCGACTTCCGATACCGGCAAGCAACTACGGCTCCTGCAGGAGTACTTCTTCGTCGCCTGCGCGCTGCGCGACATTGTCGGGCGCTTCCGCCGCCGCTCGGGCTACTTCGCGGACCTCTCGGACGCGGTCTGCATCCAGTTGAACGACACGCACCCCGCGCTCGCCGTGGCCGAGTTGATGCGGATCTTCGTCGACGAGGAGGGGATGCCGTGGAAGACCGCGTGGAGCATCACGCAGCGGACCTTCGCGTACACCAATCACACGCTGATGCCCGAGGCGCTGGAGAAGTGGCCACGGCCCCTGGTCGCAAGCGTTCTGCCAAGACACGTCGAGCTGATCGAGCAGATCAACGACCAATTCTTGAAGGAAGTGACGGAGCGCTGGCCGGGCGACGTGGATCGCATGCGCCGGATGTCGATCGTCGAGGAGAGCTGGCCGCAACAGCTCCGGATGGCGCACCTCGCGATGGTGGGGAGCCACTCGATCAACGGCGTCGCGCAACTTCACACCGATCTTGTAAAACGCGAACTCGTGCCCGACTTCCACGAAATGTGGCCGGAGCGCTTTAGCAACAAGACCAACGGCATTACGCCGCGCCGCTGGCTGCTGCTCGCCAACCCCGACCTCGCAGCTCTCATCACCTCCCGGATCGGGGATGGCTGGATCACCGATCTCGAGCAGATTCGTGCGCTCGAGCCCTGGTCCGACGACCCGGATTTCCGATCGGCATTCCGCGCCATAAAACGCTCCAACAAGGAGCGCCTAGCCGCCTTGGTTCGTGACTTGACGGGCCTAGGGCTCGATCCCCTCGCGCTGTTTGACGTCCAAGTCAAGCGCATCCACGAGTACAAGCGTCAGCTGCTTGCGGCGATGCACGTGATCCACGAGTACCTAGAGCTCATTGAAGAGGGCAAGGCGCCGGAGACTCCGCATGTGTACTTGTTTGCCGGCAAAGCGCCGCCCGATTACCTGATGGCAAAGCTGATCATCAAGCTCATCAATGGGGTGGCGCACGCCGTAAACTCCAATCCCGCGGTCAACGGCCTCCTGCGCGTGGTCTTCCTTCCCGACTACCGCGTGAGCCAGGCCGAGCGGATCATCCCCGCCGCCGACCTCTCAGAACAGATCTCCACGGCGGGCAAGGAAGCGTCGGGCACGAGCAACATGAAGTTTGCCCTCAACGGCGCCCTCACGATCGGGACGCTCGACGGCGCGAACGTTGAGATTCGAGAGGCCGTGGGTGCGGAGAACATCTACATCTTTGGGCTGCGGGTCGAGGAGGTGAGCCAGCTGCGCAAGAGCGCTGCCTATGACCCGTGGGCGTACTACCACCGCAGCGAGAATGTGCGCCGGGTGGTGGACGCCATCGCCTCCGACCGCTTCTGCCCCGGCGAGCCTGGAATCTTTCGCCCGATCTGGCAGCGCCTGATGGAGCACGGGGACGAGTACTTCCACCTCGCCGACTTCGACAGCTACGAAGCAACGCACGAGCGGGCTTCGCTCGACTTCGTGGATGAAGAGACCTGGGCGCGGCGCGCGATCTTGAACGTGGCCCGGGTCGGTCGCTTCTCGAGCGACCGCGCGATTCGCGAGTATGCACGCGAGATCTGGAGGATCTCGCCCGTTCTGGATCGACCGTCGAATCTCTAGAGTCGACCTTCGACGTCCGGCAGTCCCGCTGTCCAGTCGCGCACGCTTCCCACGATCCGAACGGCCTCGGCCACCCGCTCGGGATGGAAGGTGAAGCAAGCCCCTCCCGCCTGGTTTTGGAACGTGCGGGCGTCGGGCACGCGGTCGAAATCAAAGCGGCGACCAAAGGAAATCACGACTGCGCGGCGCAGCACCTGCGCCGCCTCGGCGAGGTCCGCATCGAGCGTCGCCTCCACCCACTCCAAGAATCCTCCGCCCGCGAGCGAGCGGCCCGCGAAGGGCGGCGGATCCTCGATGCGCGCGCCGTCGATCTGCCAGCGCAGAACAGGCAAGCCGTCCCGGCTGAGGGTCGCCTGCGTGCGCGCTCCCACGCGATCGGGTACCGCGAGCTCGTAGAGCTTCCCGGCGGCGCCCGAGGCGGCGAAGCTCACCGCGAGACTCGCGAGGTCGAACAGGTGGGTGCACTGCGCGCGCGGGTCCGTGTGGCGTGCAATCGAGCGAAGCGACCGGGTGAGGGTCATGCCCTCGAGCAGAGTGAGGGGCACTGCCGCCGCCGGGCATGTCAGCCAAGGAATGCGGCGGGCGGCGCCTTCGATTTTCAAGATCCGCACACCGTCGTGCTCGAGGCGGACGGTGAAATCATGGAAGTCGTCGACGAGGCTCCCGCGGACGAGACCGTCCTCGGCCCCGAGTCGGATGCGCCGACGATAGACGCCACCGCCGTAATCCGAGCGCAGGGGAACCACGCTCACGGGCAGCTCACGCGGCGGGCACGTGCTGCGCGATGGCAGCGGCCAGGGTTTGAAGAGCCTCCGGGTCCGCAGCGCCGGTGCCGTGCATGGGCAAGCCCTCCCTTGTGCGCCGAGGAATCAGGTGCACATGATAGTGGGGTACGGTCTGGTTGGCGGCGGCACCGTTCGATTGGATGACAGACAGCCCGTCGGGCTGGAGCGCAGCGCGAGTGCGACGCGTCGCGCAGTGAGCGCCACACCTTGCGCCGCTTCAGCGCTGAGCTCATAGAGCGTCTCGAAGTGCTCGCGCGTGATGACGAGCACATGACCGCGAGCCGCCGGCGCGATGTCCATGAGAGCGAGCGTAGAGGCGTCCTCGAAGACAAGCGCGGCGGGCGCTCGCCCGGCTGCGATCTCACAGAAGACGCACCGCGGGGCGCGCCTCATTCCGCCGTGTCGTCGGAGCGCAGGAGCTTCGGCGCGACCTCGTCGAGGGGCATTCCCTTGCGGTCACGCTCCGAGAGCACAGGAGCCGCGATCGGCCAGGGGATCGCCAGACCAGGATCATTCCAGGCGACCACCAGCTCGTCCGTGGGGTCGTAAAAGTCGGTGCACTTGTACTCCACCTGGGCACGCTCGGAGAGCACACAGAAGCCGTGGGCGAGACCGGGCGGAACCCAGAGCTGGCGAAAATTCTCCGACGACAGGACGGCGGACGCATGCTTGCGATAGGTCGGGGAGCCTGGCCGGATGTCGACGGCCACGTCCCAGATCTCGCCCTCGATGACCCGGATGAGCTTGCCCTGCGGCCGGCGCCGCTGTGCGTGGAGGCCGCGCAGGGTGCCTTTTCGCGAGAGCGAGTGGTTGTCCTGGACGAAAACGGCGGTGATCCCAACCGCGGCGTACTTGCGGGCCTGGAAGAACTCGAGGAAAAAGCCACGCTCGTCGCGGAAGACCTGCGGCTCCACGAGCAGGACGCCGGGGATTTCGGTGGCGTGGGACTTCATCCCCTAGCGCTCCTCTTTGGCGATCGCCTCGAGGTAGACGCCGTACTCGTTGCTCTTCATGGCCTCTGCCTCGCGCAGCAGCTCGTCGCGCGTGAGCCAGCCGAGGCGGAAGGCAATCTCCTCGGGGCAAGCCACCTTGAGTCCCTGCCGTTCCTGGATCGCCTGGATGAAATTCGCCGCCTGGAGCAGCGACTCGTGAGTTCCCGTGTCGAGCCACGCAATGCCACGGCCGAGTCGCTCGACAAAGAGATCCCCTGAGCGCAGGTAGGCGGCATTGACATCGGTGATCTCGAGTTCGCCCCGGGACGAAGGTCGAAGCGCGGCGGCGATATCGAGCACGCGGTTATCATAGAAATACAAGCCGGTGACCGCCCAATGGGAGCGAGGTGCCTTCGGTTTCTCCTCGATCCGCAGTGCGCGCCCTTCTTCGCTCAGCTCCACGACGCCGTAACGCTCGGGGTCACGCACCCAGTAGCCGAACACGGTCGCTCCGCTTTGGCGGCTGGCGGCCCGGAGCAGAAAGTCGGGGAGACCATGGCCGTAGAAGATGTTGTCACCGAGAGCGAGCACGACCCGCTCGCTTCCTACGAACTCTCGGCCCAGGATGAAGGCGTGGGCCAGACCGATCGGGCGCTCCTGAACGACATAGGAGAGCGCAAGGCCGAGCCGCGCGCCGTCGCCGAGCAGGCGCCGAAAGGCCTCCTGATCGTGGGGGGTCGTGATGAGAAGGATCTCGCGCACTCCTGACAGCATGAGGGTCGAGAGCGGGTAATAGATCATCGGCTTGTCGTAGATCGGCAGGAGCTGCTTGGAGACCGCACGCGTGCCGGGATAGAGGCGCGTTCCAGAGCCGCCCGCGAGAATGATGCCTTTCATCGAGAGCCCTTCTTTCGCCGAACGAGGATTGTTAGCACGCGCGAGGACGCTCCCCGAGTCCCAAGCGCAAGCCCGGGAGGCGCGGGTGCCTCGGGACCCCTCCCGAGGGACCGAGCGGGTTTTAGCGGGGCCGCCGCGTGAACGAGCGTGCGGCACGGCGCGAGCCGCGTCTCACGCGGCTCCTCCACCGGCCGAGGGTCAAAAGACCAAACGCGAGAAGCGTCCCGGTGCCCGGCTCGGGTACCATTTGGAGGGACGTGATCGTGCCCACGATCTGGAACTGGTTGAGGGGGTTCCCCGTACAGGTACCCCCGTAGCATCCCCCCGCATCGAAGGTGTGCTGCGCAAAGCCGCCGAGGTCAAGCACAGTCGGGAGTCCTGTGCCGCTAAGGGCCGTCGAACTCGGGTCCGAGAGCTGAAGGTCGCCGCTCAGCCAGACCGGGCCGGAGCCGCCCGAACTCCCCGCCGGCGCGCCGACACTGGCCGAGAACGAGGCGACGAGGGGGCTATCCTGCACGAACAGGTAGGCCCGCCCGCTTACGCTCGCGACCGGCGTCGTGTTGAGCCACAGGGTAAGGCTCGAAGGAGAGACGATGTACTCGCAGGTGCTCGGCTGCTGGAAGACCGGTTGGCAGGAAGCGCCCGAGGCGTAGGAGAGCGCGCCCGTGATGCTTGTCCCTGGCGCGAGGGATGAGGGCAGAAGTCCCTGCGGATCGGTCACGGTCGTCAAGTTGCCGGTAAAGCTCACCACCACGGGGCTCGCACCCGCGGGAGCGGCAAGGAGGGCCAAAGCCGCGCTGGCGGCCCACCGCGTAAGCCTACCCACTTCTCACCCCCTCCCGCGGACGCGCGGGATCCCCCGGTAAGTGTCCCCTGGGGTTCGGCAGGTGACTCGTCTCACGGGAGGAACTTCTCGGGGTGGGCGAGTTTGCGCGGCAAATACTCGTCGATCACATAGTTCAGTCCCCACTTTGCGAGCGCCTGCTGCTCCGCGCGCACCCCCATCTTCATGAGCTGGTCGATGCTCTTCTGCCACTCCTTGTGGGCCTTAAAGAAGGGGTCGTTCTTGAGCGCGTCCTTCGCGCGCTTGATGTCGACGTCCTGGAGGGGGTGCGTCGGGAGCCGGTAGTCGAGAATGTCCTGCGGTGTGACGCCGAGGTAGCGGGCGTGGGGCACGCAGAAGAACTGCGAAAGGTGGGCCGCGTTCCCCGATCCCACCTTGAGCGTGCGGTAGATGTTCGAAATTCCGTAGGGATCGCAGTCCACGAACGCAAAGACCGGCAGCTTGCACTCGTCCGAAAGCTTGCGAATAAAGCGCCGCGTCGCGCGCGTCGGGACGCCGGCCATGGACACCAGGATGCAGTTGGCGGTCTGCCAAAACTTATGGCTCTGCAGGCGCTGGAACACACCACCGGTTTCGATCGCGAGAATGAACTTGGCGTTCGTTTCGAACGAGAGGTGCTCGACCGTGGAGGGGATCGAGTAGGCGCCAGAGCCGAAGCGGGTGCAGTCGATTCGCTCCACCACGCCGCTCTCGCGATCGGGGTCGAGCACGACGAGGTTCCCCGCCACGGCCCCGCCGTGCTCATCGGGGATAAAGCGGAGCTGCTCCCGGGAGACCCCCCGCACGGAAAACAGGGCCTCGATGTCATCCATCACGGTGTCCGACTCGGTCTGCTCGTCGAAGCGAGCCTCCTCCCAGTTCTTGCTTTGGTAATAGGCGTCCCGCTTGGTTGCGAAATCGTTCGTCTCGATCAGCTCCTTGGACAGGCCCATCATGCGCAGCGTCTGCGCGAAGCTCTTCACGGTGTTTACGGTGAGCGTGCGGACCTTCTTCTGGCGACCGATCTCGAAGTAGCCCCGCTTCTCCGAGTACGTGACGTTGCCGAGAGCGCGCACTGGGAAGGCGAGGTCGGGCTTTTTCTGCTGGCGGATGTCACCGTGGACCTCGGTCGCCGCGCTCTTGATGAGGTCGATCGTCACTTTGTCCTGGGCCGCGTTGCGCGCCGCGACCGCACTTGTCTTCGCCGGCGCCTCGCCGCGAGTCGAACCTGCGGCCTTCTTGGTTTTCGGGTTCTTCCGCGCGGCCATCACATTCTCCGGCTGCGCTCGAGGACGTCCTTGAGACGGTCCACGACACGCGTGCGCTCACCATCGTCGAAGCCCAAGATCTGCTGGAGCCCGATCGCCACCTGAGGGATGTACTGGTCGATGTAGGCGCGTTTTTTTGCCTCATCCGCCTCCCGGCGCCGCTTGCTGATGAAGTGCGAGACCTTGCGCCCGCACTCCTGCAGGCCGAGACGAATTTCCTTCATGATCTCGGGATAGTGCGCAATCGCTTCTTTGCTCTCGGAGGTGAACGGCACCCACACACTCGCAATGTGCACCATGAGCAGCATCGGACCGATCGGCAGGGCACCCTTTGGCTGCTGGAGGTGATACGCCTTCCAGTCGGTTCCCATCACGGCACGCGTGATGGCGCACGCGCCCTGCTGGTACTGCAGGGGCACCCGGTTCGCGTAACGAAACAGCGTGACGGGCTCCTCGGCGGGGAGATCGCCACCGTAGGCCAAGCCCACTTCGATCAGAAAGGGGTTGCCGCGATAGACCTCGGGCCTGCGCGTCACCGCAGCCACGAAATCCGACCTGACCTCGGCGCGCAGGGCGCGCTCGATCAGCTCCTCCCCGATGGGTGCGATGCAGTCCGTGGGCGGGGCCATGATCTTGGTGGCCTGGACGGCCTGATGGATCCGCTCCGCTTCCTCCCGCCCGAGTTCCCCGGGCCGCCGGCTCTCGGGGACATGAGCGCGCTGGCAGATCTCCTCCGCGATGCGCGGCGAGACGCGCGAGAAGTCGGTCTGCAGGCACGTCTTTAGATTGCGCGCCTTGGTGTCGCGGAACATCTGCATGAGAACGCCGAGCTCGACACCGTAGGGATGGGGTTGGATCTCCGCCGTCGCCGGCGGCAGTACATCCGTCACCCGTGGGAAGCGGCGCTCAGCGTCCCCCTCTGCCTCCTTCGGACGCGCGTACACAATTTCGGCGTGAGGGTTCGCGAGTGAAACTTGCTCGAGGTAAGCGTCGACACCCTGGCGCCCGCCGCGATAGGCCGCTTCGAGTTCGATCTCGACGCGGGTGCCGTGGGGCTTGTCCCAGTCGACCTCCGCGTCGCCCGTTACCTTCGGCTCATTCTTCTGCGTATCAATCACGAGCTCGAGGTGATGGGCACGCTTCTTGGGATCGGTCCTCGTGGTAATCACCACGGGCTTGCCCGTGGTGAGCAGGCCATACATGCCCGCTGCGCTGATCCCAATGCCCTGCTGGCCGCGGCTCTGCCGAAGCCGGTGAAACTTCGATCCGTAGAGCAGTCGACCGAAGACCTTGGGAACTTGGGCGCGCACGATGCCCGGGCCGTTGTCTTCGACAGCGACGCGAAATCGGGTTTCGCCAAGCTGCACGATCTCGACGCGCAGCTCGGGCAAGAGACCTGCCTCCTCGCAGGCATCGAGGGCGTTGTCGACCGCCTCCTTGACGGTGGTGAGCAGCGCCTTGGAGGGGTTGTCGAATCCGAGCAGATGGCGGTTCTTGGCGAAGAACTCCGAGACGGAGATCTCCCGTTGCTGCTTGGCGAGGTCTTGGGCCGTGGCGCGCGCCGGGCTCCGGCGCGCGGCGCGGGTGGAGGGAGCAGGCGCCGCGGGCCGGCGTCCGGAGGTCTTTGGCGCCCGTCTGTTGGATTCGCCGCTGGCCACTCGTTCGGAACCACCGCCGGCGGACTGTCCGCGGAAGACGAAGCTCTGCTGCTCGGACACCTGCGATCACCCCCCTCGAAACGCGAGAGACGTCCGCAGGCCATGGTCCACACGGGCTCGAGGCTGGTCAAGGACGGGGGATCAGACCTCTTCGAGAAGCGAGCCCCGAAAGTTGCCGCACAGCCGCACGCGGCCGGATCGAACAAGGTGGGTGACCGTGGCCACAACCTCGGCTTCGCTGGCTGCGAACTCGTTCACCACGCAGACCAGCTCGAGCAACGTGGACTCATGGGCCAACGGCACGCGCGCGATCTCCTCCCCATGGCTCATCTCGGTTCTCCCTCTCCTGGGATGCCGTTCAGCATGAACCGTGCCAGCGCCTCGCTCACCCTCCTCTCGCCGTAGAACCCTCGGTAGATCAGGATGTTGCGCACTCCTCACGGGCCGCGTTGGAGGCGAGGGGGTCCCTCGAGTGACGGAATTCAGGCGCAGGCTGTTCGATTTCGGACGGCTTGCCCGCCGGGGAAGGGCTAGACCTCGGGGGCGCAAACTCGGTTGCGGCCAATACCCTTCGCCCGGTAGAGCTCCGCATCCGCCCGCTGGACCAGCTCCGCAGCGCCACGGGCGTGGGCGGGAAGCACGGCCACCCCGACGCTCACCGTGAGCTCTTCGCGCCCTGAGGGGCCAAAGCCCGTCGTCTCGACGGACTCCCGGATCTTTTCGCCGAAGGCAAACGCGCCCTCGATGCTCGCCTCGGGCAGGATCACCGCAAACTCCTCCCCGCCGTAACGGGCGACGATGTCGTGCGTCCGGCAGCGGCTCGCGATCGCGCGTGCGACCCCGACCAGCGCCTCGTCGCCGCGCGGGTGACCGAATCGGTCGTTAAAGGCCTTGAAGTGATCGACGTCGAGCAAGGCAAGGCCGAGGGAGCGGCCATAGCGGTTGGCGCGGTCGACCTCGCGCTCGAGACTCGACCAGAAGTAGCCGTGGTTGGCGAGGCCGGTGAGTGCGTCGTGCTCGGCCCGGCGCAGCGTCTCTTCGTAGCGGTGTGCGTTGCCGAGAGCCACTGCGGCGTGGCCTGCGATCGCCTCGAGAAGCCGGAGATCCTCTGCACGAAAGGGTTCCCGGCTGCGTTTGTTGTTCACGTTGATCACACCGCGCACGCGGTCTTGCAGCAAGAGCGGTGCGCTGATGAGCGTTCGCGTGTAGTAGCGCTCATGGTTGCGGCGGCGGAAGCGCGGGTCGAGTTCCACGTCCCGGACCAGGAGAGACAGGCCGCTTTGTGCGACATGGCCCGTCACGCCCGTGCCGATCGGCACCGTCGCGTCCTGCACCACGTCGGCGGGAAGACCCTGGTACACCGTCAGCCGAAGCAGGCCATTGCTCTCGAGCAAGAAGATCGAGCCGATCTCGGAGTGCAGGTGCTCGAGCGTGCGGTCGAGCAGGCGCTGCAGCACCTCGTGCACGGAAAGTGTCGATGTGAGGTCCCGGATGGTCCCGTAGAGCACCTCGAGCTCGGCGTTGCGGCGCCGCAGGCGGGTGAGCTCGACTGCGTGCAGGGGCTCGAGGGCGAGCTCTGCCCGATTCGGATCCATCGCGAGAAAGACCTCCCGCTCTCGTATCGATCCGCAGCCGCAAAGGCTTAAGCGCGCTTTGCGCCTTCTTTACTGACGCAAGAGCGCCCTCGAGTCGCATGCTAGGCTTGCCTTCAAGTGGCCCCCCCGCAGACTCGTTTCGACTTTCCGGCCTCCCCCGTGGCTGAGCTGCGATCCGTGACCAAGCGCTTTGGCGACCGGCTCGCCGTGGACGCGCTCGACCTCGATGTCGCTCGGGGTCTTTGCTTTGGCCTCTTGGGCCCGAATGGCGCGGGCAAGACGACGGCGCTCCGCATGCTGTACGGCGTGACCAAGCCAAGCGCGGGCACGGTGCGCGTGTTCGGCCTCGATGTGTCCCTGCATCCGCGTGCCGTGCGCGCGCGGATCGGCGTCACGCTTCAGGAGAACGTGCTGCTGGAGGCGCTCTCACCGCTCGAGAACCTCCGCATCTTCGGGCGCTACCACCTGCTCCGGGAACCGGTCCTCGGGCGCCGTGCCGCCGAGCTCATCGAGCTTTTCGAACTCGGCTCGCACGCGGGAACCCCCGTGCGTGTGCTTTCCGGGGGCATGCAGCGACGCCTGGCCATCGCGCTCTCGCTCATGAACCAGCCAGAGCTGCTGATCCTCGACGAGCCCACGACCGGCCTCGATCCCCAAGTGCGACTGGCGCTCTGGGCGCGCATCCACGATCTGCGTGATCAGGGCACGACCGTGCTTCTCACCACCCACTACATGGACGAGGCCGAGCGCATTTGCGATCACATCGCGATCCTCGCCCACGGGCGTTTGCGTGCGCAAGGAGCGCCCGCGGCGCTCGTGCGTGCCCACCTTGCTCCCGAAGCGCTCGAGGTCGAGCTGGATCTGGCGGCCGAAGCTGCACTCTTCTCGGGAGTGGATGCCTCCCCGCGGCGTCTGCGGGTTGGGCGACGACTTTTTGTGTACGACGATGACGTCCGTCCGTACGTCGAACGCGTACGGCAGCGAGACGGCGGCGAGCGCCGCCCGCTCGTGGTCCGTCCCACGAACCTCGAAGACGTCTTTCTCGCGGTCACCGGAACGAGCCTCTCGGCCTCGCGGTCGGCGGAGGTTCGGCCATGATCCTGTTCGGCACGATCTCCTTGCCCCATGCGATCGCAGTCTGGCAGCGCAACGCCGCGATGTACCGACGCACCTGGAAGCTCAATCTGCTGCCCAATTTTTTTGAACCGCTGCTCTACCTGCTCTCGATCGGGGTCGGAGTCGGCTCCTACGTGACGCAGATGGCGGGCATGTCGTACGTGCAATTCCTGGCTCCGGGCTTGGTCGCGGTGGCGGCGATGAACGGGGCGAGTTTCGAAGTCACCTACAACACGTTCGTGCGCCTCAACTACGAGAAGACCTACGACTCCATGCTGACGACGCCGATCCAACCTGAGGATCTTCTCTTCGGGGAGGTGCTGTGGGCGGTGACGCGCGCCTGCATCTATGGCGGGTGTTTTTTCGTGGTGATCGTCGCCCTTGGGCTGGCGCCGCTCCCCTCTTCGTTCGCCGCCTTGCTGCTGCTGCCCCTGGCGGGGCTGCTCTTCGCTGCCATCGGCATCGCTTTCTCGCTGCGGGTCGTGACGATCGACCTTTTTAACTTCTACTTCACTCTCTTCCTGACGCCGCTGTTCCTGTTTAGCGACGTCTTCTTCCCTCTGAAGGAGCGCTTGCCCGGGAAATGGCTGTGGCTCGCGGAAGCCCTTCCGCTGCTGCACCCCGTGCGCCTCGCTCGTGCCGCCTTCCGCGGCGAACTCTCTCCCATCCTGGCTTGGGATGTGCTCTACATCGTGGCTGTCTCCGCGCTCTTGCTCGCAGTGGCTGCGCGCACGGCTCGCAGGCGGCTCACCTCCTAACGTTCCGCGCCGCGCTCGGTCCGCGTCCCGTGACGCGCGCGGGAAGCGGCGGATCGGTCGCCCCGCGGTTTGCGCCGGCCGTGCTTTTCTCCGGGGGAGGGAAGAAGGAGGCCGGCCCCCCGCAGAGCGCCGGCAGATCGGTACGGCAGGGCCGCGACGCGGCGTGTCTTTTCGGTCGGTGCAAGGGAGAAGAGGAGGGCGGGCTCGCCGCGGGGAGGGGTTGAAGGCAGGGCCCGGCATGCCGGAACCCTGCCTTCCACCTTTGAAAAGCCCCGCCAGGGAGGGGCCTCACTCCTTGGAGTGGCTCCCGGCGGGCAAAAGTGTCAGTCGGCGCGCAGGACGCCTGGTGAGCTGAGTCACCAAGCAGCCCAGAAATTGCGACGAGGATGCGAGGAGGCCTAACGCTCGGACCGAGCGAAATTCGGTCTGCTACACCATCGTCACGAGGCAGACCTTGGGGTGGAGGCTCGGGTCGATGAAAGTTCGCCACTCGCAGCCCTGGCGAAGGTCGCAGGGAGTCGGCTGCCGCCGACTCCGCGCTGTCGCGCTTGGGCTCGCCTTCGCAGTCCCCCTGGCGTGCCAGACCCAAACGGCTGCCCCGGTCCCACCCACGGCTCCCGCCGCGAGCGCCGAGACTTCGCCTTCCGTCCTCGAGCCGCAGGCCACGCAGATCGCGGCGATTCCCGGCGCGCAAGTGCAGCGGGAAAGCGACCGTGTTGTGGTCTTCTTTGCCGGGGACGAGCTCTTCGAGTCGGGCACGGCCACGGTCACCTCCGCTGCGAGCCCGCGCCTTCGCGACTTCGCGCAAGTGATACGCTCCACTCCCGACGTTCGCCTTGCGGTCCGCGGCTACACCGACGCGCAGGGCTCGGAGTCATTCAATCTGACGCTCTCCGAGGACCGCGCTGACGCGGTGCGCAAATACCTCGTGGGCGAAGGCATCGAACCGGGTCACATCAGCGCGGCGGGCTTCGGTCCCCAGTTTCCCGTCGCTTCCAATGACACTCCCGAAGGACGTCGCATGAATCGGCGCATTGAGATCGAGCTGCGGCCCGTCCCCGCCGCAAGCGCAGGGCTGCAAAGCGGCGCTCCCGAATCGCGATAGAACGACGTAGCATGAGACCGATGCCCCGCCCGCTCCTGCGCGCTTTGCTTTTGGCGGCCGCCTTGGCCTCGGCGCAGGCGGTCTCCCCGGCGGCCGCGGCGGCTCCCGCTTCCGCCGCGGGCGCGAGCCCGGTCCGCATCCGGATCGACTCGCCGCACCCCGGAGAGCCCGTGCAGAACAAGGTGCACCTTGCGCCGATCCGTGGGAGCGCGGAAGCCGAAGGCCAGAGTTCCGCCGACTTCGACGTGATGGTCGTGATCGACGTCTCTCAATCCACCGAGTGCGCGAGCGGTGTAGACGTCAACGGCAACGGAGTCGTTGGCTTCGATCCCCACACCGAGCTCGTGCCCCCGGGTACCTTTCCCGAAGACGTTTGCTCGACGGATCCGGGCGACTCGATCTTCGCCGCGGAAGTCACCGCCGCACGCTCGCTGATCCAGAGTCTCGACCCCAAACGCGTGCGCGTGGGCATCATCACCTTCTCCGGCGATGTGGACCCGGTGACCGGCGAGCAAGCGCACCCCGGCCAGAAGGATGCCTGGCTCGAGCTCCCCCTCACCAACGACTACGCTCGCGCCTACAACGTCTTGGGGGGCGTGTACGCCCGGGGGCCACACGGCGCCACGGATTTTGCCGCAGGCATCCGGCTGGCGATCACCGAGCTCTCCGCGCTCACAGGCTCCCAGAGCCCGCCGCGCCCGAATGCCAGGAAGATCATGCTGTTCCTGACTGACGGCATCCCCACATTTCCGATCGGCAAGGGCATCGTGATGGATCCTGGCGATATCGACGCGGCGCTCAACGCGGCGCGGCTTGCCCATACCGCAGGCATCACGATCAATACCTACGGCCTGGGCCCAGAAGCGCTGGCGGACCAGCGCACCGTGACAGAGATGGCGCGCATCACGCTCGGGACCTACACGCCGGTAAAGAATCCCGGGGACATCGTCGCGCTCTTGCAGGGCGTGTCGTTTGCGAACATCGAAGACGTCGTCGTAACGAATCTTACGACGGGAGACTTCTCCACAGACGTGCGGCTCTTGCCGGACGGAAGCTTTGCTGGATTCGTGCCAGTGAAGGAAGGAAGGAATCGGGTCCGGGTGACTGCACTTGCCACCGACGGCACGCGAGGCAGTGTCGAGCTCGACCTCACCTTCAAGGTCGCGGAGCTTTCCGACCGCGAGCTCGCGCTCGAGCTTGAGCGGATCCGCGACCGCAACAAGGAACTCCAGCTGCTGTTGGAGCGCAAGCGGATCGAGGAGTTCCGGGCGAGCGAGAAACAGCGCAAGGAGCTCGAGGTCCGGCCCGATGGGGCTGCGCCGCAGTGAAAGCGTAGCCGCGCTGGGGACGCGGCCTAGAGCGGCGTCAGCGCGGGGTCCGCGACCTCCCGTCGCACCAGCTTTCCGTTCTCGTAGTACGAGGTGATATCGATCTTGCCGTCACCGTTCGTGTCTTCCTCGCGCTTCACGATCACAGTCTTTCCATTCTGCTGAGCAAAGGTCTCGAAGGTGTCGGGCTTGCCTTTGCCCTTCGCATCCCGCTCGATTCGACTCACCACTTCGTTGCCGCCATCGGCGACCGTGTAGTAGGTCCACGTATCGATGCGCCCGTCGTGGTTTTGGTCTTCTTCGGAACGCACCCGCTTGCGGTTCTGGTAGTAGACCACGAGATCGATATTGCCGTTGTGCTGCGTGTCGTGGCGCTCCTCGACCAGCGAATCACCCTCAAACAGATAGAAGGCGTCCGGCTTGCCGTCGCCCTTGCGATCGACCTCGCGGCGGGTCATGCGGCCGTTCGCGTATTTCTCCCACACGTCCGGCTTGCCGTCTCCGTTCTCGTCGAGCTCACGCGCGACGACGACGCCGTTTTGGTAGGTGGTCCAGGCATCGATCGTGCCGTCATAATTCCGGTCCTCCTCCTTGCGCAGGAGCTGGCCGGTGGCAGCGTCGAAATACCGGATCTCTTCGGGCTTGCCGTCGCGATCCGCGTCGAGGGTCTTCTTGATCACCTGGAGCTTGGGATTGTCCCCCCACGCGCCCTTCGGAATTGTGACGCGAGTTTCCGTGAAGAGCGCGGCCGGAATGTCTCGGTCTTTCGGCGCGCTCGGCGCGCTGCGTGGATCCGATTCCTCGAGCACCTTCTGGGCATTCGCCGGGTCCCCCGGCGAAATCGAAGCGTGCTGGGTTTTCTGGTCCTTATCGACCTTGTTGAGCAGCTCCTCTTGGCGCTTGAGCTCGGCTTGGATTTGCTGTTGGAGCTCATCTTGCTTGGCGAGCGCTCCGTTGATCTGCTCGTCCATGCTCTGTTCGCGATCGGCTTCGTCCGGCGTCGCGGGGCCGTAGCCGCCCCCTCCGCCGCCACCGCCCCCTCCCCGGCCGCCTCGCGGGCCCGGTCCTTGGAAGGGGACGTTTCCGGTGACCGCCGAATAGACCAGCATCGCCGTAGCGCCGGCGGCGGCACCGATCGGTCCTCCGTAGGCGCCGATCATGGCGCCCATCATGGCCCCTTCGATCGCACTTTGGAGCCGCGAGCCGATGCCCGGGCCGCTATTGACAGGCGGGGGGGAAGCCGGGGGATTCGGGGAGTTCGGTCCCGGGGCAGGGGGAGGAGGATTCTGGCTGGCGCAACCCGACGCCACCAGGCACGCCAACAGCACGCCAAGAAGCCTGCTCCGCCCTTGACTCACACCGACCCTTTTATCACATGGCCCCTTTCTCACCCAACTCTCGATACGACCGAGCCGCTCGTTCCGGAACTCAAGACGCTCCATGGCGAGCACCCCCTTCGAGCCTAAGCAGCCCGCGGCCGACCACTTCCCAACTGAGCGCCCCGCGGCAAAAGGGACGACGCGACGCGGCATTTCGGCGCTTCGCCAACCCGCTCTCCCAAGCCTCCAGCGCTTCCCAGCAGAACATTGTTAACCACCAAGGTTCCCTTGACTTCCCTCCTACCGTCGCGTACACGAAGGCGTGGCCTCGGCGTCGCTCCGCACCGCCGCTGTTGCTGTGCACTCTAACGCGGTGCAGCGGCCTGGATCTTGCCGCCCCTCGAGTCCATGCCATCCCGAGCCGTCAGCTAAGGCATGCTGTCGCCGGGTCGAGGGGTGTGCTCCGTGGGCCTGACACTCATCCGCAAGAGCGATGCCAGCCGTCCCAAACGGGATCCGAAAATCGCCCTCGTGCTCGCCGGCGGGGCGGTCTCCGGTGGGGCCTTCAAGGTCGGAGGGCTGAAGGCCCTCGACGACTTCCTCGTCGGCCGAAAGATCGTGGACTTCGACACCTATGTAGGACTCTCCGCGGGCTCCTTGCTCGCGGTTTCGCTCGCGGCCGGCATTACACCCGACGAGATGGTGAAGGTCCTCGAAGGGACGAGTAGTCGCTTTCATCAGCTCCGCCCGGTCGACTTCTACAACCCGAACTGGCGGGAGTTCGCCGTCCGCCCCGTGAAGTTTCTCTACGATCTCCTCAGCTATCTGCCGAGTGTCGGCGCAGACCTGGCGCGCGCGCTGCCCGGCCTTTCCGATGCGGTCGGCACGGAGCTCGGGGCATTTTTGCAGGAGCCCAGCTACACGCGGTTCGAAGGGCTCGCGACGCGGGTGATCGAACACGTCTCGCCCAAGCGAGAGTTCCCGGCCCTCACCAACCACATCCCGTCCGGTTTCTTCGACAACGCGAGCCTCGAACGCTGGCTGCGCCTCAATCTCGATCGCATCGGGATGCCGAACGATTTCCGCGCCTTTGAACGCAAGCGACGCAGGCGGCTTTTCCTCTCCGCCTGCGACCTCGACACCGCAGAGCGCGTGGTGTTTGGAGCGGACGAGACCTGCGAGGTCACCATCTCTCAGGCCGTGCAAGCCTCTACCGCGCTCCCCCTCTTCTACCGGCCTGCGCGAATCAACGGGGTGGACTACGTCGACGGCGGCGTGCGCCATACCGCCAACATCGACATCGCGATCGAAAAGGGCGCAGACCTCATCATCTGTTACAACCCATTCCGCCCGTTCCTCAATCGGATTGACGCGGAAGACAAGAACTCGACTTACTTCGCCAATGGACGCTACCTCGCGGACCGTGGTCTTAAGGTCGTGCTGAATCAGGTCTTCCGGACGCTGCTGCACTCCCGGCTCAAGCTCGGCATCCAGCGCTACCTCGCCGACGATCGCTTCCAGGGCGACATCATTCTGCTCGAGCCCCGGGAGACCGACGCGAGCTTCTTTTCCGTGAACCCGCTGGCCTTCTGGAAGCGCGCAGAGGCGCTCGAGCACGGATTCGAGTCCGTCCGCTTGACGATCGAGCAGAACTTCGACCAGTTGCGCTCGGTCCTGTCGCGCTATGGCCTCGAGATGAACCGCAGCGTGGCGCGGCGCAAGGCCGAGCGGGTTCGCGCGGCACGGGGCTGGCGGGGTGAGGAGAGCCCGAGTCCGGCTGAAGCTGGGGAGCCGCCCCTGCGCCTGGTGGCCTCGGAGCCCGCTTAGCGGTGGTGTAGGGCGAGAGCCCCGGCTTCGGCGCGTGGGCGGTTGCATCCCTGCAGATGGCTGGTAACCTGTTGGGTCCGCACATGAACCTGCTCTCCTATCGTGACCGCGCGGCGGACCACCGCCGCTTCGCTGGACAAGACCGAGGCGGACGAGAGCAACGCGGGCTGGGCCTATGTGCACGCTGATCGTGCTCCACCGCTGCGTCCCGGGTTTCCCGGTGGTCGTTGCAGCGAACCGCGACGAGTTTCTTGAGCGGCCGGCAGAGCCGCCCTGTCTTCGCGAGACCGGCAGCGGACAGTTCGTGGCTCCGCGCGACTGCCGTGCGGGTGGAACCTGGCTTGGCGTGAATGCCGCGGGGCTCTTCGTCGGAATCACGAACCGGCCCAGTGCGCAGCCTGATCCGAGCTGCCGCTCCCGGGGCGAGGTGGTCGTGGAGGCTCTTGGCGCGCAGAGCGCAGACGAAGCCGCCGGCGCGGCTTTGGAGATTCCGTCCGGGGTGTACAACCCGTTCAACTTGCTCCTGGCAGACCGCGATCGCGCTTTTGCGGTTGTCTACGACAAGGGATCCAAGGTGCAAGAGATCGGTCCCGGCGTGCATGTGATCGGAAATGCCGACCCCGATGCGCGCGACATTCCGAAGATTGGACGCCTGTTCGCCCGCGCCGAGAGCGCGGCGGCGCGGCCGGCGGGCCAAGTGCTGAGCGCTCTAGCAGCGGTTTGCCGTGGGCACGAGGGCGGGCCGTCGCCGCGCGAGGATGCCTGCATCCACGCGGGCAGCTACGGGACGCGGAGCTCGACGCTGCTGCGCCTCGGCGCGGACGTGACGGACGGCGAATTCTGGTTCGCAGACGGGCCGCCGTGCGTGGCCCCCTACCAAGATTTTTCTCCTCTCTTGCTCAAGTTGGACCGCGGGGTCCGGCAGCGCGCAGGGGATGCATGGGCGAGGACGACCAGTTGAGACGCATCGGCAGCAATATCCGCAAGCAGAGCACCGACACCAAGGTCAACCGACCGACCCGGAACATCATCCGCTACTCGACGAAGGAATCACCCAAGAACGAGTATCCGAAGCGGATCGTGTCCCCACCGAACCCATCGAACTGCTGCGGTGAAGAGAACCGCGTCATGGTCGGCAAGATCCAGGAGGTCGACGGGTTCAAGTTCTGTTACAAGATCTGTCAGGTCTGCGGCCACGCCGTGAAGTTCTTCTTCCCGGCCGTCGAGTCCACGAGCGGTGCGGTGAAGGAGTACCGTCAGTGGAAGCGCTACATGGTCCAGTGATTCCGGCGGCGCGGCCTCCCTTGCTGGGAGGCCGGGCCGCGGTCCCTGCGTGAGCCCTCCCGACAAGCACCCCGGCTCCTCTGTCTCCCCGCTCGAGCGGGCGGCCGCCTGGCTCGAAGGCCTGATCAACGTAGAACGCCTGCCCGAGCTCCCCTACAGCCGGCTTAGCCTGGATCCAATCTGCCAGCTGTTGGCGCGCGTAGGGGAGCCGCAGCGCGATCTGTGCGTGATTCACGTCGCGGGCTCGAAGGGCAAGGGCTCGACCGCGCTTTTCGCCGAGGCCATTTTGCGCGCCGGGGGCGAGCGCGTGGGCACCTTCACGTCCCCCCATCTCGAGCGCTGGACAGAGCGCTTCCGCATCTGCGGGGAGGAGGTCTCCGGCGACGCCTTGGCCTCCGCGCTCGAATGGCTGCGTCCCCACGCAGAAGCCCTCACCAAGGAGGCTCCAGGAAAGGCGCCCACCTTCTTTGACGTGATCACGGCTGCGGCCTTTCTCCTGTTCCGCGACGCCGCGGTCGATTGCGCGGTGGTCGAGGTCGGCATGGGAGGCCGCCTCGACTCCACCAACGTCGTCGATCCCGCGGTGGCGTGCATTACGACGATCGAGCTGGAGCACACCGACCGGCTCGGTACCACGCTTGCCGCCATCGCTGGCGAGAAGGCGGGCATCCTAAAACGCGGCCGGCCTGCGGTGATCGGGGCGCTTCCCGCCGAAGCGCTGGCGGTGGTGGAAGCGCGAGCGCAGGAGCTTGGCGCACCGCTCAGCCGGCTCTGCCGGGAGCTCTCGAGCAAGGTCACGTCGAGCGACGACTCCGGTGTCGGCGTGTGCCTTCGGGACGGCAGCCTTGAGGTCGAGGCCAAGCTTTCGACGCTGGGTGTTCACCAGGCCGCGAATGCAGCGCTCGCGCTGGCCGGTGTGCGCCGGGCCACCCCGCATTGGGCGCGTGAGACACTGGCCGAGGCGGCGCGGGCGGGACTCGCCGCCGCGCGGCTTCCGGGAAGGGTCGAGCTGCTCGGGCGCCGACCCTTTCTGGTCGTGGACGGAGCGCACACCGCGGAGTCGGCCCGTGCCTTGGCGTCCGCCCTCGGAACTCTGGCGCGGCGCCGCAGCCGCCTTGTGCTCTCCGTTTCGAGCGGCAAGAACCTTGCGGGCATCCTCGCGGCGGTGTTGCCTTGTTTCGACGAGATCTTCGTCACGCGGGCCGATTCCCTGCGCTCGCTCGATCCCGCGCAAGTGGCGGCCGCGATCCGCGCCGCAGATTCACGGGCCGCGGTGCACGCTGTACCCAATCCCTTCATGGCGCTTCGCGGGGCACGGGAGGGCCTCGGCGAGGAGGACCTCCTGTGCGCCACGGGATCGCTCTATCTCGCGGGAATCGCGCGCAAGGTTCTCGCAGCGGAACGCTAGGGCGAAGGTGCAGGCGCCGGGGGCGGGGCGGAAGGCTTTCCGCGACGCAGCGATCGCGCTTGGCGGCGCAGACTCGCGATCGACGTTTGAAGGCGCCGCCGGGTGATTTCGAAATTCGAAGGCGCGCTGCGCTCGAGCCACAGCCGTCGCAGGCGGTGGCCGAGGGCCGCCTGCTCCATCGAGAGACGTTCGAGCCGCGCGGCCAGCGCACGTCGCCTCGCGGGTGGCAGGCTCGCCGGCCGACGCCGCCACGCGAGGAGCTCCAGGGCTGCAAGGCCCTTGTGTGCTGCAAGCAAAGAGGTGTCTGCAGCGAGCAGAAGCTCCTCGTACGTCCGCGCTTCCCGTTTGAAGCGGTGCTTCGCGCCGGCAACGCGCGCCTTGGCCCGGACGAGCCCGGAGAGCGTGCGACGGAGCGCCAACGCCTTGGCGCGCGCGCTGAAGTACATGGGTCCCAGGTCATCGAAATAGAGCGCCTGCAGCGGGGACGCGTTGAACAACGGGAAGCCCGCGTCGTGCAGGGCGCCGAGCTCGCGGTAAAGCCGCGCTGTCTCGCCGCTTTCGTCGTCGAACAAGACCCGGGAGAAGGCGCGGTCAAAGAGCTTGGCGGGCGCGTTGCCCGACCACGCCTGCTGGGCTGCGAAGGCGAAGCCAAACCACGAGAAGCCCTGCAGGTTGTAGTGACCGAAGTCGCCCCAGTCGGTGACCACAAGTCCCCGGGCGCCATGGCGCTTCCCCGCCTCGGCGTAGCGGGCGATGTTCTCGAGACTGTTCCCGACGCGCGGGAAAAGGCAGTTCCAGCTCGAGGTTCCCGGGCAAACCCAGAACTCGATGCCATTGGCGGCGAATGCGCGAACCCGGTCGTAATCGTGCGCCGCCTCGTACCACCAGTCGAGCAGCACGAGGTCACGATCGATCTCAGGGATTCGCTCGGGGTGGGCATGCACGACGTCGCCCCAGATCATCGTGCGTTTGCCATGGGAGGCCGCAAGGTCGCGCACGCGGCGCACGTGATCGAGGAACACGCCGGCCTTGCCCACCTCAAGGGCGCGCTCCGCGGACTTGCCGAGCGCAAGGTCCCACGGCTCGTCGCAGTTGGCGTTGAATCGTCGCGAACGGAAGTTCGGCAGGTACTCGTCGTACAGGTCGCGCAGCAGCTCGTAGGTCCCGGGTTCCGCAGGGGCAATTGTCCAGCGACGTTCGGTTTCCGCGAGGTGCGCGTAGCGCGGCAGCGCGAGCACGTGTTGCATGTGCCCGAGCGACTGGAGCGTCGGGACAAGCTCCACGTGACGCTCGGCCGCGTAGCCGTCGAGCTCACGCATCTGCGCCGCATCGAGAGGGGAGGCATCCGCGCCGATTTCTGGATGGCGGCGGAAACGGAAGGTGTGTTCCGTGTAGAGCATGAGGACGTTCAGTTTGAGCCGCACGCACAGGTCCACCAGGCCTCGCAGCGTGTCCAGGGTCGGCACCTTGCCGCGCGAGACATCGAGCATGAGCCCGCGATGCGGGAAATCCGGGGCGTCCTCGATCTCGCAGCCCGCGATCCGCGCCCCGCGCGGAGCAAGCTGCCGCAGCGTTTCCACCGCGTAGCGAAGGCCCGCAGGCCCCGCGGCCGACGCACGCACCGCCTCCTCCCGAACCACGATCCGGTAGGCGTCGCCGACCTCCCCTTCCCGCGAGAGCTCGACCCGCGGGCCAAGATCGGCTGCACGCGCGTGGGTTTCGATCGGTAGGCGAAACCCGCATTTCTCGGCAAGGGCATCGCGCAGGACGCCGGCGGATGCGAAATCGCTCGCATCACTCCCCTCCGCCAGAACGATCGGCACTTCGGGGGAGAGCCGGAAGCTTCCAGCCAAACGTCGAGCGTGCCGCGGCTGCGGCAGCAGGGGAAGCAGAGCACCGGAGCGCGCCGCAGCTGACATCGCGGGCGATCTTAGCGGTGCGGGCCGCAGTGGCAGGTCTTGTGAACCCAAGGATCCAAAAAAAGGAGACGCCCGGGCCGAGTCCTCGCACAGAGTGCGAGGGGAGGGGTACCCGGCCCGGGCGTGATGTTCGATGCGGCTCCCTCGCCCTCTCCTTAGAGCAATCGGCGTGCCACCAAGGCGCACACAAGGCCGACCCACAGGAGTCACGCGGTTTTGCCCGCTTCTTCCCCTCCTTTTGCCGCCGCGGTGCCGATGCAAGCGCCACGCAGCCAAGACGCGGGGGTGACACAATTTGTGTCCGCCGCGCAGGGGCCTGCGGCCCCCGGGGCGTCCTCTTAGGCGCGGAGACGACGGGCGATGGCCGCGATGTGGGCGGGCGTCGTCCCGCAACAGCCGCCGACCAGCCGGGCTCCGGCAGCGATCCACGATTGGGCCAGCGTCGCGAACGGCTCCGGAGCAAGGTCATCGCTCCGGCGAAAGCCCGTCACGGCGTCGGGCGCCCCCAGATTGGGATACACGCCAAAAGGTAAGTCGGAGCTTTGGAGCGCTGGAAGGCAATCGACCACCCAGCCCGGCGGCAGGCAGTTCACAAGGACGGCGAGCGGGCCGAGCTCGACGCAGGCGGCGACCGCCTCCGAGAGCGGCTCGCCCGAGAGCAGGCGCCCACCGTCGGCGCACGCGAAGCTCACACAGGCCGGCGCACCGGCCTCGCGCGCGGCGCGCAGCGCAGCCACGCCCTCTCGCCGGGTATTCATCGTCTCGACCAAGATGAAGTCGACGCCGGAGCGCACGAGGGCGCGCGCGTGCTCTGCGTGCTCGCGCGCGAGCGCAGCGTTATCGGGTACGCGTTCGGGGTGGTAGCAGTCCTCGAGCGTCGGTTGGGAACCGGCCACGAGAACGCCTCGCCCGGGAGGGGCGGCTTCGTCCACGGCCGCACGCGCGATGGCGACAGCACGCGCCGTGAGCTCATCGCTGCGTTCACCGAGCCCTGCGCGGGAGAGCGTTCGGCGCTGCGTGCGGAAGGTATTGGCCGTGAGGATCTCTGCGCCGGCCCGGACGTAGTCGCGGTGAATCTCACGAAGCAGCGCCGTGTCCCGCAGCAGAGCGTGGGTCGACCAGAGCGGGAGTGCGGTGGCGGCGGGAAGAGCGCTGCGCCGCTCGATTTCGGTCCCTGTCGCGCCATCCAAAAGAACCGGGGCGCCGGTCGCAAGCCGCGCCGCGAGCCCGCCTCGGGATAGGTGCCCCTCCACCCCACGGTTATACTGCGCCCCCCATGTTCCGTCCTGTCGTGCTGGTGGAACACCCCGGCGCTGGCCGAATCGAGGCCGTGCGGCTCGGCGTGCGCGTCGCCGAGGTGCGCGCCTCCCCGGAACGGTGTGCGTCCGCGCTGCTGGCCGCCCAGGCCGTGCCGAGCCCCGGACGCCACCGCGCGGGTTCGATCGAGATCGATCTCGCATTTCACGATGCGGAGGGCGCCGCGATCGTGGATGCGACGGTGCGCAACACCGATGCGCGTCCGATCCGGCTCGATGCGCTCCTGCTCGGCTTCCGCTGGACGGGCCACGGTGCCCGGTCCTTTCGCTGGCTGCGCCACGGCTGGCAGTCCTGGTCAGTCACCGAAGGCCGGCCGCTCGACGACCTCGGGGAGCCCCCCCTTGCCTGCGGGCCTTGGCTCGGCGGCATGTTCCACGCGCTGGGGGAGCCTCCGCAGGACCGCGCTGGCTGGCATCCCTCGGAGCTCGTCACCGCGCTCGGTGCGTCGCCCGACGGAGTCGCCTGTCTTGCAGGCGTGTACGAACGCGGCGAGACGCTCAGCATCGTCTATGCACGGCCTGGTGCGCCGGACGTCGCCGGTCTGCGCGACGTCGCGCTCGAGGTGGAGCTGCGTTTCGAGGTCCCGCTGCAACCCGATGAGGTCCGGCGGACGGAAGCCGTGCGCCTCGCCCTCGGCGACGATGCGAGCCGGCTGCTCGAGGAATACGCCGAGGCCTACGGTCGCGCTGCCGGCTCCCGCACCCGTGCCCCGTTCCAATCCGGCTGGTGCAGCTGGTACCACTTCTTCCACGGCGTCACCGAGGACAACCTGCGGCGCAATCTCGATGCACTGGTCCGTTCGCGTGCCGAACTTCCGATCGAGGTCTTCCAGCTCGACGACGGCTATCAACATGCGATCGGGGATTGGCTCGAAACCAACGCGAAGTTCCCGCGCGGGATCGCGCCCCTCGCCGCCGAGATCCAAGACGCAGGGTTTCGGCCAGGGCTCTGGACAGCCCCCTTCTGCGTGGCCCCGGACAGCCACCTGTTCGAATCCCACCGCGATTGGCTGCTGCGGCGGGGCGACGAAATCTTTCGTGGACTCCACCACGCGATGTGGACGAAAGACGGCTGGATTCATGTGCTCGACGCGAGCCGGCCCGAGGTGCTCGAGCACCTCGAGGACACCTTCCGTGCGCTGGTGGAGATGGGCTGGACCTACCAAAAGCTGGACTTCCTCTATACGCAGGCCATGCAAGCCGACGCCTTCGACCTTGCGGTGACGCGTGCACAGCGCCTGCGGCGTGGTCTCGTCGCAGTTCGGAAGGGCTGCGGCGGCGAGGCGTTCCTTCTCGGCTGCGGCTGTCCCCTGGGTCCCGCCGTGGGCGTCGCGGACGGGATGCGAATCGGGCCCGACGTGGCTCCCGCATGGCACGTCGACCCCTCGAGGACGCTGCCCGGCCTTGCAGGGACCCAGCCTTCCACGCGCAACGGCGTGCGCAACACCTTGGCGCGTGCCTTCATGCACCGGCGGCTCTGGCTGAACGACCCCGATTGTCTCATGGTGCGCGAGAGCGACACGAAGCTCACCCGCGCCGAGTCACAGACTCTCGCTGCGGCAATCGTGGCGACCGGCGGCATGGTGATCTTCTCCGACGACGTCCCGACGCTCGACGCAAAGGCGCGCGCCTTGGTCCGTGACGCGCTCGCGCTCTCGCGCGAAGTCGATGCCGGGGTCGCGCACGTTCTCGACCCGCTCGCTGCTGAGCTCGCGCCTGCCGCTGCGGCGCGCTGCGGCACACACGCGCTCCTCACCCTCGTGAACGGCGAAGATGAGCCGCGCGTGCGCAGCCTCGACCTCCGGGCGCTTGGCTTCCCGGTCTGTACCGAGCCCCTCGTCCGCGTTCTTGGCAGCGCGGAGGTATCGCTGCGGCCGCAAGCAACGCTCGAGGCGGCGCTCGGCCCGCACGAGAGCGTGGTGTTGCGACTCCCGACAGCGCCGGCAGTTGCGGTGTTCTGTGATTTTGACGGAACCTTCGCCGTGCAGGACGTGGGTTCGACACTGGCCAAGCGCCATGCTGCCGAGCGTCGGCCCGCGCAGCTCGCGCGTCTCGCGCGAGGCGAGATCACGGCGTGGGAATACAACCTCGAGATTCTCAACCGGCTCCCCTTGTCCAAAGCAGCGACCGATGCCTTTCTCGAGACCATCGAGCTGGATCCCGGCGCGAAGCCGCTCTTGGCTTTCTGCGATGCGCAGGGCCTCCCGTTCCGAATCCTCTCGGATGGATTCGACTACAACCTTGATCGACTGCAGGAGAAGCACGGAGTGCGCTTCGCGTACGATGCGAACCGGCTGCGCTTCGAGCAGGACACGTGGCGGATCGAGGCCAGCCTGCGCAATCCCAACTGCAGCTGTGGCACCGGCAATTGCAAACGCGCGCGGATCGAAGCCTACCGCGCCGGGCACCCCGGCAGCCGGATCGTCCACATCGGGAATGGCCGCGTCTCGGATCTGTGCGGCGCGCTCGCCGCAGACATTGTGTTTGCCAAGGGGACGCTGGCCGAAGCGCTCGCCGAGCGCGCGGCGCCGTTCGAGCGCTTCGAGACGCTGCACGACGTGGTGGCGAGCCTTAAGGCGCAGCTCCGGCGTCGCTGATACGGCTGCACAGCGCTAGCGAAGACGTGGCGGATCGAAGGACGCGGGATCGCTTGGGGAGTCGGTCGAGAAATCATGCCCGCGCCGCTCCATCGGCATGATGATCCAAAGGATGACATAAACGAGGATGCCGACGCCTCCGCCGACGATGCACGCCAAGACGAAGGCGAGACGCACAAGAGTGACGGAGATGTCGAACTGATCGGCGAGGCCCGCACACACACCGGCAATCATTTTGCCCTTTTCGCGCCGAGTCCACTCCATCGCCAGCACGTTGCCGTCAAGCCGCGAGCCGCAGAAACGGCATTTGACCGCTTCACTCCGAATCTCTTCCGCGCAGTAGGGGCAAGTCTTCATGTCCGTCATCCCGTCACCTCCGAAATCGATCGCTGCACCCGTCGGTGCGCGACAAAGGGGATCGATCCGTAAACGAACGCCAGCCAGCCGGCGACACTCGCCAGATACGCGCCCGCGAGAACACTGAGGACCGGTTCTGGCACAAACCCCGCGAGCAGTCGGCCGCCGAACCGGATCACGAGCGCGTTCCACGCGAGCACGAGGGGAAGGGCCGCGGTTGCGACCCCAAGCAGCCGCAACAGCTCACCGGTAAAGCCCCGGGGAAGCCGAGGCCCGAGGAGCCCTGCGCCCGCCAGGGCCGGGCCGCGGGAGGCCAGTTCAGCGCGTCCACGCAGCAGCGTGCGAGCGATGAGCCGCTCGGTCGGCGCCCCTGCCACAAGCTCGCCTAGCGTCTCGCCAAGCGTGCGCAGCGCGGCCTCGACTTCGCGACAATCCACGCACGAGTCAAGATGGGCGCGAATCTCGGCGCCTGGAGTCCGCCGGTCGAGGAAGGCGTCCTCGAGCGCAGCGCGCGCCGTTCGGCACGCATCAGTGGCTGACATCGTGCTCCTCTGGCACTCCGCGCAGCGCGCGGACCGCGGCGTGAAGACGGCTTTTTACCGTGCCTGGCGGCACGCCCACGATCTCCGCGATCTCGCGTTCGCCGAGGTCTTCGAAATATCGCAGCACGAGTACCTCGCGCAGGCGCTCGGGCAGCCGAGCGAGTCGCTGCCGTGCGTCGAGTTTGGCGTCGAGCGCCGCGACTCCGGCTCCGCTCGGAACCGCGGCGTCGAATTGTAGCTGTGCCTGCTCTCGGGCTTCGAGCGCGCTGCGACGCGCGCCGTCGCGGCACAGGTTGTTTGCGATCTGGAAGAGCCACGTGGAGAAGCGTCGGGCCGGGTCGAAGCTCTCCCGTGCGCGCACGACGCGCAGCCAGGTCTCTTGAAAGAGGTCTTCCGTGCGCTGCGGCGCGGTGCGGCGTGAGAGAAACCCAAATAGTCGCTGCCGGTAGCGCTGTAGCAAGAGCTCGAACGCGGTGGCGTCGCCGCGTTGCATGAGGACCATGAGGCCCTCGTCGGACTCTGTCGTGGACGGTCCGACCGGTCTGCGGTTCCCCGTGGGTCGCATCGTCGCAGAGCGTAACCCCGGCCATCGTGCCACCGCCCACCACGCAATCCTCGGGCATCCCGCTCCGCGAACCTCGCGGACCAAAACAGCGCCTTGTGCTTCGTGATACGCACGAGACCGCAGGAAGGTTCACGGACCGGCCCGGCTTCTTCGCTACGGTCCCGGTCCGAGGAGGTCCCGGTGCAGCCGCGGCGCGCAGTGGTGATCGGGGCGGGCTTGGCGGGCCTCGAGGCCGCGCTGCGGCTCCAGCGCGCGGGGATCGGCGTCCTTGTGATCGAGCGCGATCCGCATCCAGGCGGGCGGGCGGCGGGAAGCCTTCTCCACGGCTTTCGCTTTACCCCCGGCGCCCACGCCTTCCGTTTGGCCGACCGCCGGCTCCGCGAGCGACTGGCTTCTCTCGGATTCGGCCGTGAGATCGAGCTTCTGCCGGCGGGAGCGGAAGGACAGCTGCTGCGCGATCGCGTGAGTGCGATCCATCCGACACGGCTCCGCGGCCTCGCACGCATCCCCGGGGCCGGTCTGGGCGGGCTGCGGCTGCCTCGAATCCGCCGACTGCTTGCCCGCTACGCGCGCGTGCTCGACGGGGAGGCGCCCGAACGGGCTGCCGGGATTGACGATCGAAGCGCACTCGAATTTGGGCGCCTGTACTTCGGCCGACGTCTCGCCGAGCGCTGGATCGAGGCGACGCTCGCGGAAGTCACCCTCGGCGACGCCAGCGAGACGAGCCGTGTCTTGTTCCTCCTGCGGCACGGACTCGGCGCGGGGGCACAGCGGGTCGTGTTGCGCTCGGGTGTCGGGGCGCTCGTCGAGGCCATGGCCAAAGGCATGACGCTCCAACTTGGAGTCGACGCCGTGACGCTCGAGCGCTCGGCGGCGGGGAGCCTGCGGATCGTCGCCGCCGGCGCTTCCTCGCCTTCCTTCGACGCTGACGCGGTGGTGTGCGCAACGCCGCCAGCCGAGGCCGCGCGCATCGCAAACCCTCTTCTCTCGTACGCAGAACGGGCCTTCTTCGCCGAATCGAGGGCGGTCGCTTCTGTCGTCTTGAGCGTTGCGCTCGCTTCCGAGCGCATCCTTGCGCCGCGTCGCGTCCGCATCCCGCCGGTGGAAGCGCTTCCGCTCAGCCACGTCGTGATCGAGGCCGGGAGCAAGGGAGGCGCGATTCCGGCGGGAAATGCCATCGTGACGCTGATCGCCCGTGATGCGTGGAGTCGGCCTCACCTTGCAGCGCCCGCGGAGGTGGTAGAGAAGGAGCTCCTCGTGCACGGGGAGCGCATTGTCCCGGCGCTTGCGCACACGCCGCTCTTCACGCAACTCGCGCGCTGGGAATACGCGTACCCGCGGTTCGATGTCGGCCGCTTCCGCGCAATCAGCCGTTTCCAAGCCATCCAAGAACAGGCGCGGCGCGACGGCCGCCGGCTCTATTTTGCCGGCGACTACCTCGTGGGACCCTCCATGGAAAGCGCGCTCGTTTCCGGCGCGCGGGTGGCCGAGGCCGTCCTTACCGATCTTGGGGTTCGGCCGCCTCGAGCTGAACGACCGTGACGCCGTCACCGCCCTGCTGGGGATCGCCGCGCGCGAAGGAAACCACATAAGGCGAGTTCGTAAGATGCGCGCGTACCGCGTCACGCAACGCGCCGCTGCCAAGACCATGCAAAACGAGCAGCGACCGCTGCCCGGCGACGGCAGCGCGATCGAGGCTGACGACGAGTCTCCCGAGTGCCTCCTCCACCCGCAGGCCGCGCAAGTCGCAGCCCGCAAACCCTTCCCCGAGAGCGGTCTCTTCGGCGAACCCCCCGTCGGGTGCCCTGAGCTCGACCGCCACTTTGGCCGGCACCCGCCGCGCGCCGACAACCTCGTGTGCTGCGTCTTGGGTGGGGGGCCGGTTCGCTGCGGCCAGCCGATCCATCGGGACCAGAAGGCGCGCTGCACCGACCTGGACCGACACGCGTCCGCGTCGGTCGGGAAGAGCCACCAGCACCGCATCGCCCCCTCCTCGGACACGGACAACGTCGCCGGGTTTGACGTCGCGCCAGTTGACGGGGCTCGCCGCCGGCTCCGGTTTCGGGCTCGCCGCCTCGGCGGCTTGCGCGGCCTCGTCCGCCTTCGCTTCGAGCGCCTTCAGTCGCTCGCGGGCATGGGCAGCCTCCCGAGCACCTCCCCCGCGCTGAAGGTCGCGGATCACCGCGGCGACCTCCGCGTGTGCACCCCGGAAAGCCTGATCGAGATCCTCGCGCATGCGGCGGAACAGCTCTTCCCGGCGCGCCTCGAGCTTGGCGAGCTTCGCACTGTATTGCGCTCGGGCTGCCTCTGACTCCGCGCGCAGCCGGAGTGCTTCGCTGCGCTCGCGCTCGAGAGCCACACGGCTCGACGCGAGCTCCGAGAGCATGCGGTCGAGCCGTCGGTCATCGCGCTCGAGCAGCGCGTTTGCACGCTCGAGGACCTCGGCCCGCAAGCCCATTCGCGCGGCTACGGTGGTGGCCGAAGACACACCTGCCACGCCCAAGCGCAGACGGTAGGTCGGCGCGAGCGTGTCGGAGTCGAACTCCACGCACGCATTGGCGAAGCGCGGATCCACGGCTGCCATCTCCTTCAGCAAGTTGAAGTGGGTGGTGACGACGACCCGGGCGCCGGCGTCCGCGAGCGCCTCGAGGATCGCTTGGGCCAGTGAAGCACCCTCGCTCGGGTCGGTCCCGACGCCGATCTCATCGAGCACGACGAGCGAATGAGGGGTTGCCTGCTCGACGATGCGCGCGAGATTCGCCACATGAGCGGAGAAGGTGGAGAGGCTTTCCAGCAGATTCTGCTCATCGCCGATGTCCGCGAGGAGCGCGTCCACCAAATCGACCCGGCAGCCCGCCGCGGCCGCTACGTGAAGTCCGGCCCGCACGCACAGCGCGGCGAGCGCGAGACACTTGAGCGCGACCGTCTTGCCTCCGGCGTTCGGGCCCGAGAGCACGAGTACGGTATAACTTTCGCCGAGTCGCACGTCGTTCGGCACCACGCGGTCCGGGGGGAGGAGCGGGTGGCGCAGCTGGGGGAGCACGAACACACCCTCGCGTCGCACGCTCGGCTCCACCGCGTCCATTTCCCGGGAGAGCCGACCCCGCGCGAATGCCAGGTCGATGGCCTCGAGGGTGACGATGCCCGCCTCGAGCGCCGCCAGCTCTCGGTTCGCCTGTTCCGAGAGCGCGCGTAAGATCCGCAGCGTCTCACGCTCCACGGCGAGCTCTGCTTGCTTCATGCGATTGTTGAGCTCGACCACCGCGTCGGGCTCCACGAACAGTGTTGTCCCCGAGCCCGAAGCGTCATGGACGATGCCCCGCACGCGGGCGCGCGCGTCGGAGCGTACCGGCAGCACAAAGCGGCCATTGCGCATCGTCACAAAGCTGTCGGAGAGGGACGCCACAATTTCGGGATCGTGGAGATACGCGGCAAGACGGCGCTGGAGGTCTGTCGCGAGGGCGCGTGCTTCGCGCCGAGCGTCCGCAAGAGCAGGCGACGCCGAGTCCTTCACCTCCCCCTCTGCATCGATGCATAGATCGATCTCGTCTTCGAGCTCACGCAGATCCGAAATGCCCGCCGCGTGAACGGCCAGATGCGGTGCTTCGCCGGCCCGGCGCGACAAGAAACGCTCGGTGGCGTGGAGCGCCGAGAGCGTGGCGCGCAGATCAAGCAGCTCCCGGCCCCCGAGAACCCCGCCCTTGCCAAGCCTTCGCAGCGTGGGTTCGAGGTCTCCCAGGCCGCCAACCGGCGGCGCTTGGCCTTGATCCAACAGGAGGCGCGCTTCAGAGGTTTCGCGCAGCAGCCCCAGCACCGCTTCCAGGGACTGCGCGAACAGCGTTTCTGGCGCCGCGCCATCGTGCGGTGGGGCACAGCGCGCTCGGCCACGCGCGGTGTGCGTGTGTGCCGCGAGCCGCTCGAGGAGGTCCGGCCATTCAAGGCGCGCGAGGATCTTGTCTGACACACGGAATGTCATGTGTGGATTGTACCCGGCGTCACCTCCATTCAGCTTCGCGGCCGATTGGCCGAAATCCGCAAGCATGGCCGGGAAGAGGCGAGATGACGAGATTCTCACCGAGTCCGTACTCGAGTCGACGCGGAACCTCGACCGCTTCAGCGTGGATGAAATCCTGACGGCGATCCATCGGGAGGATCGCCGTGCCCTCGACGCAGTGAGGGCGGTGCTCCCAGAGGTGGGTCGCGCGGTGGCGGCGCTCGCACTGGTCCTACAGGGCGGGGGGCGCTGGTTCAACGTGGGCGCAGGCACCAGTGGGCGAATGGGCGCCATCGACGCCGCGGAGATCCCCCCGACCTTCGGCTACCCGCACGACCGCGTGCAAGCCGTGGTCGCTGGCGGGCCGCAAGCCCTTCTGCGGTCGGTCGAAGGCGCCGAAGACGACGCCCTCGCCGCCCGACGGGTGCTTCGAGAGCGTGGGCTCTTGCCGGGCGACGCCGTGGTGGCGATCTCGGCGAGCGGCCGCACCCCTTTCGCGCTGGGCGCGCTCGATGAGGCGCGCGAGGAGGGCGCGCGGCGCATCGCGATCACCTGCGATCCGGACTCTCCCCTCGCCAAGGCGGCGGAGATCGCCATTGCACCGCTCGTCGGGCCCGAGGTGATCGCCGGTTCCACCCGCATGAAGGGTGGTCTTACCCAGAAGGTGGTCCTTCATCTGCTCTCGACCGCCGTGATGGTGCGCCTTGGTCGGGTGGAAGGAAATCTCATGACGAACCTGCGTCCGGCTTCGAGCAAGCTTGCACGCCGAGCGCTGCGCATCGTGATGTCTCTCGCCGGCGTGAACCAAGACGAAGCCGAGCGGCTGCTTGCCGCCTGCCGGGGTCGTGTGTACGAGGCGGTGGCGCTCGCACGGGCGCGGCACCTCCGCTAACCACCCTCAGCGTACTGGACCGGAAGGGACGCTCCCCCGCCACGTCCTGCCGGATTCTTCGATCGTGTCGCACCAAAGGTGGAGAACCAGGTTCGCCGCAGGCCGTCCGGTGCGGAAAGCAGCGGATTCGCCGTGACATGGTCATCGTGGTCCCAGGCCCATCCCGGTCGAAAATGCCGGCAGGTAGGCGAGCGCGGTGAGAACCAGGAGCAGCAGCCGCCAAGCCGTGGTTTGGAGGGAGGAAACCTCAGAGCGCGCGAAGGCCAGTGATCTCCTCGCCCAGGATCAACGTATGGATATCGTGAGTGCCTTCGTAAGTGCGTACGGTCTCGAGATTTACCATGTGCCGCATGGCGGCGTAGTCGTCCACGATTCCGTTCGCGCCGAGAAGATCCCGCGCTTCGCGCGCAATCCGCAGCGCGACGTCCACATTATTCATCTTCGCCATCGAGACCATCGAGTGGTGAAGCTTTCCCTCGTCCTTGAGGCGCCCCACACGGAGAGCAAGGAGTTGCGCCTTGGTGATTTCGGTCAACATGAATACAAGGCGCTGCTGGGTAAGCTGTTTGCCGGCCAGCGGTCCACCCTGGACCTTACGCTCCTGTGCGTAGTGCAAGGCCTCGTCATAACAGGCCATGGCCGCGCCGATCGCGCCCCAGGCGATCCCATAACGGGCCTGCGTGAGGCAGGAAAGCGGCGCCTTGAGCCCCTTTGCCAGCGGCAGCCGACTGTCTTCGGATAGCTCGACGTCGTGGAGGAAGAGCTCGGAGGTGATCGACGCCCGCAGCGAGAACTTTCCTTTGATGTCCCGCGCCTCGAAGCCCTGGCTGCCTCGCTCGACCAGAAAACCCTGGATGTCGTCGGCAGCGGTTTGGGCCCACACGACGGCGACGTCCGCGACGGAGCCGTTCGTGATCCAGCGCTTGGTGCCGTTGAGCAGCCAGCGTGAGCCGCGGCGCTCGGCGCGGGTGCGCATGCCGCCGGCATGGCTCCCGAAGTCCGGCTCGGTCAGACCAAAGCAGCCGATGGCCCGTCCAGCAGCCAGCGCCGGCAGCCAGCGCTCTTTCTGGGCCGCGGAGCCGTAGGTGTAGATCGGATACATCACGAGGCCGCCCTGGACCGATGCGAAGGAACGAAGCCCCGAATCTCCGCGCTCGAGCTCCTGCATCACGAGCCCGTACGCGACGTTGTTCATACCCGCGCAGCCGTAGCCGTGGAGGTTCGCCCCGAAAAGCCCAAGCTCCGCCATCCGCGGCACGAGGTGCATGGGGAAGGAGCCATCTTGGCGGATGTGCTCTTGCAGGAGCGGGAGGAAATCCTTCGAGACGAACTCGCGCACGCTCTCGCGCGCGAGGCGCTCTTCTTCGGCGAGGAGCTCGTCGAGCCGAAGGAAGTCGACGCCCTGAAACTCGGCCATCTCGGCCCTCCCTCAAGAGAGCCGAACGTAGCGAAACGGGGCCCGGAGGCTGCGGCCGCCGGGCCCCTCCTCACCCCGCGTGGTACTAGGCCGTCGCGCCGTTCTTCTCGATGTCCTTGAGCTTGCGCGAGAGCTGCGAAAGCTTGCGGTCAAGCCGATCGAGGTCGCCCTTCGATGCGATCTGGAGCGCGCCAAGCAGGGCGCTCGCGCCCGTCTCGAGGCGCTGCGTGGCGTCCTCGCGGAGTGTCCCGGCGCGGTGCACGAGCTTGCTCTCGCGCAGCCGGACGAGCAGGCGCTCGAGTTGTCGCTGGGTGCGCCGCTCGAGGGTCTTTCGCTGGGATTCGATGCGCTTCTCGAAGCTCTTGCGCTGCGTGTCGAGGCGCTTTTGCAGTCGGCGGAAGCTGTGGTCGAGGCCCTCCGCGGCGGTGCGCACCCGCTGGAGGCCGTCCTGAACGAAGCTCGAGCGCTGGGCCATGGAATCTCCTTGTCTGTCGGCACCTTTGGGTGCCCGGGCTCGCCAGGGAGGGATTTGCGTTGGCCTGCCCTAGCGTTTTCCAAATCCGCTGAGATCTATAACACAGCGCGTCATTTCGTCAAGCGGCCCCCGCCGGGATTCCGACGCCGAACAGGGCGGATCGGCTGTTTTGGATGAAGGTGGACTCTAGACGCACCGCGGCAGCAGACTCCGGGACTTCCCCACCTTCGGCTCAGAAGCGGACGATCGCACTCCCCCAGGTGAAGCCCGAACCGAACGCCGTCATCGCGGTCACGGTCCCTGGCGCGAGGCGCCCCGCGCGCTGTGCCTCGGCGAGCAGCATGGGGATCGACGCCGCCGAGCAGTTGCCGTAGCGATCAATGTTGTTAAGGCACTTCTCGGCCGGGATCCCAAGCTGCTGCGAGACGAACTCGTTGATGCGCAGGTTGGCCTGGTGAAAAAGAAACAAGTCGACGTCTTCGAGCTTGAGACTCGCTCGGGAGAGCGTCTCCATCAGCACTTCGGGCATCCGCGTCACGGCGTGCTTGAAAACAAAGCGGCCGTCCATCTTTGGGTAGATGCGGCCGTTATCGATCATTTCATGGGTGACACGGCTCTTTGCGAGCGAGGCGCCAGGAGCCTCAATCCAGAGCTTTCGCGCATGCCTGCCCTCGGCGTGCAGCCGGACCTCGAGAATGGCTGCGGGGTCAGCGGGGTCGTCGTTCCCCTCCACGATGACGGCACCCGCGCCATCGCCGAACAGCACAGCAACATCGCGGCCTCGCGTCGCGAGTTCGATCCCCGTCGAATGGACTTCGCAGCCCACGACAAGCACGCGCTCGTAGCGCGCCGTGCGGACCAGGCTGTCGGCGAACGAGAGCGCATAGAGGAAGCCGCTGCACTGCGCGCGAAGGTCGACGCAGGGGATCTCTCCTACGCCAAGCTGCTCGTGCAAGAAGAACGACGTTCCGGGGAACTCGTGCTGTCCGGAGAGCGTGGCGAGCAAGATACAGTCCACGTCCCCAGGCTCGAGGCCGGCAGCCGTGAGCGCCTCTTGGCTTGCCCGGGTCGCGAGATCGGCGGGCGTCTGCTCGCCGGGAACGATGAAGCGGCGCTCGACGATTCCGCTGCGCTGCCGGATCCAGGAGTCACTCGTGTCCATGAGCTGCGCGAGGTCGTCGTTCGTGACGGCGCGCTCGGGGACGTACATGCCGGTCCCCGCAATTCGGGCTCTGCGCGTGGTCGTCATCCCCTCCCCCCCTCCGCCGCGAATGCCAGGGAGCCCCGCGGCGCCTCGGAAACCTCGCTCTCCCAGAGGATCTCGGCAACCCGGTCGAGGAGGAGCTCGAGGCCGATGCTGTGGAGCGCGGAAACCGGCACCGCGCGATACCGCCGTGCGAGCGCCGTGCCTTCCGCAGCCGGCAGGCGATCGACCTGGTTGAAGACGAGCAGTTCCGGGGTGTCCCCGAGACCGATCTCGCCGAGCACGCGCCGCACGGCAGCGAGCCGGCGCTCGAGGTCGGGCGCCGCGGCGTCCACCACGTGGAGGAAGAGGTCCGCGCTCTCGAGCTCTTCGAGCGTGGCTCGGAAAGCGGCCACGAGCTCACCAGGCAGGTCACGGATGAAGCCCACCGTATCGGTCACCAATACCTCGCGCTCGCGCGGGAAACGCAGGCGCCGAGAAGTCGGATCGAGCGTCGCGAACATCTTGTCTTCGACGAGGACCTCTGTGCGCGTGAGTGCTCGTAGCAGAGTGCTCTTTCCCGCGTTCGTGTACCCGACGATCGACAGCACGGGCACGCCGCGTCGCTGGCGGCGGCGCCGGCGGCCCTCGCGCTCTCTGCGCAGGTTCCTGAGCTCGCGTTCAAGACGTGAGATCCGGTCGCGCACCCGCCGGCGATCGAGCTCAAGCTTGGTCTCGCCAGGGCCACGCCCCCCGATTCCCGCGCCGAGTCGTGACAGCGACGCATCCTGCTGGGCAAGCCGGGGAAGCCGGTATTTGAGCTGGGCCAGCTCCACCTGGAGCTTGCCATCCCGGCTGGTGGCTCGCTGCGCGAAGATGTCGAGGATGAGCTGCGTGCGGTCGATCACCCGCAGCTCCATCCGTTCGCCAAGGTTGCGGGCCTGGGTTGGGGTCAAGTTCTGATCGAAGATCACGAGATCGACGTCCTGCTGGAATGCGCGAACGACAAGGTCTTGCAACTTGCCCTCGCCGATCAGCGTCTTTGGGTCGACATTCGGCCGGTGCTGGGTCACCACGTCCGTCACCACCACCCCGGCCGAGCGGGCTAGCTCTTTCAGCTCTTCCACCGAGGTTTCGCCGCCGGTGGGCCGCCGCCCGGCGGTCACCGAGACGAGGACGGCTCGCTCCCCGTCCCCCACGGCCCGGGTGCGGGCGGAACGGGCGAGCTCTTCTTCGAGATCGCGGATCCAGGCCTGGAAATCAAAGTCGAGCTGTGAGGGGGAAACAGGCGGGAGGTGCTGGACCGTCGCGCCTTCCTGGTTTGCCGCCCGCAGCGCTGCCACGTGGGCGCGACCGGGCATGCCTTCTGAGTCCGTCGTGACGACCACCATGGCGTCCAAGTGCAGCACCGCAAGGTCCGTCAGGTCGTCACGCGTCAGCGCTTCATCACCGAGATGGGCGTGGATGCAGCGGAATCCCCGCAGTCGTCCCGGGCCTGCGCGGATCCGCCCCCAGTCCGGGAGTTCGATCGAGCGGGAATCGCCCACCATCACGTGAGTCACGACGCCGCGACGATCGACCAAGACCCCTACCTGCCGGCCGGTTTCGTGGGTGATCTCGGTGAGGGTGCGGGCGAACTCTTGCGTGAGGAGACGCTCGGGAGGGAGGCGGCGCCGAAACAGGCGCTCGAGCTGGCGAACCTGGCTCGCCTTGAGTCCCTGGGTATTCCCGAAAACTCGGATCTCGTGCCTCCCGTCGGCGGCCGCCGACCCCAGCACCATAAGGGGGCCGGAGGGGGGTGGCAAGGCCATGGAAAACAGAGGGTCGTTTCGGCTGCGGGCCAGCCGGGGTAATCTGCTCGGCTCGGCGGCTGCGGGGTGCCTCGAGATCTGTGCCCTCGCGGTCGGCGCCCCGCGGTCCGCAGTTCAAAGATCTCCTCGGCGCGCCGAAAAGGAGGCCAGGCATGGGCGCCGCTTCCCGCGAACTCGCCGTCCTGATTCTCGCCGCGGGCAAGGGCACGCGGATGAAGTCCGGGCGGGCCAAGGTGCTCCACGAGATCGCCGGTCGCCCGATGCTCGGCTACCCGCTCGCACTCGCCGAATCGCTGGCACCGCGGCACCTCGTGATCGTCGTAGGTCGCGACGCCGACCGCGTGCGGGAGGTGTACGCAGGACGTGCCACGTTCGTCGTGCAGTCCGAACAGCGCGGGACAGGCCACGCCGTGCTTCAGACCCGGGACGCGCTCGAGGGCTTCCGCGGCGACGTCCTCGTGCTCTATGGCGATGTCCCTCTCCTGCGTGCCTCGACCATCGAGCGCATGAAAGCGCTGCAAGCCGAAACCTCTGCTGACCTCGTCATTCTCTCGGCCCGCCTTCAGCTGCCCGGCCGCATCGTGCGGAACCGGAGCGGTCGGGTGGACCGAATCGTTGAGATGACCGACGCCTCCCCCGCGGAGCTCGCAATCGAGGAGGGCAACACCGGCGTTTACCTCGTCGACAGCGAGCTCTTGTGGAAGGGGCTCTCCCAAGTGGGCGATCGCAACCAGCAGGGCGAGATCTACCTGACCGACATCGTCGAGCGAGCCGTCGCCGACGGCCGACGGATTGAGGCGCTGATCCTCGACGACCCCGACGAATCCCTCGGCGTGAACACCCGTGCAGAGCTGGCGCTCGCCACGGCCGTGGTGCGTCGTCGCAAGAACGAGCAGCTGATGGCCGAAGGTGTGACCCTCATCGATCCAGCGACGACCTATATCGATGTCGACGTGCGGATTGGCGCGGACACCGTGATTGAACCAGGTTGCGTGATTGCGGGTTCCGTCGAAATCGGGGAGCGCGTTCTCGTGAAGGCGCACTCTGTGATCGAGTCGAGCCGTCTAGAGGACGACGTCGTTGTCGGGCCGATGGCGCACCTGCGGCCTGGCACGCACCTCGGTCGTCGCACTCGGATTGGAAACTTTGTCGAGGTTAAGAACAGCGTGCTGGGCGCGAATGTGAAAGCCGACCACCTCTCGTACATCGGCGACGCTGACGTGGGCGAAGGCGCAGCCATCGGCTGCGGCGCCATCACGGTGAACTACGACTGGGACGCGAAGCATCGCACGAGCGTCGGCGAGGGAGCGAACATCGGGTGTAACGTCAATCTCATCGCGCCGGTCCGCGTGGAACGCGACGCGGCCGTTGCGGCGGGCTCAACCGTGACGCAGGATGTTCCTGCCGAAGCGCTCGGCGTGGCGCGTGCGCGCCAGCGCAACGTCGAGGGCTGGCGCAAGCGTCGGCCCAAGAAGGCGCATTCCTAGCCCCCTGGAGGATCGAAGCCATGTGCGGAATCGTCGGCTACATCGGCAGTCAGCACCGCGCCATGGACGTCATCTTGGACGGCCTGCGCCGTCTCGAGTACCGGGGCTACGACTCTGCCGGCATCGCCGTCTTCGAGCGAGGATCGATCTGCGTACGCCGCGCCTTGGGCAAACTGTCGAACCTCGAGATGATCCTGCGAGACAAGCCGCTGACGGGTCGGGTGGGGGTTGGCCACACGCGCTGGGCGACCCATGGCAAGCCCTCCGAGCGCAATGCGCATCCTCACCGCGCCGGCAAGGTGGTGGTTGTGCACAACGGAATCATGGAGAACTACCGCGAGTTGCGTGCGGAACTCGAGGCGCGAGGCCGGACGATCAATTCAGATACCGACACCGAGCTCATCGCACATCTGATCGATGAACGGCTCGCAGCGGGTTGCGATCTCGTGACCGCCGTGCGCGAATCGACGGCGCGCGTCGTGGGCTCCTATGCATTCGGCGTCCTCTCGGAAAGCGATCCCGAGCACATCGTCGCGGCGAAGAACGGTGGAAGCCCGATCGTGGTCGGTATCGGCGATAAGGAGTCCTTCTTGGCCAGCGATATCCCGGCCATCCTGCCGTACACGCGCCAGATGGTCTTCCTGAACGATGGGGAGTTCGCGGTGCTCTCGGAAGATGGCATCCAAGTGCTCGACGCTGCCGGTCGCCCGATCGACCGCGAGCCCCGCGCCATTCAGTGGGACCCTGTGGCCGCGGAGAAGGGCGGCTATGACCGCTTCATGCAGAAGGAGATCTTCGAGCAGCCGCGGGCCATCACCGACACGATTGGCACCCGCGTGATCGAAGGAGAGGGACAGATCGATCTCAACGGGATCGATCTGTCCAAGGAGAAGGTGGAGAAGATCCAGCGGATCGCGCTCGTTGCCTGCGGCACTGCCTGGCACGCGTGCCTCACGGGCAAGTACCTGATCGAGCAGCTCGCGGGCATCCCCTGCGAGGTCGACCTCGCAAGCGAGTTCCGCTACCGCGGCCCGATCCTCGATGCGAGCTGCATGGTGATCCCGGTGTCGCAGTCGGGTGAGACTGCGGACACCCTGGCCGCGCTGCGCGAGGGCAAGAACCACGGTGCACGCGTCCTTTCGATCTGCAACGTGCGAGACGCGACGATCGCGCGGGAGAGCCATGACGTGCTGTATACGCACGCCGGTCCGGAGATCGGCGTCGCCAGCACCAAGGCCTTTACCACACAGGTGGTCGCGCTCTATCTGCTTGCCGTAAAGCTCGGGATCGTTCGCGGTCGGCTCAACCGTGACGAGGCGCAGCGGCGCCTTGCCGACCTGCTGCGACTCCCGCGCCTCGTCGAGCGTGTGCTCCAGCTCGACGGCCAGATTCGGGAGATCGCTCACCGCTACATGCATGCCAGGGACTTCCTCTATCTCGGTCGAGGCATCATGGTGCCGATCGCGTTCGAAGGCGCGCTCAAGCTGAAGGAGATCTCGTACATCCATGCCGAGGGATATGCCGCGGGCGAGATGAAGCACGGCCCGATTGCGCTGATCGACGAGACGATGCCCGTTGTGATCATTGCGACGAAGAGCCCCGTCTACGACAAGGTCATCTCGAATCTCGAACAGGTGCGTGCGCGCGACGGCATGGTGATCGCCATCGCGACCGAGGGGGACACAACCATCGCCGCCAAAGCGAACGATGTGGTGTACGTGCCGGATCTCGGGGAGTACCTAACCGCGGTCCTCGCGACCGTCCCCCTCCAGCTCCTTGCCTATCACGTGGCGATGCTGAAAGGGACGGATGTGGACCAGCCGCGGAACCTCGCGAAAAGCGTCACCGTCGAGTAGGAAAGACCTGCACCGGGGAGGCTGCGCGAGATCGTCGCGCGGCCGACTCGCGTCTGCTCCTGTCCCTGGTACGGTGGGTATACGACCTCCGCCCCCGGAGGGAGGCACGTGACTGGGGCGAAGCCCGCACCCGCACAGTTCCTTGCGCGCGCCGACCTTCAGCGTCTGCTGGACGCCTTGCGGGCACGGGGTTATCGGGTGATGGGCCCCGTGCCTCGGGATGGGGCGGTCGTGTTCGATCAGATCCGCGCCGTGGATGAGCTGCCGCGCGGCTTGCGCGAGGTTCAGGAGCCCGGCCGCTACCGAACCGAGGCCAACGGGCGCGACACGTTCTTCGACGTGGTGAATGGTCCCGGATCGCTCAAGCCCTATGTGTTCGCGCCACGGGAGCAGCTGCTCCAGGTCGAGCCCGACGGCCGTTCCTTCCGTGCGCAGGAGACGCTCCCCGACGCCCCGAAGCTCGCCGTGATCGGTGTGCGCGCTTGTGACCTCGCGGCTCTTGCGGTGCAGGACCGGGTCTTTCTCGAGGGGCGCTATCCCGATGCCCACTACGCTGCGCGCCGGCGTCGGCTGTTCCTGGTCGCCGTGAACTGCACCCGTTCGGCCTCCACCTGCTTCTGCGTTTCGATGGCGACAGGCCCTGAGGCCACGCAGGGCTTCGACCTTGCACTGACCGAGCAGGAGCAGGGCTTTCTCGCGCGGGCAGGGAGTGCCGAAGGAGAGGAGGTGCTGCAGGCACTGCCGCTCGCCCCTGCGCCTGCGGAGGCGCTGACGCGCGAGCGGACAAGCCTTGAGGCGTGCGCCGCGGGCATGCAGCGAAGGCTCGAAACCGCGGACCTGCCCGAGATGCTCTATCGCAATCTCGAGCACCCGCGCTGGCAGGACGTGGGAGCGCGCTGCCTGTCCTGCGGGAACTGCACCATGGTGTGTCCCACGTGTTTCTGTCACGACGAGCGCGAGGAGCCCCTCCTCGGAGAACCGGACGAAGCGGGTGTGCGCTCCGTACGCGTCCGCGAGTGGGATTCCTGCTTCAACCGAGACCACGCGCAGGTCTATGGCCTCAACTTCCGACCGCAGATCCAAGACCGCTATCGCCAGTGGCTTGTGCACAAGCTCGCCAGCTGGATCGACCAGTTCGGCACATCGGGTTGCGTGGGATGCGGGCGATGCATCACCTGGTGCCCCGTCGGGATCGATCTCACCGAGGAAGTGCGCGCACTCCGGGAGCCCAGTGCATGAGCCTTGGAAGTCCGCTCCTGCCCGAACCCGCGGAGATCGTGGAGAAGCGCTCCTACGGCCCGAGCATTCACGCTTATCGCTTGAGGCTGATCGCTTCCGACGCGCGCCCACGCTTCGATTTTGTGCCGGGCCAGTTCAACATGGTTTACGTTCCCGGTGTCGGCGAGGTCGCAATCTCCATTTCGTCGGATCCTGATGACGAGACGCTCGAACACACGATCCGCATCGTCGGACGCACGACGAGAGTGATCGACGGGCTTGGTCCCGGAGACGTGCTCGGTCTGCGCGGGCCCTACGGGACCGGCTGGCCGCTGCAGGAGGCACGCTGGAAGGACGTGGTGGTCGTGACAGGCGGGGTCGGCTGTGCTCCCGTGACGGGCGCCATCGACTACATGTTTCGCCGTCGCGCAAACTACGGGCGACTCACCATCGTGCACGGCGTCAAGAAGCCGTCCGATCTGATCCATCGCGAACGCTTTGAGTCCTGGCGCAGACAAGCGGATGCACGCGTGTTGCTGACGACTGATCAGCCGGACCGCGCCTGGCGCGACCGCAGCGGCGTCGTGACCGAGCTCTTCGACGAGATCGAGTTCGATCCGAGCCGGACCGTGCTCCTGATGTGCGGCCCGGAGATCATGATGCACTATGCGATCCAGAACCTGCGCCGCCGCGGGCTGTCCAGCGAGCGGATCTTTGTCTCGCTCGAGCGAAATATGAAATGCGCCGTCGGGCTGTGCGGGCATTGCCAGCTGGGTCCGGAGTTCGTTTGCAAGGACGGACCGATCTTTCGTCTCAGCCGCGTCGAGCGACTGCTGTTCATGAGGGGCCTATGAGCGGCGCTGCGGTCGGGGAGCCTCGTCGACTCCGGCTCGCGGTTCACAAATTCGCGTCCTGCGATGGCTGTCAGCTTCAAATTCTCAACCTCGAGGACGAGCTGCTGTGGCTCTCGCGGCGCCTCGAGATCGCGCACTTCCCGGAGGCGTCGAGTCGCTCGCTGGAGGGCCCGTACGATCTCGCGCTGGTGGAGGGGAGCATCACCACGCCGCGCGACGCCGAACGCATCCGGCGGGTGCGCGAGCAAACCCGCACCCTCATTACGATCGGCGCGTGCGCCACGGCGGGGGGAATCCAGGCGCTCCGGAACTGGGCGGACGTCGAAGAGTGGAAGCGGCAGGTCTATCCTGAGCCGCAGTGGCTCGAGGTGCTGCCCACCTCGACGCCGATCTCCGCACACGTGCGGGTCGATGACGAGATCCACGGCTGTCCGGTGAGCAAAGAACAGGTACTCCGGGTGATTGCCCGGGCCCTGCTCGGCACGACCCCTGACCTTCCCGGCCATAGCGTGTGCCTGGAGTGCAAGCGGCGGGGCAACGTGTGCGTGGTCGTCGCACGGGGTCTGCCCTGCATGGGGCCGGTCACCAAAGCGGGCTGCGGCGCCCTGTGCCCGGGCCTGGGACGGGACTGCTATGGCTGCTTCGGACCTTGCGACGACCCCAATCCCGAGGCCCTCGCAGCACACTTCAAGCAGGAGCTGGGCGTCGGACCGAAGGATCTCGTGCACCGGTTTCGAAGCATCACGGGCCACCATCCGGCGTTTCGTCGCATCGGTGACCGAAAGGGAGAGGGTATCTGAGCGAGCGGCGCACAATCGAGATCGCGACCCTTGCCCGTGTGGAGGGGGAGGGCGCCCTGCATCTCACGGTCGAGGGCGATCGGGTCATCGATCTGCGTCTTGAGATCTACGAACCGCCGCGCTTCTTCGAGGCCTTTCTGCGCGGACGCGCGGCGAGCGAGCTTGCAGACCTGGTGGCTCGGATCTGCGGAATCTGCCCTGTCGCCTATCAGATGAGCACGCTCCACGCCGTGGAGTCGATCTTTCAGGTCAGGCTTCATCCCTCCGTACGTGCACTGCGCCGTCTCTATTACTGTGGCGAGTGGATCGAGAGCCACCTTCTCCACATGTACTTTCTCGCGGCCCCTGACTACCTCGGCGTCGATGACGGGATCGCCGTGGCGCGCTTCCACCCCGGGGAAGTCGAACGAGGCCTGCGCCTGCGCAAACTCGGCAACCGGATCCTCTCGCTGCTCGGCGGTCGACCGGTGAACCCCGTCGGCGCCTGCATCGGCGGATTTTCGCGCACCCCGACCCGCGTCGAGCTCGAGGAACTCGCGGAGGAGATTGTTCGTGCCCGCGGCGAGACCGAAGCAGCGCTGCGCTTTTTCGCGTCGCTGCCCGTGCCAAGCCGTCCCCAGGCCATCGAGCTCGTCTCGCTGCGCCATCCCTTGGAATACCCGATGAACGAGGGTCGGATTGTCTCGTCCACGGGTCTCGATATCGAAGCCGCGGAGTTCGCTACGGCGTTCAGCGAGCACCAGGTTCCGCATTCGACCGCACTCCATTGCCGTCGCATTGGCGGTGGCCGCTATCTCGTGGGGCCCCTCGCGCGGCTGCTGCAGAACAGCGATCGGCTCTCCCCCTCTGCGCTCGCTGCGCGTGAGAGTGTGGCCGCAAGGCTCTCCTCCACGGATCCCTACGCCAGCGTCTTTGCCCGGGCCATCGAGGTGATCTACGCCTTCGACGAGGCGCTTCGCGTAATCCGCGAGTTCGAGCCGCCGCCCAGGCCGGCGGCGGAGTTCGCACCGCGCGCCGGGGTGGGCCATGGCGCGACGGAGGCACCGCGCGGTCTTCTCTACGTGCGGGTCGAGACGGACGATCGGGGTTATGTCTCCGCGATCCGGATCGTGCCGCCCACCGCACAGAACCAAGCCTGCATCGAGGCGGACCTCCGGGAGCTCGCGCCCGGTGTCCTCGCGCTTCCGCACGAGCAGGCGCGTCGCGCCTGCGAGATGGCGATTCGCAACTACGACCCTTGCATCTCGTGCTCGACCCACTTCCTGACGCTTGAGATCGAGCGCCGCAGCCCCGCGTGAGGATCAAGGTCATCGGGCTCGGCTCGCCGCATGGCGACGATGCGGTTGGGCTTGAGGTGGCGCGTCAGCTCAGCCGCGAGACGCTGCCGGGCGGTGCCGCCGCGGTGGCGTGCGATCGGCCCGGGGTGGATCTGCTCGACGAGCTCGAAGGAATCGACGCCGCGGTGCTCGTCGACGCGCTGCGCTCGGGCGCGTCACCTGGGAGCGTACGCGTCCTGTCTCCCGCGCAGCTCGCGCGCGGTCACGCCCTTTCGAGCCACGCGCTCGGCGTCGCGGACGCTCTTGCACTCGCCGAAGCGCTCGGACGGCGGCGGCCAGAGCTGCGCATCGTGGCCGTGGAGCTCGAAGCCGAACGACGCGAGGGCGTATCGGCCGCGGGCCGCGCCGCAGTCCCGGAGGCATGTCGGCGCGTGCGCATGCTCCTGGCCGAGCTCACCCGGCAAGCGCACTTCGAGACCGATTGAGGGGAGAGCCCATCTCGATTACTCTGCGTCGACCCCCGTCGAAAGAACCGATCCTTGAGGAGAGCCAGAGCGGTGCTCGGCGAGTCGATTCTAGAAGGCATGAATCCAGAGCAACGCCGGGCCGTCGAGACGACGGAAGGCCCGCTGCTGGTTCTGGCTGGCGCTGGGAGCGGAAAGACGCGCGTCCTTGTACACCGCATTGCGTATCTGATTGGGATTTGTGGGATCCCGGCGGACGCGATTCTCGCCGTGACCTTCACGAACAAGGCGGCAGGCGAGATGCGGGAGCGGGTGACAAAGCTCCTTGGGCCCGCGGCCGATGGCGTTTGGGTCACGACCTTCCACGCTGCGTGCGTGCGGATCTTGCGCCGGGAGATCGGGCACCTGGGTCTCTCGCGCGGCTTTGCAATCTACGACGAAGACGATTCGCTCGGTCAAGTGAAGGAGGCGCTGCGACGCCACGGTCTCGATCCCAAGCTCAACGAGCCGCGGCGGTTGCGCTGGCGGATCGATCAATGGAAAAACGCGGGCGTCCTGCCGGCCGAAGCTGCTCGCTCGGCACGCGACCTCGACGATGAACTCGCGAGCGAGGTCTATGCCGTCTACCAGCGGCTCTTGGCCGACGCCAACGCGCTCGATTTCGGAGACCTGATCCTCCAGACCACGCAGCTTTTCGAGCGCTTTCCCGAGGTGGCGGCTCACTACCGCCGACGCTGGCAGTACGTCATGATCGACGAGTACCAAGACACGAACCGAGTTCAGTACAAGCTCGTGAGCCAGCTGGCGGGCGAGCATCGCAATCTGTGCGTGGTGGGCGACCCGGATCAGTCCGTTTACGGGTGGAGGGGCGCCGATCTGCGCAACATCCTCGACTTCGAACGCGACTATCCCGACACCGCGGTGGTCAAGCTCGAGCGCAACTACCGCTCGACGCAGGCAATCCTCGAGGGAGCCACCGCGCTCGTTGCGAACAACCGAGCCCGCAAGGAAAAGCGCATGTTCACCGAGCGGTCCGGCGGTGAGAAGATCTGGTTGTACGAAGCGAGCGACGAGCGCGATGAGGCGCAGTTCGTCATCCGGCAGATTCTGACCGCAGCGCGGGAGGAGGGCCGCGCATACGGCGAATGCGCTGTCTTTTACCGAACGAACGCGCAGTCACGTCCCTTCGAGGAAGAGCTGTTGAAGTACAACGTTCCCTACGTGGTGGTGGGGGGCGTCCGATTCTACGAGCGCGCCGAGGTGAAGGATGCGCTCGCCTACCTGCGGGCGATCGTAAACCCTACGGACCCGATGGCACTGCGCCGCATCGTGAACTCCCCTCCACGCGGGATCGGGAAGGCCACGCTCGAGCGTGCGGAGACGCTCGCCGCAGAGCGGGGTCTCACGCTGCGGGAAGCGCTCGCGACGGTGGCCGAGAGCGGGGAGGCGGGCCGTTCGGGCCCGAAGGTGAGCGCCTTTCTTGAATTGCTCGCGCTTCTCGCACGCGAGGTCACGGCGCTCGGGCCGGCGGAAGCCCTGGCGCGCATCCTCGATCGCACCGGATACCTTGCACACCTCGAGCGCGAGGGGACGCCTGAGACCGAGGGACGCCTCGAGAACCTGCGGGAGCTCTTGGCAGGAGCCGAGGACTTCGGCGCAGCGAATACCAGCTCACCCGGTGACGAGCGCTCTCCGGTCGAGCTGTTCTTGGATCAAGTCGCCCTGGTCTCCGACCTCGACTCGTATGAGGGTACGGCCGACCGTGTCTCGCTCATGACCGCGCATACGGCCAAAGGCCTCGAGTTTCCCGTTGTGTTCCTGGTCGGGATGGAAGAGGGGATCTTTCCGCATTCCGCCTCGACCCGTGATGCGGCGGGACTCGAGGAGGAGCGGCGGCTGTGTTACGTCGGGATGACCCGGGCGCGCGAGCGCCTCATCCTGAGCTGTGCGCGCGAGCGGCGGCGCTACGGGTCGCACAGCTTCGCCACACCCTCGCGCTTTCTCTCCGAGATCCCGCCCGGCCTGACGATGGGCGCTGACTTTGACCCCGCGCCTGCCCGTGGGGAGCGAGGTCGGGCCCTCGATTACTCCGTAGGGCAGTCGGAGGACGAGGATGCGATCCGCAGCGAGCGGGGTGCGCGCGTGCGTCACCCCATCTTTGGCGAGGGCACCGTGCTTGAGGCCACGGGCACCGGCGCCGGCCGCAAGCTCCGCGTGCGATTCGACCGCGTCGGCGTCAAGACTGTGGTCGTCCGCTTCGCCCAGCTCGAGCCGGCGGACGCGTGAGCCCGGGACTTCACGACCTCCTCCACTTCCGTCAGTTCAGCGCCACACTCGGTGCCTTCGCCCGGGTCCACCTGCTGCGAACCGGCGTCCGTCTCGGCCTATTCGAAACGCTGCGCCGCCCCCACACCTCGACCGAACTCGCGGGCCGTCTCGGGCTTGCGCAGGATCTCGTCGCCGCCTGGCTGCGTGCCGCCGAGTCCCAGGGTCTCGTGGATCGAAGTGGCGAGGCTTACACGGTCGGCGCTTCCGTGCGCTGGCTCCTCGACTCGCCCGATGCAGCCGCCCTCCATGCGATGCTCGATCAGGCGGTTTTGAGCTGGCATCCCCGCTTCGAGTCACTCCCCGCGCTCATGAAAGGGGCAGAGCGGCCGCTCCACGGCGCGGCCGGTGAAGCCGCGCGAGCCGCCGCAGCGTCCCGCCTGATCGAGGGCCGGGCGTTCGATGCGCTGACTCGAGTGCCGCAGGCCAAGATCGCGCGACGCGTGCTCGATGTCGGCTGTGGCTACGGCACCTACCTGGCCGGTTTTCTGACGCGCTATCGCGACGCCCACGGCCTCGGTGTCGAACTCGATGCGGAGGTGGCCGAGGAAGCCCGCCGGCTCTTGCGCGAGGCGGAGGTCTCGAGACGTGGCGAGGTGCGTGCCGGTGATTTCATGACGATGGACCTGCCGCAAGGCAGCTTCGATCTCGCGATGCTGAACAACAACATCTACTACTTCCCGCCCACCCAGCGGCCCGCGCTGTTTCGGCGGGTGCTCGCGAAGCTTGCGCCCGGTGGCGTGCTCGCGATCCAGACTCCTGTTCCTTCGACCGCGCTTGCGTCGCGCCTGCTTGGGGCTGCCTCGGGCGGAGCCGTCTTCGACCTCTTCTTGCGCACGCACCGGAACCTGCACGGTCTTCCCGACGCATCGTCGCTGCATGCGACATTGCGGGAGGCGGGGTTCGTCGAGACCGGCGAGGTCTCGATCGTGCCCGGCGGCGCGGCGCGGTACTTTTGGGCTCGCGCCCCGAGCTAGGTGGTTGGAGGGCCCTTGAGCTCGACGGTGTTTCCGTCGGGGTCCTGGATGTACATCGAGGGACCGTTGCCCTCCGCGCCGTAGCGGATGCCGACATCCCCGGGTGCCACGCCGTGCGCCTCGAGGTGAGCCCGGATTTTCGCCTCGTCGAAGCTCGCGATGCGCAGCGCCACATGATCGACGTTTCGCCCGAATTGCCCAGGAGGCGGTCCCCCAAGCTTGCCCAGGGGTCCCACGGCATCGACTAGGTCGATCAAGCCCGTGCCGGCCCGCAGTTGCACAAGGCCGAGCGGTCCGAGGCGGCGTTCCTCGCGGCAGCCGAGCACTTCGCAGTAGAACCGCAGCGCCTGATCGAGGTTCGCCACACGCAGGACGACGTGATCGATGCCAACGACGTCGACTGCACTCACGCGCTGAATAGTACCCCTCACGCCGGAGCCCGCGACCAGGACTTCGGACTTGACCGGCGCCGAGCGACCCCGCACGATGCGCGGTCCTTCGAGGAGCCGGATGACGAAGGCTTACTACGAACGCGCTGTACGCCAAGCGGACGATTTTGGCCGTCGCGTAGTCGCGCACGAGCCGTGTCCGGTGTGCGACGCGCGTGATGTGCGCATTGCCTACGAAGTCGAGGGTCTGGCGTCGCGCCTCGTGACCTGTGAAACCTGTGGCACGGGCCGGCTGTTTCCGCTTCCGAGCGAGGCCGAGATCGAGGCCTTCTATCCGGAGGCCTATTATGGAGATCCCTCGACCGCGAAATTCCTTCTCCCCATCGAATGGTTGGTCCGGCTGATCGGTGGTCGCCACGTGCGCTTCTTTTTGAGGGAGCTTGCTCCCGCGGCCCGTGTTCTCGATGTGGGCTGCGGTCGCGGCGTTTTGTTGCGGGAAATCGCGGAGCGCGGCTTCGAGGCCCACGGCGTCGAGGCCAATGCCGCGGCAGCGCGCGGGACCGACCCGCGGGCGGAGGTTCGTATCGCCCCGCACCTCGCAGATGCCGGCTACCCCGCCGCGTTCTTCGACGAGGTCGTGATCTGGCACGTGCTCGAGCACTTGCGCGACCCGCGGGAGACGCTCGAGGAGGTACGCCGCATCCTTCGCCCCGGCGGACGTCTCGTCGTCGCCGTACCAAACTTTTCCAGTGCCCAGGCGCGCTGGGCGGGACCGGCCTGGTTCCACCTCGACTTGCCCCGGCACCTGTTTCACTTCCCTGTCGCCGCGCTTGTTCAGCTGCTGGAGCGAACGGGATTCACGACCGAATCCGAACACCACTTCTCGCTGCGCCAGAACCCGTTCGGTTGGATCCAGAGTGCGCTGAACATGCGTTCGCTCCCCCGCAACGGTCTTTACACGCTCCTTCACGATCGAGCGGCCGGAGGGGCCGCGACCTTCGACCTCATGACGCGGCTCAAACTCCTCGCGGGCGGGGCCGTCGGATTGGCGCCCGCACTCGCGCTCACGCTGCTTGAGGCCTGGTTTCGCACGGGCGCGACAGTGCATGTCGTGGCGTGCGTGGCCCCCGCACCGCCCGCCGGCGCTTGACCGGCTCGAGGCCCGTTCGTACTCTAAGACCATGACTTTGGTCCCTCCGCTTCCCGAGCCGAGTGCACGAGGCGAAGAAGATCTCAAGAGCGCTGCGGCACGCAAACAGCAAGAGCTTTTCCACCGGTTGCGCGACCTCAGAAGCGTGGTCGTCGCGCTCTCCGGCGGCGTCGACTCGAGCTACCTCGCTTGGGCCGCGCATCGCGCGCTCGGTTCTTCTGCGCTCGCCGTGACCGCGGTGTCCCCCTCCTATCCGAACAGTCATCGCGTGATGGCCGAACGCGTCGTGACCGAAGTTGGCATCGCGCATCGCTTCATCGAGACCCGAGAGATGGAGAGCGCGGAGTATCGCGCCAACCGGCCGGACCGATGCTACCACTGCAAGTCCGAGCTGTTCGACGTGCTCGGCCGCGTGCGCGCCGATCAGGGCTTCGAATCCGTGGCCTATGGTGTGAATACCGACGACACAAGTGACTTTCGCCCCGGCCATCGGGCCGCGGCGGAGCACGGTGTGGTTTCGCCCTTTCTCGACGTGGCGCTCTCGAAGCAGGAGATTCGCGCCCTCTCACGCGCGGCCGGCTTGCCGACGGCCGATCTTCCCGCTTCTGCGTGCCTCTCGTCGCGGCTTCCGTATGGCACGGAGGTCACACCCGAGCGGCTGCGCCAGGTCGAGCAGGCCGAAGAGCTCTTGCGTGGTCTCGGCTTCCGTCAGGTGCGTCTGCGCCACCATGGAACACTTGCGCGCGTCGAGGTCGATCCGGCGGAGCTTCCCTATGCGCTCGACCCTGCCATGGCACAGGCGATTGCCTCCGCGCTCAAACCCCTCGGCTTTCGGTTCGTGACCCTTGACCTCGAGGGCTACCGCACCGGCTCCCTCAACGAAGTGCTCCCGCTCGCCGAGAAAGCTGCGCGGTGACGCTCGGCGTAGACGGCTTCCCGAATCTCGTTCGCTGTGAGGGGGCACCCCGCGATCTTGGCCTCGATCAGGGCGAGGCTTGTGCGGCGGCCCTTCGCAGCTTGCGCGACGCCCTCGGAGGTTCCTCGGCCCCGCGGCCCCTAGAGCGCGATCTGCGGCGCCACTTTCCTCAGCTCGCCGAGCGGCTCGAGGGCGTTGCACGTGGCGCGCGCGTCCCCGCTCGGATCCTCCTCAGCGCGCTGGCAGGTGAGCTTGGCTCCGGGCGGTGGCGCGAGCACCCGGTGACATGTGCCGCCGCGCTCTGGGGCTTCACTGCAACGTGGACGGGAAGCGGGGCGACACTCGCATGGGCGGCGCGTGGCGCGGAGTTGCCGTGGCGGGTGCGGGAGAGCAAACCCGAAAATGGTCTCGCGTCCCTGGAGGTCGTGGCACCCTGGCTCCCGGGCGGTGTCGCGGGCCTGAACGCGGCCGGTCTCGCGGTAGCCTGCACCACCCTCGAAGCACCGCTCACCTCTTCACCCTGCGCCGCACCAGCGTTTCTACTGGTTCAGGAGTGCCTCCAACGCTTCGAAAGGGTCGAGGGGGCCGAGGAATGGTGCCTGCACCGCCCTGCCGGAGGGCGGGCGACGATTCTCATCGCCGACGCTGCGGGCGGGCTGGTGGGCGTTGAAGTCGCCGGCGCAGAGCGCGAACGCCTGCTTACACAGAACGGAATCTTGGCGTCGCCCGATGCGCCCGTGCATCGGCCGCAGATCGCCGCCAAGGCGCTGGCGACTCCCGGCCTGGACCGGCCCGCCCGGCTCGCGCTGCTCCTTCAGTACGCGCGCGCAGAGGAGCTTTTCTCACCACCGGCGGAGCCAAGGGTCGCGGCGGTTGCGCTCGACGCTCGGGAGCGTCGCCTTTGGGTCTCGGGTGGGCAGGAGCCGCTCCGCGCGCTCGAACCCGCCTCTCGCCCGCTCTAGCGCCGCCGCGCGCGTCGAGGAAGTCGCAGAGGCGCGGCCTTCGTGCGGCAAGCGGTCTTCGATCGCGGTGCCGAACACGCCCGCACCGCGCAGAAAGCCGTCTTCGCGAGAAACGAGAGAGCGACCCGCCGCGCCCTCTCTTCGAGGCGGGGGCCCTGGCTCTCTGCAGTCTCACAAAAGATCGAGGGTCGTAGCGCTAAGAGCGCCGGCGGCGCCGTCCGCGGCCGGCGCGGCTTCCGCCGCCAGCCGAGCCCCCGCTGCCCGGCCTGCCGGCGTCGCGCGGTCTTGAGGGTTGGGCGGCGAGCTCAGGCTCGGCCACCGTGGTCTCTGGCCGGTGCTCGCGCAGGTAGGAGGCACAAATCGCTGCGAGGTCGCGCCTCCCTTCGTCCGACGAAGCCATGGCTTCCACGATGGGAATCAGGCGATCCACTTTCCACACCCGATCGCGTTCGGGGATCGCGCGCATCTCGTGCTCCACCTTCACTTCGAGCCGTTCACGAATGCGAGCAAGAATGTCCGCTTCGGTCGGCAGCTTGCGCTCCATGATCTCGATCTTGTTCACGTGTTGGAGGTGGCGGAAGTTCCCGATGTCCAAACCGGAGATGAGCGAGATCGCGACACCGGCCTTGCCGGCACGTCCTGTTCGCCCGGTGCGGTGCACATAGACTTCAGGTGAATCGGGGGTGCTGTAGCCGATCACATGGGAGAGCTCGCTGATGTCGATCCCCCGGGCAGCGACGTCCGTCGCCACGAGGTATCGGAGCTCTCCGGACTTAATCGCGGCCATCGCCCGCTCGCGGGCCGCCTGTGCGAGGTCCCCTGAAATCTGGTCCGCATTGAATCCGCGACGCTGGAGATACGACGTCACGAAGCGCACTTCATCCTTCGTGTTGCAGAAGATGATGGCGCTTTCCGGATCTTCGTACTCGAGCACGCGAACGAGATTTGCTTCCTTCTCGGTTGCCGGCGTCACATAGAAGAAGTGTTCGATCTCGCTCGGTGCGAGCTGCCCCTCAGAGAGTGTGACGAACTCAGGATCGCGGAGGAAAACGCGAGCGAGCGAGCGGACCTTCTCGGGAATCGTGGCGGAGAAAAGGCAGGACTGCCGCATGGAGGGCAGATAGGAGTGGATCTCCTTCATGTCCGGCCAAAAGCCAAGCGAGAGCAGCTCGTCCGCTTCGTCGAGCACGAGCACCTTCACGTGATCGAGGCGCAAACGACCGGCGTTTAGGTGGTCAAGCAGGCGCCCCGGTGTCGCCACGACAACATGCGCACCGGCCCTGAGCCCGTCGACCTGCGCTCCATAGCCGACACCTCCGTAGATCGGCAACGTCCGGACGCCCCGATGCTTGCCCATGGCTGTGATCTCGGTCGCCACCTGATTCGCGAGCTCTCGCGTGGGTGCGAGCACGAGAGCCTGCGTCTCGGCGAGGGGGGTCTCGACGGCCCCGACGATAGGAATCCCGAACGCCCCGGTTTTCCCGCTGCCGGTTCGAGCCTGCACGATCAGGTCGCGCTTTGTCTTCATGAGTGGCAAGACGCGCGTCTGGACGGGCATCGGCTGTGTCCACCCAAGGTCGCGAATGCCAGCGAGGATATCGTCGGGGAGGTCGGAAAAAGCTTGATGAGGCTCCGTCATGTGGCCGCGCGAGGCTATCGCGTGGGGGGAGCACTTGCTAGCCTCAGCATTATGTCCAGGATCACGCGCGAGGAGGTGGAGCGCGTGGCCACGCTGGCCCGCCTGTCGCTCTCCGGCGACGAGGCCTCTCGCATGACCAGCCAGCTGGACGCCATCCTCGACTACGTGGAGCTCCTGCGCGCGGTCGACACGACGGGAGTCGAACCTACCTCCCACGCCGTCCCCGTCCGCACACCCTTGCGCGAAGACCGTGCCGTTCCTGGTTTGCCTCCTGAGCTCGCAGTCGCGAATGCGCCTGAGCGGGAGGACTCGGCATTTGTGGTGCCGCCCGTGCTGGAGGGTGAGGAGCACTGATGGCCGGGCCGCTCGGCACGATCTCGGAACTGCGCGCGCAGCTTGACGGCCGCAAGGTGTCGTCCCGCGAGCTTACCGATGCAGCGCTCGCGCGCGCCGAGGCACTCGAGCCGGCCCTCCGTGCGTTCGTGGGCCTTCGCCCGGAACGCGCGCGCGCTGAGGCCGCCGAGGCGGACGCGCGCGTTGCTCGCGGCGAGCGGCGGTCTGCGCTCGAGGGCATTCCCGTCGCGATCAAGGACAACATGGTTCAAGCCGGCGAGCCCACGACGTGCGCATCGCGGATTCTCGCCGGTTTCGTTTCGCCCTACGACGCCACGGTGCTGACAAAGCTGCGGCGCGCCGGCGCAGTGATCATCGGGCGCACGAATCTGGATGAGTTCGCCATGGGTTCGTCCACCGAGAACTCCGCATATGGACCCTCGCGGAATCCTTGGGACCTCGCGCGGACGCCTGGCGGCTCATCGGGCGGATCCGCCGCCGCGGTCGCGGCAGGCGTCGTGCCTCTTGCGCTCGGCAGCGATACCGGGGGGTCCATCCGCCAGCCGGCCGCCTGCACGGGCATCGCGGGGATGAAACCGACCTATGGTCGCGTCTCGCGTTACGGACTCGTGGCGTTCGCGTCTTCCCTGGACCAGATCGGCACTTTCACCCGGTCCGCTGCCGACAGCGCTACGGCGCTCGAGGTGCTGTGCGGTCACGACCCCCACGACTCGACTTCGTTGCCGGAACCCGTACCCCAGTACTCGCAGCGATTGTCAGGAGAAATCTCGGGGCTGGTGATCGGCCTTCCACGCGAATATCTGGTGGAGGAGGGCGTCGACCCCGCGGTGCTTCAGTGCGTGCGCGAGGCGGTGGCCGAGCTTGAGCGTTGCGGGGCGAAGACGCGCGAGGTTTCCCTTCCCCACACGAAGTACGCGATTGCGACCTACTACCTGATCGCGACGGCCGAGGCCTCGAGCAATCTCGCCCGCTACGACGGCGTGCGCTACGGGCACCGCGCCGCGAACGCAAAGGACCTCGGTGACATGTACCGACGGACACGTTCCGAAGGATTTGGCGCGGAGGTCAAACGGCGCATTCTGCTCGGTACCTACGTACTCTCGGCCGGCTATTACGATGCCTACTACCGCAAGGCACAGCAGGTGCGAACACTCCTGCGCCACGATTTCGACCAGGCCTTCGCTGGCTGCGACGTGATCGCAACGCCGACCGCGCCTGAGGTGGCGTTTCGGCTGGGCGAGAAGGCGTCGGACCCTTTGCGCATGTATCTCTCCGACGTCTACACAGTGTCCGCCAACCTCGCTGGCATTCCCGGCCTCTCGATTCCCTGCGGCTTCGCGCACGGCCTGCCAGTGGGTCTCCAGCTTCTCGGCAAACCGCTCGATGAGGTGACACTCCTGCGCACGGCAGACAGTTATCAGCGGCGCACCGACTGGCACACCCGTCGGCCGCCGGAGCCCGCGTGAGCGTCGACGCGCATTCCAGCTACGAAGTGGTGATCGGGCTCGAGGTGCACACGCAGCTCCGCACGGAATCGAAGCTCTTTTGCGGCTGCCGAGTGCGCTATGGCGACGACCCGAACCACCACGCCTGTCCCGTCTGCCTCGCCCTTCCGGGCGCATTGCCGGTGCTGAACGCACGCGCCGTGGAATTCGGGGTGCGAACCGCCCTCGCCATGAACTGTACGGTGCATCCTCGTTCGGTGTTTGCACGGAAGAACTACTTCTATCCCGACCTACCCAAGGGCTACCAAATCTCCCAGTACGAGGAGCCGCTTGCGACGAAAGGCTGGATCGAGATCGACGGCGAGGAACCCGGCGGGCGAAGCTTCGCCAAGCGCATCGGGATTACCCGGATCCACATGGAGGAAGATGCGGGCAAGTCGATCCACGACGCAGCGGCGAACGGGCGCAACGGCTCGCAGGTGGACCTCAACCGTGCGGGTGTCCCGCTCCTCGAGATCGTCTCTGAGCCCGACTTGCGCTCGCCCGCGGAAGCCGGTGCCTACCTGCGCACCCTGCGCCAATTGCTGCGTTACGTCGACGTCTCGGATGGGGACATGGAAAAGGGCCACTTTCGCTGCGATGCCAATGTGTCGCTTCGGAAGAAAGGCGCCCAGGAACTCGGGATCCGGAACGAGATCAAGAACTTGAACTCCTTTCGCTTTGTGGAGGACGCGATCCGTACCGAGATCGAGCGCCAGGCCCGCGTGCTCGACGACGGCGGCCGGATCATTCAAGCCACACGCCTCTACGACTCGGCCACGGGCAAGACGCGCGTGATGCGGACCAAGGAGAATGCCGACGACTATCGCTATTTCCCCGATCCGGACCTGGTCCCGCTCGCGCTCGAGGCCGCAGTCGTCGAGCGCGCGCGGCTGACCCTCCCGGAACTGCCGGAGCGCCGGCGCATCCGCTTCGAGTCCGAGCACGGCCTCTCGGCGTACGACGCGCGGTTGCTCTCGGTGAGCCGCTCGCTCGCCGACTTTTTCGAGGCGGTGGTCGCAGCCCGGGTCCCGGCCAAGACGGCTGCCAACTGGATCCTGCGCGATGTGCTCCAGGCGCTCAAGGAGCGCGAGCAGGAGATCGAGGAGACCAAGCTCACCCCCGAAGCGCTTGCGGCACTGCTCCGCCTTCTCGAGGAGGGTCGCATCACGGCAAAGAGCGCGCGCGAGCTGTTGCCGGAACTCGTCGAGCACGGGGGCGATCCGGCGGAGCTGGTCTCGGTGCGCGGCCTCGAAGCCGTCTCCGACAGCGCGCAGATCGAGCGCGCCGCCGACGAAGTCATTGCTGCCCATCCCGAAAATGCGCAGCGCTTCCGCGCCGGCGAAGAGAAGATCCTGAACTTCCTGATGGGCCAAGTCATGAAGAAGACCGGTGGGAAGGCGAGCCCGGCTGTCGTGCGCGACATCCTGGCGCGCAAGCTCAAGGCATAAAAGTTGTGAGGCTCTTGGTTCGCGCGCTCGCGGTTCTCGGCGCGCTGCTCGCCCTCGCGCTCGTTGTGCTGGCTGTCGGACTACCCCGTCTGGTGGATCGGCCCGAAGTGCGGGCTCGGATCGAAGCGGCCGCCCGGGAAGCGACGGGGCGGGACGTCCGCTTCGACGGACTGGCCATCGGGATCCTTCCGCCTCGCGTGCGCGTGCTACGACCGGTGGTGGCTGCGACCACGCCCGGTGAGCCGCCGCTCTTTTCCGCGGAGGAGGCCGCTCTGCGGGTTGCCCTTCTCCCGCTCCTGGCACGAACGCTTGTCGTCGACTCCCTCGATGTCGTGAAACCCACATTGCGTATCGTCCGTATGCCCCGGACCGCACCTGCTCCCGAGACAGCGCCCGCCCCGGTCACGGGAGCCGCAGCCGTGGCCTCAAACGAGGGCGAAGGCCTGAGGCTTGCCGTGCGCCACTTCACCCTCCACAACGGGACGGTCGTGCTGGAGGACCACGGCGTTGCACCGACCGTCACATGGACGCTCGCAGACATCCAGGCTGAAGCGACCGGCACCTCTGTCGCGGCTCCGATCGACTTCTCGCTTTCGGGGCGGCTCGACAGCGGCGGATTGCTGCGCGCAAAAGGTACGAGCACGACTTCGGGCACTGTCGACCTTCATGCGACACTCGAGGCTGTCGAGCTGGCGGCGGCAAAGCCGTACGCAGGGAAGACCGCCACGTCGCTCGCCGGACGGCTCGAGGGCACAGTCCATGTCCAAGGGTCTGCGACAGCGCAAGGTTCGGTCGACGCCGATCTCAAGGTCACGAACGCCGACGCCGTGGTCGCATCGATCGCCGTGCACGGTCCACTCGCCCTGCACGCGCAGCTCAGGGGAGAGCCCGCGAATCTCTCGGGAAAGTTCGACGTCGATGCAACCGCTGCCGAGCTCGTCTATCAGGGAGGCTTTACGAAACCTGTGGGTACACCAGCAACCGTAAGCGGGCAGCTGGTGCATGACGCGCAAGGCACTCTCGGTGTGGATGACGTGCATCTTAAGGTGAAGAATCTGGACGCGCAGGGCACGCTTCGCACCGGGCGCCGCACGCGACTCGAGCTCCGGGCAAAGCCATTCGATGTGGGCGGTTGGGAATCGCTACTCCCTGCGCTCGGCGGCGCGGGACTTCACGGCGAGATTGTGCCCGGAACGCTCGCCGTGACCACCGAACCCCTCGAGCTTGAGGGCGCGCCCGCGTTCAATCGGCTGATCGTGCAATTTCCGGCCAAACCGCCCGTGGCGATCGATGGCAGCCTCGAGGTCCAAGGGGACGTCGTGCGCACCCGTGGTCTCGTGGTGCACATCGCGGGTCAGCCCTTCACCGTGGCTGCCGAACTCACAGCGCTTGCGACGCACCCGCACTATCGCGTGCAGCTCGGGGCGAACCAGATCGATTCGAAGGCGCTCATCAACGCGTTCAGCCAGCGCAAAGATGTATTCGAGGGCCCGCTCACGCTGAAGAGCGATTTCTCCGGTCCCGTAGCTTCCGGAGCACCGCTTCTCGAGACCGTGCGCGGAACCGCCCGGATCGACGTCGGCCGAGGACGGCTGCGCGGGGTCTCACTCCTGCGCGGCACCTTTGACCAGCTCGGCAGCTTCGGTGAGCTCGCCCTGGCGGCCGGGCGCGCGCAAGGTGGAAAGGATCTCCAGCGTTTTTATGAGGACGAGTTCGAATCCATCGGGGGGACCTTTGTCGTTGCGGACGGACATGCGACGACAGACGACCTCAAGATGATCTATCGAGACTACATGGTAGATCTCCGCGGCGCGCTCGGACTCGCCGATCAGAGCGTCGATATGACGGGCAAGCTCACGATCGACAAGGAGCTCGATGCAAAGGTGGCGGCGCAAACGGCCGCGGGAGCCAGTGCGGCCGCGGCCAACTCCCGCGTCATCCCGCTTGCCCACGTCACGGGAACGCTTTCGGAACCCAAGGTCTCCATTCGCAGTGAGGACGCGGCCTCGTTTGCGGCGAGCTACGCGCTCGGGCGCGAGCGCGGAAAGCTCGAGCGCAAGCTCGACGAGAAGCTCGGCCAGGGTGCGGGTCGCGAGGTGCTGGACGCACTCGACGGCCTGCTCGGCGGCAGCAAGAAGAAGCAGTCGCAGTGAGCAATTGGTTCACCCTGCGTTGGAGCGAGGATGGAGTTGTTCTCCTCGATCAGCGGCGGCTTCCGCTGGAAGAGGTCTATCTGACCCTCGGCAGCGTCGAGGAAGTCGCGAAGGCCATCGAGAGCTTGGCAGTGCGTGGTGCTCCCGCGATTGGGTGCGCGGCGGCCCTCGGGGTCGCGCGTGCAGCTTGCGTGAGCGAAGCGCGCGACCTCGTGGCACTCCGTGCCGACCTTGACGCGGCGGTTGCTCGCCTCTCGCGCACGCGCCCCACGGCCGTCAACCTGTTCTGGGCGCTCGGGCGCATGGGTGAGCTTGCGGATGCCGCTCTGGCCGAGCCGGATGCGTCGGTCGAGAGCGTACGCGATCGCCTCGTGGCGGCGGCGCAGCGGCTCCTCGCGGAGGATGTCACGGTGTGCCGGGCCATTGGTCTGGCCGGGCTTCCCCTGGTGCCCGAGGGTGCGCGCATCCTCACGCACTGCAACGCCGGAGCGCTTGCGACTGCCGGATATGGCACCGCGCTCGGCATGGTGCGTGCGGCGTTCGAAGCGGGACGCCACATCCGCGTGCTGGCCGACGAGACGCGGCCCTATCTTCAAGGTGCGAGGCTCACGGCCTGGGAGCTCCAGCGCGATGGTATCCCCGTCACGGTGATCACGGACAACATGGCCGCGCACCTCATGAGATGCGCTGAAATCGATCTCATCGTGGTGGGTGCGGATCGGATTGCCGCCAACGGCGACGTCGCAAACAAGATCGGCACCTACGGCCTGGCTGTGCTCGCCCGCGAGCATGGGATTCCCTTCTATGTGGCTGCTCCGATCTCAACGCTCGACCTTGCAACGCCTTGCGGTGACGCGATTCCGATCGAGGAGCGTGGCCGCGCTGAGATAGCGGAGGTCAGCTCTCGCCCGATCCTGCCCGAGGGTGTGCCTGTGCGGCACCCGGCCTTCGATATCACGCCTGCACGCCTCGTCACCGCAATCGTGACTGAACGGGGAGTTGCGCGGGCCCCCTACAGCCTATCCCTCGCCAAGCACAGCGGGGCCTCGCGCTGACGCCAAACGGTGCAACAACGAGTTGCATTCGTGGGCTATCGGCGAGCGATCCGCAGGCACCACGCAACGCGCCGGAGACGCGTACGCAGCGCGCGTGCAAGATCGGCACTGTGACCATGGTCACGGGCACAGTTTCATACACCGTCGATCCGATACGAGCGGGTAAGAGTGGGCGGGGGCCGACCTGCGCGAACTTCGTTCGCGAAAGGTGGCTTCGGAGGGATAAGCGTGGGCCTTAGCGTCCTGTGCGTCGACGACGACCGCAACCTGTGCGAGATCCTGTCGAAGACTTTGGCCGGTGAGGGCTATGAGGTCCGCACCGCGCACGACGGCGAAGCGGCGCTCAGCCGGCTCCGGGAAGGGCCCGCGGATCTTGTGCTGCTCGACCTTCTGCTTCCCAAGCGCGACGGCTTTGCCGTGCTCGAGGTCCTGCGCGCCGCCCCTGCGCCCCTCTCGACGATTCCCGTGGTCCTCATTTCAGGCTGCTCGCGCACCCCGCAATATGTCGAGCGCGCCAATGCGCTGGGCGTCGCGGAGTTCCTGACGAAGCCGGTCCCGCTCGAAGCCCTCCTCGAAGTCACAGCAAAGCACGCGCGACGGCGGCGCAGCGCGCAAAAGGGTGGCCGTCCAGCTTCGGTCTCCGCCAAACCCCTCGCCGGCGAGCTCAGCGACGTGGCGTTCCCCGCGCTGCTTCACCATCTGCACGGCCTGCGGGCGAACGGCGTTCTGCGTCTTGAATCGGGCAAGAAGAAGAAGGCCATCGTCCTGCGCGACGGTCGACCCGTCGCCGTGAAGTCAAATCTCGTGAACGAGTGCCTGGGGAATCTTTTGGTACGCATGGAGCAGATCTCGCCGGAGGACATGGCCGAGTCACTCCGCCGCGTGAAGCGCGGGGAAGGGCTCCAAGGCGACATCCTCGTGGCCATGCAGCTGCTCTCGGTCGAGGACGTGGCGGCGGCACTGGTGACCCAGGCCGAGGAGAAGCTGTTCGAGATTTTCGAGTGGCCGAGCGGCCACTTCCGCTGGGAGACGGGCGCACGCCTCGAGGGGGGCAACGCCCTCGCGCTTGAGAAAAGCGCCGCGAACATGATCCTTGATGGTGTCCGGCGCCGGGTTCCGATCGGACAGGTGGACGACTTCCTCGAGGCGCGCGCGCACCTGTTCGTAGCGCAGGGCGAGAGCCCGTTCTACCGCTTCCAGGAGATCGACCTCGATCCCGGCGAGCAGCTGCTCTTGCGCGCACTCGATGGGACGATGCGTCTGCGAGACCTCGGAGACCAGGGCGAGAGCATCCGCCGCACTCTCTATGGGCTGCTCGTCACGGAAATGCTGGAGCTGCGGGAGCGGGCCTCGCCCGCGCAGCCCGCAGTGTCCGCGTCAACCTCTGGGACACCTCGCCCGGTCGAGGGCGGGAACGATCCGGCCGAGAGCGTGTTGCGCACTGAGCTCGCGCAAATGGCGGCGCGCCTGCGCGGCAAGAACTACTTCGAGGTGCTCGGCGTTCCGGAGTCGGTCTCGGACGATGGTGTGCGAAGGGCGTATGTCGAACTCGCGAAGAAGACCCACCCCGACCGCTACAGCAATGCGAGCGATGCGGTGCGGCGGCTTTCTGAGGAGATCTTCGGCCTGGTTTCAAAGGCGCATGAGACGCTCTCGGAGTCACGCCGCCGCACCGAGTACCTGCTCGAGCGCAGGCGCGGCGAGCGCGCTGCCGCGGAGCTCGAAGAGGGGCAGCGGGCCGTCCAGGCGGAGCTCCAGTTTCAGCAGGGCGAGGTCAAGCTCAAGCGCCGCGACTTTCCCGGAGCGGTCGAGTGCTTCCAGTGGGCCGTCAAGTTGTATCCCGAGGAGGGCGAGTATCACGCCCATCTTGGCTGGGCGAGGTACCTGGCGGAACCGAACGACCGCAGTGTGCTGAAGCAAGCGCTCGAGAACGTGAAAAAGGGTGCCAAGCTGGCGCCCGATCGCGATAAGCCCTACCTCTTCCTCGGCCGCTTGTACCAGGCCGCCGGCCGCGTCGACATCGCCGAGAAGATGTTCGCGCGCTGCGTGCAGATCAAGTCCGACTGCGTGGAGGCGCTGCGCGAGCTCCGCCTCATGCACATGCGGCGCGAGAAGGAAAAGGGGCTGATCGGGCGGCTTCTGCGCCGGTAGCCCGGCGAGGAAGCATGGCGGGAGCGACAGCCCCTCGTTTGACGGGAGAGAAGATCTGGCTAGACGGTCGGCTCGTGAACTGGGCCGACGCAACGGTTCACGTTCTTACCCACACGCTGCACTATGGCCTTGGCGTATTCGAGGGCATCCGCTGCTATCGAACCGAGAGCGGACGCTCGGCCGTCTTCCGACTCCGAGAACACGTGCGGAGATTGCTCGACTCAGCTCATATCAATCTCATGAAAGTCCCGTTTGGCCAAGCTGAGCTCGAAGCGGCGATCCTCGAGACGCTGCGGGCGAATCACTTGTCCGAGGGCTATATCCGCCCCCTTGTCTTTATTGGCGATGGGGTCATGGGTCTCAATCCTGCGGACAACCCGATCCGCGTCGCGGTGATCGCTTATCCGTGGGGTAAGTACTTGGGCGAAGAGGGCATCGAGAAGGGGATTCGCGCCAAAGTCTCCACCTTCGCTCGCCACTTCGTGAATGCCAAGATGACCAAGGGCAAAACCTGTGGCGACTACGTAAACTCGATTCTTGCCAAGCGTGAGGCGCTGCTCGATGGATATGACGAAGCGATTCTCCTCGACACACAAGGCCTTGTAGCTGAGGCGAGCGGCGAGAACCTGTTTCTCGTGCGTGACGGAGCGATCCGGACGCCTGCGCTCCCCACGATTCTTGACGGAATTACGCGAGCGACCGTGATCGAGCTCGCCCACGACAAGGGCATGCAGGTCACAGAGACGCCGCTCACCCGCGACGAGCTGTACGTTTCGGATGAAGTGTTCCTGACCGGGACTGCGGCCGAAGTAACGCCCATTCGAGAGATCGACCACCGCCGGATCGGCACCGGAAAGCGCGGCCCCGTGACGAAGGCCCTGCAGGAGGCCTTTTTCGCCGTCGTCTCGGGTCGCGAGGGCAAGTACGAGCGCTGGTTGACCTATCTCTAACGCGGCGGGACCGGGTCGGCACTTCTTGCCGGCCTTGCCTCGACCGGGCCGAGAAGGGGCTCCGACCTTCGGGTCCTGGTAGGCGGGTCGCTTCTTTTGTCCTGCCAGGCTTCTGGCCTGCCCTTCCTGCGCGCGAGCGCCTTCTCCCCGAAGTCGCCGGAGCCGCCCCGAGGCGAAAAACTTGGCCTCGCGTTCCACCCGCGGCCGCGCCCCTGGGTGCGCAAGCTCCCGCGGCTCCAGCTCCTCGGCCGCGCGGAATTTCCCGATCTCGCGACCGCGAGATGGGGCCTCCGAGGGCGCGGCCGCGCGCCCCCCTCCCGGGGGCCCAGGGGTTGGATCACCAGCACCAAAGTGGGACGGCTTCTCGCCTGCCCCCGGTGATGTGGACTCGCGACGCTCCCGGTTCGCAAAGGAGAGCGCCATCCCGCCTCCCACGTTCTATACTGGCAGCCCGGTTGACTCTCCAGTCAAAGAGGAGTTCCGCTGCATGAACTTCGAATTTTCTGAGGACCAGAAGCTCGTCCAGAAGACGGCTCGGGACTATCTGGCCGAGCACTCGGGCCTTGAGGTCTGTCGCGCCGTTCTCGAATCCTCGAAGCCCTATGACTCGGGCCTTTGGAAAGGAGCGGCGGAGATGGGTTGGCTCGGCGCCGCTGTGCCCGAGCAATATGGGGGGGCGGGTCTCGGCTATCTCGAGCTTGTCTTGATTGCCGAGGAAGTCGGGCGAGCGCTCGCTCCAATCCCCTTTTCTTCGTCGGTCTATCTCGCGACCGAAGCGCTGCTCCTCGCGGGTAGCGAACTCCAAAGGAAAAAGTACCTGCCCCGGCTTTGCTCGGGTGAGCTGATCGGCACCTTTGCCTTCGCCGAGGGCGCCAGCGATCTTCTGGACCCCGAGTTTGTCTCCACCCGCTTTGACGCCGGGCGACTGAGCGGCGAGAAGGTCCCGGTCCCCGACGGCGACAGCGCGGGTCTTGCCGTCGTGCTGGCGAAGGACGCCAAGGGGGCGCCCTGCCTCGCGCTCGCGGATCTCGGTGCCAGTGGCGTCACGCGCACCTCACTCGAGTCGTTCGATCCCTCACGGTCCCAAGCCCGCCTGCGCTTCGAAGGGGTGACGGCGGAGCTGCTCGGAGACGCGGGCAAGGGCTTTCAAATCTTCGAACGAGTGCTCGACCGCGCAGCGGTGATGATGGCCTTCGAGCAGCTTGGCGCTGCGCAGCGCGCGCTCGAGATCACGCGCGAGTTCACCATGGGCCGCTACGCCTTCGGCCGTCCTGTGGCCTCGTTCCAGGCGCTCAAGCACCGCATGGCCGACGTGTACTGCGCGCTCGAGCTCGGTCGCTCCAACGCCTACTATGGCGCGTGGGCGCTCTCGAGCAGCGCGGAGGATCTGCCGGTCGCTGCGGCCGGGGCCCGAATTGCGGCCTGCGACGCCTTTTCACTTTCGGCGGAAGAGATGATCCAGCTCCACGGCGGTGTGGGTTTCACCTGGGAATACGACTGCCACTTGTTCTACCGCCGGGCGAAGCTGCTGGGCCTTGCTCTTGGAAGCGCAGCGGAATGGCGGGAGAAGCTAATCCGGCGACTTGAATCGCGCGACGCTGCCTAGTCCCATTCTACTCGACGAGAGGAACCCGAGATGGACTTTAACGATACCCCGGAAGAGGCTGCCTTCCGCGCGCGGGCGCGCGGCTGGCTGGAGAAGAATGCCGAGCCGCTCGATCCTTCGAAGGTGGCCCCGAGTGAGATGGGCGAGCGGGAGGACGAAGCCACGATCAAATCGTGCAAGGCCTGGCAGGCCAAAAAAGCCGACGCCGGCTGGGCGTGTATCACTTGGCCCAAGGAGTACGGGGGTCAGGATGCAACGCCGATGCAACGGGTAATCTTCAATCAAGAAGAGGCGAAGTTTCGGGTGCCGCCGAATATCTACGCGATCGGTCACGGGATGCTAGGTCCGACGATCATGGCTCACGGTTCGCCCGAGCAGAAGAAGAAGTACGTGCGTTCCATGCTGCGCGGTGAAGAGGTGTGGTGCCAACTCTTTAGCGAGCCGGCGGCGGGTTCTGACCTGGCGGGCCTTCGTACCACAGCGACGAAGGACGGGACCGACTGGCTTCTGAACGGTCAGAAGATCTGGAGTACCGGCGCGCACTTTTGTGACTGGGGCATGATCGTGACGCGCACCGATTCCAATGCGGCGAAGCACGCTGGCCTCACCTACTTCATCGTCGACATGCGCTCGCCCGGCATCGAGGTGCGGCCGATCAAACAGATCAACGGCTCGTCGGGCTTCAACGAAGTGTTCTTCACCAATGTGCGGGTACCCGATTCCAACCGTCTCGGTGCGGTGGGAGACGGCTGGCGCGTTGCGCTCACCACGCTCATGAATGAGCGCGTGGCGATCGGCGCGGGTACAGGCTCGGGGCGGTTTAAGGATTTGCTCCGGCTCGCAAGGCAGACTCGTCGCAATGGCCGTCCCGCGATCGAAGACTCGGCGGTGCGCCAGAAGCTCGCCGACTTCTACGTGCGCTCAAAAGGCCTCCAGTACACGAGCTATCGCACGCTTTCCGCGCTTTCTCGTGGCCAGACTCCGGGCCCCGAAGGCTCGATCGGCAAAGCTGTCGGAGCGCCCCTCGGCCAGCAGATGGCCGCCTTCGCGGTGGAACTGCAAGGTGCGCTGGGAGCGCTTGCGGACAAAGCGTCGACGCCGCAAGAGGCCCTCTGGCAGGACGCGTACCTCGGCGCTCCGGGTCTGCGCATCGCCGGCGGCACGGATGAGATCTTGAAGAACATCATCGCTGAGCGGGTGCTGCGACTGCCGCCTGAGATTCGCGTGGACAAGGAAAAGCCGTTCCGCGATATCCCGACCGGAAACATCACGAAGTAGGGCACATCGACCAGGTGTGACGACGGTGAGGCGCTCGCGGGCGCAGCCCTGTCCCCATGCTCTTCGGCGGGGACGCGGCGCGCTGCGGCGTGCTCACTCTTGGATCGACATCAAGTACGCGACGAGGGCATCGATTCGACCGCGCGCGACTTCGTCCTCGGTGGTCCCCTCGGCGATCTTCTCGCCAAGAATCCTTCCCCAGACCGGCATCTCGCGCGGCCCGTGGGCGGAAACCATGGTTCGACCGTCGATGAAGGCTGCGATCTCTCCGGCAGGGAGCTTGCCGCCGTGGCGTTTCGCGATTTGGGTGAGGTCCGGTGGAGGGGTCCGCAGCGTCTCCGCCACCGGGCCCTTTCCGTGGGCGTCTACGCCGTGGCAGGAGGCGCAATAGCGCAGATAGTCTGCGCGGCCGACTTCGACAAGAACGCCGGACGGCTTGTCCTGCTCGGGCCCGCTCGCCCCGACGAGACAAAGGGCGAGCGCGGACACGGCTCCCGCCGCCCAGAAAGAGCGGCCGGAAACCGATACGCGCGAGACCCGAGGCTTGATCATGCTCCATCCTCCTCGCGCTTTGCGTAGCAGATTCCATGGCCTCCGGTGGTCGCCCAGGCGACCGCGCCCCCCCAAGGAGAGTTGCATCGCGGCTCCAGCGAGTGCAGGCGCGGGCCTTGCGCTGCGATCGGTGGCTGGGTCCGATCCCGTGAAGGTCCAAGCCGGGCCGCCCCGGCTAGGGGGACGCCGGCGAGCCCGCGCAGACCCTTGGTTACACCCGCGGGAGCTCGCTGCCTGTCCCAAGAGCCTCCTGTCACAAGGCTGGCAGCATGGCCTCGTTCCGTCGTGGGCTCGCCCAAGTTAAGCTTCTTGCCCTACCCATGGAACTCGATCACGTTCTGATCCGGGGCGCCCGCGAACACAACCTCCAGTCCATCGACGTCCGCATCCCGAAGAAGAAACTCGTTGTCCTCACCGGCGTTTCGGGTTCGGGGAAGTCGTCTCTTGCCTTTGACACCCTCTACGCCGAGGGTCAGCGGCGCTATGTCGAGTCCCTCTCCGCCTACGCCCGCCAGTTCCTCGGCCAGATGGAGAAGCCGAAATACGACACGATCCGCGGCCTCTCGCCCACCATCTCCATCGAACAGAAGACAACCGGGACGAACCCGCGCTCGACAGTCGGCACCATCACCGAGATCTCCGACTACTTGCGCGTGCTTTATGCGCGCGTCGGCATGCAGCATTGCCACCGTTGTGGTCGCACCGTGCGCGGCCAAACTGCGCAGCAAATCGCCCGGGAGATCTTGGCGCTGCCGCAAGGCGCGCGCCTTGCCCTTCTCGCTCCGCTGCTCGTGAACCGCAAGGGCGAGCATCGCGAGCTCTTGGCCGATGCCCGCAAGTCGGGCTTCGTGCGTTTGCGAATCGACGGCGAAATCGTTCTCTCCGAGGACGTAAGCACGCTCGACAAGCGCAGAAAACATCACGTCGAGGCAGTGGTGGACCGCATCGTGGTGGCACCGGGTCTCGTCTCTCGCGTCACGGGATCTGTGGAAACGGCGCTTAAGGTCGGCGGCGGAACGCTAATCACTGCGGTCGAGGGCCAGAAGGACCGGGTCTTCTCGGAGAGCATGGCGTGTAGCGCCTGCGGCATCTCGTTTCCGGAGCTCACGCCGCAGAGCTTCTCCTTCAATAGCCCGCAAGGCATGTGTTCGGAGTGCAACGGATTGGGTTCGCGGGTGGAAATCGATCCTCAGCTCGTGATTCCCGACGAGTCGCTGTCCCTCGACGAGGGTGCGGTCAAACCGTGGGGGAAGGAGATCTCGAAGAAGTCGAGCTGGAGTGGGCTGCGCACCCAAATTCTGAAGCAGCTCGCCATTCCCTTCGACGTGCCGATCCGGGCGCTCACCAAGAGGCAGCGGGAGCTCTTGCTGAACGGCGCGGGCGAACGCGAGTTCCGTGTGTCCTGGAAGGGCAAGGAGGGCGGCAAGGCATCGTTTGTCATGACCTGGGAGGGCGTCTTGCCGCGCCTCATGCGCCGCTTCCGCGAAACCAGCTCGGAGAGTGCCAAGCGCTGGTACGCACAGTTCCTCGGGGATACCGAGTGCTCGGCGTGCCGCGGTGTGCGACTGCGGCCCGAGAGCGCCGCCGTGCGCATCGGAGGCAAGAGTATCGTCGAGCTTTCGGCCCTGACGATCGAGGACGCACGCCAGTTCCTCAGCGAGCTCGCGCTCGAGGGCGCAGCGCGCGAAATCGCAGCGGAGCTGCTGAAAGAGATCCGCGGCCGCCTCGATTTCCTCGCGGCCGTCGGCTTGTCGTATCTCTCGCTCGACCGCGCCGGACCCTCTCTCTCAGGCGGCGAGTCGCAGCGCATTCGGCTGGCTTCCCAGGTGGGGAGCGAGCTCACGGGTGTGATCTATATCCTCGACGAGCCGTCGATCGGCTTGCACCAGCGCGACAATCGTCGTCTGCTCGACACCCTCCTTCGCCTGCGCGACATCGGGAATACGGTGGTGGTGGTTGAACACGACGAGGAGACGATCCGCGCCGCCGACCATGTGATCGACTTCGGACCAGGCGCAGGCGTTGCGGGTGGGCGGATCGTCCATGCCGGCACGCCGGCCTCCCTCGTGCGGAGCCGTGAGTCGGTGACCGGCGCGTATCTCTCCGGGCGCCTGCGGATCGAGGTCCCGGCCGAGCGACGTCAACCGACCGGCGCGCTCAAGCTGCTCGGTGCCCGCGAGAACAACCTGGCCGACGTGGACATTGAAATCCCTCTCGGCGTCCTGACGGCGGTCACGGGCGTATCGGGTGCCGGAAAATCGACACTTGTGAATGACATCCTCTATCCCGCACTTGCGCGCAAGCTCCACGGCGCGACGCGACGGCCTGGCGCGCATCGAGCGATTGCGGGCACCGAGCAGCTCGACAAGGTGATCAGCATCGATCAGCGTCCGATTGGGCGAACTCCGCGCAGCAATCCTGTGACCTACATCAAGGTCTTCGACGCGATTCGTGATTTCTTTGCTCTCCTGCCGGATGCCCGCGTGCATGGTTACAAGCCGGGCCGCTTCTCTTTCAATGTGAAGGGTGGCCGGTGCGAGGCGTGCCAGGGCGATGGCGTACGCCAAATCGAGATGCACTTTCTGCCCGACGTATATGTGAAGTGCGAAGAATGCCAGGGCCGCCGCTTCAACGCAGCCACTCTGGCCGTCCGGTACAAGGGTCGGTCGATCGCGGACGTGCTTGAGCTCACGGTGGCCGAGGCCCTCGAACTGTTCGCCTCGCACCCGACGGTCGCGCCGCCGCTTCGGCTCCTCGCGGACGTGGGCCTCGAGTACCTGCATCTCGGGCAACCCTCGCCGACGCTCTCGGGTGGAGAGGCGCAGCGCATCAAGCTCTCGCGAGAGCTCGCCCGTCGCGCGACGGGCCGCACCTTGTATGTGCTTGACGAGCCGACGACCGGCCTTCACTTCCACGACGTGAAGAAACTGCTGGACGTTCTCGGACGTCTTGTCGATGCGGGCAACACGGTCCTCGTCATCGAACACAACCTCGACGTCATCAAGACAGCGGATTGGGTGATCGACCTTGGGCCCGGCGGTGGGCCGGGCGGCGGGTGCCTTGTCGCACGCGGCACACCGGAGCAAGTCGCGAAGGTGTCCGAATCGCACACCGGCGTGCAGCTGGCGCGCGTGTTGAAGGAGGCGCGGCGGAGGCAGTAAGGACGCAGCGCTTCCAAGATTGTCATACCAATTGACAATCCGGGAGGATCCAGAACGCTCTGGGCCACCCTGCGAAGGCGACGCGCTCGGTGTCAATCGTGACTCTGTGCGCGAGGCGCTACGACGGCTGCAGCCGGCACGCCTCGTCTCGGTTCGGCATGGGGGCATCTCAAAGGTGCTCGACTACCGCCTCTCCGCAGGGCTTGATTTGCTGGGGGATCTCATCGTGACGCCATCTGGTGAACTGGCTCTCGGCGTTGTGCGATCGTGGCGGCTGTCGGCTGCGGCGATGCTGGCCAAGCGGAGGCGCGGGCTCGGGGCCTCATGCGCTAGGGCGAGGAGGCGATCAAGGCCGTCCTGCAGAAGGTACGCCCTTCCCCACAAGCCACAGGTGCGGGGGCGACGCAGCCGATGAACGTTTCCGAGACGAAAGGCCGTAGCGCGGTCGGTCTCGAGCACAGCCCGCGCACGCTGCGCGAGGCGCTTCCGATTTTCCTTCGCCATGGCAGCCCGCGGATTCTCCTTCTGCTAATGGGACTGGCTCTCGTGGGTCGCGTCCGCGCCGGCGGCTTCTCGCCGTTCGACTTCGTCGTCGTCGCCGTGGTCCTCTTGTATTGGCCCGTCCAGGAGTGGCTGATCCACGTGTTTGTGCTGCACGCCAAGCCCTTCGTGCTGCTGGGCCGCAAGATCGACTTGCCCGTACCGCGCAGTCATCGCGCGCACCACCAAGATCCTTGGAACTATCGAATCCTCTTCATTCCCTTGCACACCTATCTGTACACATTGCCGATCCTCGTCCTTCTCTGCTTCCGCCTCGCGCCGACTCGTGAACTTGCCCTTACCGCTCTCCTCGTGCATCTCGCACTCACCCTCCACTACGAAGCGGTCCACTTCCTCGTGCACACGCGTGTTGTGCCGCGGACGCCTTACTACCAGCGCTTGTGGCGGAACCACAGACTTCATCACTTCCGAAACGAGCACTTCTGGTACGGCGTAACGCGGCTTGGGGGTGATCGACTCTTCGGCACCGCGCCGGACGTCGCCCACGTGACCGTTTCGCCGACCGCGCGCACGCTTTTGGAGGGCTAGCTACTTCTCGTCTGGAAACTCGGAAGTCGTGAAAGATAAAGGGAAATAGGCGCAAACGCTGCCCCAATTGTGTGTCTGATTCGGGTAGGATGCGGTGGCACAACCGACCGAATC
>Ga0310037_10000065_pt1 | contig 95767 bp, 73 predicted proteins | sample Sb_taG_11_FD_200239 | JGI IMG/M metagenome (GOLD analysis project Ga0310037, IMG submission 200239) | Peat soil microbial communities from Weissenstadt, Germany - Sb_50d_3_AS metaG (v2) (version 2) | ecosystem: Environmental > Terrestrial > Soil > Wetlands > Peat | place: Germany: Weissenstadt... | reverse complement strand
TCGGCCGCGAACCGCAGGATCTTCCGGACCACCGAGCCCCGGGAGAGCTCCTCCCAGCGGCTGCGACGGCTCGCCCCGACCACGATCTGGGTGGCCTGGTGCTCGCGGGCCGCCTCCACCACCGCCCGGGCCGGGTCGTCGCCGGGCACCTCGAGCCAGGTGCCGCCGACGTCGTTGACCAGCTGCTGCAACGCCATGAGCGACTCGCCCGTCGAGCGCTGCTCCTCCCCGGTCACGTGCACGGCCACGAGCGAGCCCTTGATGCGGCTGGCCATCCGGGCGGCCCGGCGGACGACGCCGTCGCTCCCCGGCGCCCCAGTGACGGCCACCATGATCCGCTCGGTCGTCTCCCAGACCGCCTCGGGGTGCTGGGAATGGAGGTAGCGGAGCAGCTCCTCGTCGGTCTCGTCGGCCACGAAGCGCAACGCCAGCTCCCGCAGGGCCACCAGGTTCTCGGTCTTGAAGAACCCGCCGAGCGCGCTCGGCACCTTGGAGGCCGGGTAGATGTTGCCGTGGAGCATCCGGCGGCGGAGCTGCTCGGCCGACGAGTCGATGAGCTCGAGCTGGTCGGCCTTGCGCACGACCCAGTCGGGCACCCGCTCGCGGATCGGGACGGCGGTGATGCGTTCCACCGCGTCGGCCAGGCTCTCCAGGTGCTGGATGTTGACGGTGCTCACGACGGCGATGCCGGCGTCGAGGATCTGGAGGACGTCCTCCCAGCGCTTCTCGTGGGGCCCCGAGCCCGGCACGTTGGTGTGGGCCAGCTCGTCGATGAGGGCCACCTCGGCGTGGCGGTCGAGGACCGCCTGGAGGTCCATCTCTTCGAACTCGCTCCCCCGGTAGAGGACGGTCTTCCTGGGCACGATCTCGAGGTCCCGGACGAGCTCGGCCGTGTGGGGCCGGCCGTGGTCCTCCATGAAGCCCACCACGACGTCGGTCCCCCGCTGGAAGCGGCGCCAGCCCTCGTCGAGCATGGCGCAGGTCTTGCCCACGCCGGCCGCCGAGCCGAGGTAGAGGCGGAACTTGCCCGCCGGTCGGACGGCCTGCGCCGCCTCGTCGTCGACGACGGCGGTTCGGGGGTCGCTCACCTCCGTATTGTGCCCCGACCAGGCCCGAGCCGGGGGCCGTCGCCGACGCAGCCCTAGAATTGGCGCCCGGCGCCGGCTCCGGCGCCCGAATCGAGGTGCGATGCGTTCGTGGCAGAAGGGCCTGGTCGGGTCGATCGCCGCGGTGGCCCTGATCGCCGTCCTGACCGCCGTCATGGTCCCCCTGCGGAGCCATCTGGCCATCGCCACGACCGCCCTCGTGCTGGTGGTCCCCGTGGTCGTCGGCGTGGTGCTCGGGGGCCTCGTGGGCGGGACCGTGGCCGTCGTCGTCGGCTTCTTGGCCTACGACTTCTTCTTCATCCCGCCGTACAACACGCTGGCCGTGGGGAGCGCCGAGCACTGGGTGGCCCTCATCGTCTACGTCATCGTGATGCTGGTGGTGGCGAGGGTGGTCGTCCACCTCCAGCGGGCCCAGGCGGTGGCCGACGAGCACGACGAGGACACCCTCCACCTCTACGAGCTCTCCGATGTGCTCATCGGCCACAAGCCGCTGACCGAGCTCCTCCAGGTGGTGGTGGACACCATCAGGGCCACCTTCGGGCCGCGCTTCGTCGCCCTCCTCCTCCCCGACGAGGGGGTCCTCGCCGTCGTGGCCTCGGCCGGCGACCCGACCGACGACGAGTTGGCCGACCTCGCACCGCCACCCGGCCGGCCGCAGCGGCTGGCCACGGCCGAAGCCCCGACCGCCGGGGGCGTGCTCCGGGTGGCCCTCACGGTGGCCGGGCGGCCCGTCGGGCTCCTCGCCCTCTCCGACCTCACCGTCGACCCGCACCGCCGCTACCTGCTCAACACCTACGCCAACCAGGCAGCCATGGCCATCGAGCGCAGCCAGCTCCGCGAGCAGGCCATGCGCTCCGAGCTCTTGGAGGAGGTCGACCGGTGGCGGGGCGCCCTCATGGGCGCGGTGTCCCACGACCTGCGCACCCCGCTCTCGACCGTGAAGACCGCGGTCAGCGCGCTCCGCCGCCCGGAGAACGGGCTCACCCCGGCCGACCGGGAGGAGCTCCTTGCCCTCATCGAGAACCAGTCGGACCGGCTCGACCGGCTCGTCACCAACCTGCTCGACATGACCCGGATCGAAGCGGGCACCCTCGAGCTGCAGCGGGCGGCCTGTCCGGTGAGCGAGCTCGTGGACGCGGCGTTGGCCGCGCTCGACGCCACCGTCCCGCCGGAACGGGTGACGGTCGACGTCGGATCCGACGTCCCAGCCGTCGAGGTGGACCAGCTATTGATCTCCCAGGTCGTGGCGAACCTGGTCGACAACGCCCTCCGCTACAGCCCGGACGGCTCCCCGGTCGAGGTGCGGGCCACGCTGGTCGGTGAGGTGGTCGAGCTGGCCGTCTGCGACCACGGGCCGGGCATCGCGCCCGAGCAGCGCGACCGAGTGTTCCAGATGTTCAACCGGGTGGCCGGGGGCGGCCGGGCCGGACTGGGCCTGGCCATCGCCAAGGCCTTCGTCGAGGCGCACGGGGAGTCCATCCGGATGGACGAGACACCTGGCGGTGGCGCCTCGTTCGTCATCACCCTCCCGGTCAGCCCCGTCCCCGCCGACGCGCTCTGAGGTGGCCACCGTCCTCGTCGTCGACGACGATCAGGCGCTCCTCCGGGCACTGCGCATCGCCATCTCGGCCCGGGGCCACGACGTGGTGTTGGCCCGGAGCGGCGAGGAAGGCGTCACCCAGGCCTCGCTCGCCCGCCCCGACGTCGTCGTGCTCGACCTCGGGCTGCCCGACCTCGACGGGATCGAGGTCTGCCGACGGATCAGGCAGTTCACCGAGGCGCCGGTGATCGTGCTGTCCGCGGCGGGCGACGAAGCCCGCAAGGTGGCCGCCCTCGACAGCGGGGCCGACGACTACGTGACCAAGCCGTTCGGAATGGCCGAGCTCGAGGCCCGCCTGCGGGTGGCCCTCCGGCGGAGCGGCGGCCGGGAGAAGGGCAGTCCGAGCGAGCTCGACGTCGGGCGCCTCCACGTCGACCTCGTGCACCACATGGCCGAGCTCGACGGCCGGCCGCTCGAACTCACCGCCCGGGAGTTCGACCTCCTCGCCTATCTGGCCCGCCATGCCGGCAAGGTCTGCACGCACCAGATGATCCTGCGCGACGTGTGGGGGTCGGCCTACGGCAACGAGGCCCACTACCTGCGGGTCTATACCCACCGGCTGCGGCGCAAGCTGGGCGACGCCGGGTCGATGCTCCGCACGCAGCCGGGCATCGGCTACCAGCTCGTCCCGACGGGCGAAGCCGAGCCGAACCCGGCGCCCGACCCCACCGCCGCCGGTTGACGACGACCGGGCGCCGCGGCTTCAGCCCTCCAGCTTGGCCAGGGCCTCGTTCAGGTTGAGGACGACGATGTACGGGGCGCCGAGAAAGCCGAGCTGGGCCCCCTGCACCTGGCTGGCAATCAGCGAGCGCAGACGGGCCGGCGAGATGCCGGTGGCCTGGGAGACCATCGGGATCTGCACGTAGGCGTCCTGCGGGCTGATGTCGGGGTCGTACCCGCTCCCCGACGTCGTCACGAGGTCCGACGTGGGCTGGACGCCGTGGGCGTGCCACCAGACGACGAGCTCGCGCGTGTACTGCACCAGCGTCTTTGAGCGGGGGCCGTAGTTCGTGGCCCCGGACTCGCCGAGCACGCCGTTGGCCTCGTAGGGGTTGTCACCCGAGACATCGGCCTGCTGCTTGGTCTTGGCCGTGGCGTGATACGGGCCGAAGTCGTCCGGTCGGCCGTGGAACCAGCGGGTGCTCTCCCAGTTCTGGCCGATGAGCGTGGACCCGTTGGCGGTGATCGAGCCGTCGGCCTGGTGCTTGAAGAAGAGCTGGGCCACGCCCGTCCCGGCCAGGGGGTAGGCCAGACCGAACAGCACGAAGCAGATGACGACGAAGATGATCGCCCGACGGACGTGTCCCATCAGTACCACCCCACCGCGGTCAGGAAGAGATCGATCAGCTTGATGAAGATGAACGGGGCGATGATCCCCCCGATGCCGTAGATGAAGACGTTGCGGCGCAGGATGGAGGCCGCGGTCGTGGCCCGGAAGCGCACCCCGCGCAGCGCCAGCGGGATGAGCGCCACGATGACGAGGGCGTTGAAGATCACGGCGGACAGCACCGCGCTCCGCGCGTTGTGCAGGTGCATGATGTTGAGCGACTTCAGCGCCGGGTAGGTGAAGACGAAGAGGGCCGGGATGATGGCGAAGTACTTGGCCACGTCGTTGGCGATGGAGAAGGTCGTGAGGGAGCCCCGGGTGATGAGGAGCTGCTTGCCGATCTCGACGACGTCGATGAGCTTCGTGGGGTTGGAGTCGAGGTCGACCATGTTGCCGGCCTCTTTGGCCGCCGTCGTGCCCGTGTTCATCGCCACGCCGACGTCGGCCTGGGCGAGGGCGGGGGCGTCGTTCGTGCCGTCGCCGGTCATGGCCACGAGCTTCCCGCCCTCCTGCTCATTCCTGATGAGCTCCATCTTCGTCTCGGGCGTCGCCTCGGCCAGGTAGTCGTCGACGCCCGCCTCCTGGGCGATAGCCGCCGCGGTGAGCGGGTTGTCACCGGTGATCATGACGGTACGGATGCCCATCTTCCGCATCTCGCCGAACTTCTCGGCGATCCCCTGCTTCACGACGTCCTTCAGCTCGATCACACCGAGGATCTCGGGGCCGACGGCCACGACGAGGGGCGTCGAGCCGGCCCGGGAGATGCGGTCGACGATGTCGTCGAGCCCGGCCGGGACCGTGCCGCCCTGCTCGACGGCCCAGGTCTTCACGGCCTCGGCCGCGCCCTTCCTGATCTGGCGGCCGTCGAGGTCGAGGCCAGACATCCGCGTCGTGGCCGAGAACGGGACGAACGTGTGGTCCCCCGTGAGCACACGCTCGCGGATGCCGAAGCGCTCTTTGGCCAGGACCACGATCGAACGCCCCTCGGGCGTCTCGTCGGCCAGCGAGGCCATCTGGGCGGCGTCGGCCACCTCCTCCTCGGTGTGGCCCGAGGCCGGGTAGAAGTCCGAGGCCATCCGGTTCCCGAGCGTGATAGTGCCGGTCTTGTCGAGGAGGAGCGTCTGGACGTCGCCCGCCGCCTCGACGGCCCGGCCGCTCATGGCGAGCACGTTGCGCTGCACGAGCCGGTCCATGCCGGCGATGCCGATGGCCGAGAGGAGCGCCCCGATGGTCGTCGGGATGAGGCAGACGAGCAGCGACACCAAGATGACGACCGAGACGACCGAGGTCGGCGCGCCCTGGGAGACGGCGTAGGCGCCGAACGGCTGGAGGACGACCACGACCGGGATGAAGATGATGGTGAGGACGGCCAGGAGGATCGTGAGGGCAATCTCGTTCGGCGTCTTCTGCCGGTTGGCCCCTTCGACGAGGGTGATCATCCGGTCGAGGAAGGTCTGGCCCCGCTCGGCGGTGATCCGGACCACGATCCGGTCCGAGAGCACCTTGGTGCCACCGGTCACGGCCGAGCGGTCGCCACCCGACTCCCGGATGACCGGCGCCGACTCGCCGGTGATCGCCGACTCGTCGACCGAGGCGACGCCCTCGATGATTTCGCCGTCCGAGGGGATCACGTCATTGGCCTCGCAGACGACGAGGTCGCCCTTCTGGAGCTCGGCCGCCGGCACCATCTCCTCGGTCCCGTCGAGCCGCAACCGGCGGGCCTCGGTCTCCGAGCGCATCCGCCGGAGCGTGTCGGCCTGGGCCTTGCCCCGACCCTCGGCCATGGCCTCGGCGAAGTTGGCGAACAGCACGGTCAGGAACAGCCAGATCGTGATCGACCAGTCGAACAACGTCGGCTTGGCCAGGGACTCGATGAAGGTCACCACCGTCCCGAGCAGGACGACGAACATCACCGGGTTCCTGATCTGCACCCGTGGATCGAGCTTCTTGAAGGAACCCACCAGGGCCTGACCGAGGATCTCCCGGTCGAACAGGGTGCGGGACTGGGCCACGCCGTGGGCCTCGGTAATCCCGCTCGCCGTGCCGGCCGTGGCCGTGGCCGTTCCGCTGCCGGCGGCGTCGGTCTCGCTGGGCTGAGGGGTGTCGGACATGTTGTCGTCTTCCATCAGAAGAAGTGGTGGGTGAACTGCTCGACCAACGGGCCGAGCGAGACGGCGGGGAAGAAGGTGAGACCCCCGATGATGATGATCACGCCGATGAGGAGGCCCACGAACATGCCGTTGTCGGTGCGGAACGTTCCGAGCGACTCGGGCACCACGTTCTTGGCCGCCAGCGCACCGCCCAGGGCGAGGGCCGGGATCATGATGGCGAACCGGCCGAGCAACATGTCCACACCGCCGATGACGTTGTAGAAGGTCGTGTTGCCCGTCAGCCCACCGAAGGCCGACCCGTTGTTGTTCCCCTGCGACGTGAGGGCGTAGAGGATCTCGGAGAACCCGTGTGGTCCGGCGTTCAATGGACCGGCCCGGCCGGCATGGATCGACACGGCGATGCCCGTGAAGACCAGCACGATGATCGGCATCACGAGGGCGCCCAGGCCCGCCAGCTTCACCTCCCGGGCCTGGATCTTCTTCCCCAGGTACTCGGGTGTTCGCCCGATCATGAGGCCACCGATGAACACCGCGATCACGGCGTAGATGAGGATCGTGTACATCCCGCTCCCCACGCCGCCCGGGGTCACCTCCCCGAGCATCATGCCGGTCATGAGGCCGAAGCCCCCGAGTGCGGTGAACGAGTCGTAGGAGGCGTCGGCCGATCCCGTCGAGGTGTTGGTCGAGGCCACGCCGAAGAGGGCGGTCGAGGTGTCGCCGAAGCGCACCTCCTTGCCGACCGTATTGCCCGTCGGCTGGCTGTGCACACCGGCCGCGGCGACCGCCGGATTGTTCTGATGCTCGGCGTAGGAGGTGAAGCCCACCCAGACGGCGAAGATGATCACCATCGCCGAGAGGACGGCGACGCCCTGCCGCACGGAGCCCACCATCTTCCCGAACACGTAGGTCAGGGCGAAGGGGATCGCGAGCAGCAGGTAGATGGAGAGGAAGTTGGTGAAGCCGGTCGGGTTCTCGAAGGTCGTGGCGGAGTTGGCGTTCAAGAACCCGCCGCCGTTCGTCCCGAGCTGCTTGATGGCCTCCATGAAGCCGATGGGGCCGAGGGCGATGATCTGGGTGACCCCGTTCAGCACGTTGTGGATGTGGGCCGGGCCACCGAGCGTCTGCACCGCTCCCTGCCCGACGAAGATGACGCCCCCGATGAAAGCCATCGGCAGCAGCACGTAGAGGAGGCTCCGGGTCAGGTCGACCCAGAAGTTGCCGATGGTCGAGGAGTTCTTCCGGGAGAAGCCCCGCACGAGGGCCACCGCGGCGGCCATACCGACGGCCGGCGTCACGAACTGCTGGACCGTGAGCGCGGTCATCTGGCTGAAGTACGACATCGTCGTCTCGCCGCCGTAGTTCTGCCAGTTCGTGTTGGTCAGGAACGAGGCCGAGGTGTTCCACGAGAGGGCGGGGCCGACCGAGCCGAAGTGGAGCGGGTTCCACAGGCCGATGTGCCCCTGGAGCCGCAAGATGGCGTAGGTGGCGAGGAACGAGAAACCCGAGAACCAGACGACCGAGGCCGCGTAGCGCTTCCAGCTCTGCTCGGTGTCCGGGTCCGTCCCGAGCAGGCGGTAGATGGGACGCTCGAGCCACCACATCCAGCGAACCCGGCCCTCGTAGACGCCCACCATGTAGGAGCCGAGGAAGCGCCAGGTGAGACCAAGCGCCACCACCAGGGCGACACAGGTCCAGAAGAAGCCCACCTAGAACCACTCCGGCTTGAACATGGCGATCCCGAGGTAGATGAACGTCAGGATCGACAGCCCGAGCAGGAGACCCTGGACGACGGTCACACCCGCTCCAGGGCCCAGATCAGCCCCAACATCGCCGCCACGAAGATGGCGATACCGAGGACACCGAGGAAATCAGCCATGCAGCGAGGGTCGCGCCGCCCCCGTCAATAGGGGGTCAAGGAGCCGGTCCCGGCCGTAAAGACTTCGTCAACGGGCCCCGGACGCGAAAGCGCCCGCCCCAACCTGCTCCGGGCGGGACGGGCGTCCTCTGTTCATACTGGTAAGGGGAAGGCCGATCAGCCTCACAACAGCGACCAATGCAGCGAGGCTCAAGGTGCCGTGACCAGTGCGAAAAGGCCTCAAGAGGCCTGTCGCCCAAACGCTGCGGCGAGACCCCTCTACCACGAGGGGTGCTGCGCTCGGCCGATCAGCCTTCTGGCTGAATCACTCCTCTGCTCATCATGGCCGACCTCCCTTTCTCTTGCTACTCCCTCATACCACTGCCTTCACTTAATTCAACGCCCCGGGGGCCATCGATGTTCCCTGTCAACGGGACGTTACGATGCCGCCATCGTTCCCCACCGCTCCGCTCGCGCTACCCGAGTCGTGGTGCCCGTGGCCGTCGTCCTCCTGACGGCCTTCGCCTGGTGGGAGGGTGCCCGCTCCCGCGACAGTGCGGCGGCGCACGACAGCGTGGCCGCCATGGTGGTCGCGGTCGCCGTCGCCGCGGTCGTCCTCGGTCGCGGCCGACAGCGGGTCGGGAGCGCCGATTGGCTGGCCGCAGCCCGGCCTCGTCACGTCTCGCGCTCGCGCTACGAGGTCGGGGTGGCGGTGTGGACCGTCCTCCTCGGGGCCGTGGTCGCCTGGGACCTCGTGAGCTTCATCGTCCAGGCGCACGCCCTCCCCACCCTCAGTTACTGGATCGGCCACGTCATCCGCTACCGGCTCGGCCGGGCCGTGGTCTTCGCCCTGTGGCTCGGCCTCGGCCTCTACCTGGCCGCCGGCTGGCGGACCGAGGAGCGATGAGCGGGCCCGGCGCGCTCCTGGCGGTGGTCCCGGGGGCGGTGGTCTGGTCGGTGCTCGCCGTTGGCGTCGTCGCCTGGACGGTGGCCACGCTCCTGGCCGGACCGGCCCGCCTGCCCGGTCCGGTCGACGTGGTCCGCTTCTTCCTGCGCTCCTGGCTCGGCCGGGCCCTCGCCCTCCTGGCCTGGGCGGCGGCCGGGTGGCACGTCTTCTGCCAGCGGCCCTGAGGGCCGGTCAGGCCAACAGCGCGTCGACCGCCGGCTCGATGGCCCGGTGGAACGTCGGGTAGGCGTAGATCATCTGGCCGAGGACGGCCGTCGGCACCTCGGCGTGGACGGCCAGGGCGAGGAGGCCGAGGACCTCGCCGCCGACGGGACCCGCCGAGGTGGCCCCGACCAGCACGCCCCGGCCGGCGTCTTCCACCAGCTTGATGAAGCCGTCGTTGCCGACCTTGTGGATCCACCCCCGGGTGCTCTTCGTGAGGTCGTAGTACGACGTGCGCACCTCGAGGCCCTCCGCCCGGGCCTGCGCCTCGCTCAGCCCGACCGAGCCGATCTCGGGATCGGTGAAGGTGACCCTCGGCAGGGCCTTGTAGTCGCCTTCGGCATGCTCGCGTCCCAAGATGTCGGCCTCGGCGATGGCCGCCTGGTACATCGAGATGTGGGTGAAGGCACCGGCGCCCGTGACGTCGCCGATCGCCCACAGGCCCTCGGCCGCCCGCATCCGACCGTCGACCGGGATGGTCCGGGCGCTTTCGTCGAGCCCGACGCTGCCGACCCCGAGCTTCGCCAGGTCGCTCCGCCTCCCGGTGGCCACGAGCAGGCGGTCGCCCTGGACCGGCTCGGCTCCCTCGAGCGCCAGGGTGAACTGGCCGTCGACATGGCTGACCCGGGTGATCCGGGCACCGGTCACGACGCCGATCCCCTCGGACCGGAAGATCTTCTCGATCAGCGCGGAGGACTCCGGCTCTTCGGGTGGGAGGAGGCGATCGGCCCCCTCGACCACGGTCACTGTCACGCCGAAGCGCGCCATGACCTGGCCGAGCTCGAGCCCGATGGCCCCGCCGCCGAGCACGACGAGCGACCCCGGCAGCTCCTCGACCTCGATCAACTCGTGGTTGGTCCAGTAGGGGGTGTCCACCAGACCAGGGATCGGCGGGGCCCAGGGCTCGGTCCCCGGGTTGAGCACGATGGCTCGCCGGGCTTCGAAGGTCTCGTCCCCGACCGTGACCCGGCCTGGGCCGTCGAGCCGGGCCCAGCCCCGGACGAAGCGGGCCCCGGTGGCCTCGAAGCGCCGCACGGCCACCGTGTCGTCCCAGTCGTCGGTGGCCTCGTCCCGGACCCGTCGGGCCACCGGTTCCCACGAGGACATGACCTCGGACTGGCCGGCCATCCCGGGGATCCGTCGGCCCTCGGCCAGGAGGTTGGCGGCGCGGATCATCATCTTCGAGGGGACGCACCCGTAGTAGGGGCACTCCCCGCCGAGCAGCCGTCCGTCGATCCCGACCACCGAGAGCCCGGCCTCGGCCAGGCGGCTGCCGACGTCCTCGCCCCCGGGCCCGAGCCCCACCACCACGACGTCGACCAGCACGCTCATCGGTCCGCTCCTTCGTCCGTCGTCCCCGGGCCCGGTCAGCGTACCGACGCGGTCTCGAAGCCGCCGCTGCCCCGGACGGCGCCGCGAAGGGAACGGTCCGAGTGAGCGTTCGGTTGGCGCGAGGCGCTCCTCGCGACGCGGTGCCGACCGTTACCCTAGGGTCGTGCGGTGGAGCGATCCTCGATGAGCTTCGATCTCGAGCAGCTCCTCTCCGACCGCTACGGCGAGAACTTCGCGCTCCATTCGCGGTATCTCAACCCGCAGATGGTCAAGGTGCTCACGACGCTCGGCTTCGACCGCTTCTACGTGCGCGGCGAGGGCTGCTACCTCTACGACGCGGCGGGTGAGCGTTACCTCGACATGCTCTCGGGCTTCGGTGTCTACGCGCTGGGTCGCAGCCACCCGGTGTTGAAAGAGGCGCTCCACCGGGCCGTCGACCTCGACCTGCCCAACATGATCCAGATCGACTGCGCGCTGCTCCCCGGGCTCCTGGCCGAAGAGCTCGTGGCCCGGACGCACCCGGGCATCCAGCGGGTGTTCTTCTGCAACTCGGGCGCCGAAGCCGTGGAGGCGGCGATCAAGTTCGCCCGGGCGGCCACCGGGCGGAGTCGGGTGCTCGCCGCCGAGCACGCCTACCACGGGCTCACCAACGGGGCCCTCGCCCTGAACGGCGGGGCCGAGTTCCGCGACGGGTTCGGCCCCTTCCTCCCGGGGTGCGAGCGAGTCCCGTTCGGCGACGCCGCCGCCTTGGCGAGGGAGCTCGGCCGGCGCGACGTGGCCGCCTTCGTCGTCGAGCCCATCCAGGGGAAGGGCGTCTATTGCGCCCCCGACGAGTACTGGCCCGAGGTGCAGGAGCTGTGCCGGCGCCACGGCACGCTCTTCGTCGCCGACGAAGTGCAGACCGGACTCGGTCGGACCGGCCGGCTGTTCGCCCACGAGCACTGGGGCCTCCAGCCCGACATCGTGACCGTGAGCAAGGCCCTCTCGGGCGGTTACGTGCCGGTCGGCGCCATGCTCACCTCCGACAAGGTGTTCTCGTCGGTCTACGACTCGATCGACAACGCCCTCCGCCACTCGACCACGTTCGGTCGCAACCAGCTGGCCATGGTGGCCGGCCTGGCCACCCTGTCGGTGCTCGACGACGAGGACCTCGTCGACCGGGTGGCCCGGACCGGCGAGGCCTTCGCCAAGCACCTGGCGCCTCTCGTCGAGCGCTACGAGATGCTCCACGAGGTGCGGGGCAAGGGCCTCATGATCGGCCTCGTGTTCGGCGAGCCGACGTCGAAAACGCTCCGTCGCCGCTGGAAGGCCATCGAGTCCCTCCGGCCGGCCCTCTTCTCCCAGACCGTCGTGCTCCCCCTCTTCCACCGCCACCGGATCCTCTCGCAGGTGGCGGCGGACAACCTGAACGTGGTCAAGCTCCTCCCGCCCCTCGTGGCCGGCGAGGAGGAGGTCGAGTACTTCGTGCGCGCCCTCGACGACGTGTTGGCCGACGCCCACCGGGGCTCCGGTCACTTCGTCCAAGCCGGCTTCACCATGGCCCGCGGCGCCCTCCGCCGCGGGGCGCGCACCGCCCCCGTGCCCGCCGCCGGGACCACCCCCTCGTGACCGCCCCGTCCCTCGGCGGGGGCGACCGCGTCCTCGTGACCGGGGCGAGCGGGTTCATCGGTTCGGCCGTCGTGCGCGCCCTTCTCGGCACGGGCGCCTCGGTGCGGGCCGGGGTCGAGCCGGGCGCCGACCCGGCCAACCTGGAGGGCCTGGACGTCGAGCCCGTGACCTTCGACGTCTGCGACGCCGCCGGTGTGGCCCGGGCGGTCGAGGGCTGCCGAGCCGTCTTCCACGTCGCCGCCCGCTACGGGTTCTGGCCGACCGACCCGGGCCTCTACTACGAGGTCAACGTCGGCGGCACCCGCAACGTGCTCGAGGCGGTGGCCGAGTCGGGGTGCGAGCGGCTCGTCTACACGAGCTCGGTGGCCACGCTCGGGCTGCACGACACGGCTGAGGGCCGACCGGCCGACGAGACGGCCTACGCCCACGTGCACGAGCTCTTCGGTGCCTACAAGCAGTCGAAGTACGTGGCGGAGCACGAGGTGCTGCGGGCCGGGGCCGAGGGCCTCCCGGTCGTCCTCGCCCTCCCGACCTTCCCCCTCGGACCCCGCGACCGGCGCCCGACGCCGACCGGCAAGCTCGTCCTCGACTTCCTGAACGGCAAGATGCCCGGGTACGTCGACACGTCGATGAACGTGGTGCACGTCGATGACGTAGCGAGGGGCCACGTCCTCGCCCTCGAGCGGGGCGGGCAGGGGCGCAGCTACATCCTGGGTGGGGAGAACCTCCCCATGGGCCGGCTCCTCGCCCTGCTTGCCTCCTGCACCGGTCTGCCGACACCCCGCTTCCAGTTCCCGAGGGTGGCCGCCCTCGGGGCGGGCCTCGTCTCCGAGACCGTCCAGGGCCGGCTCCTCCGCCGGGAGCCCGACGTCCCGGTCGAGGCGGCCCGGATGTCGACCACCCACATGCTCTTCGACGACGCCCGGGCGAGGAAGGAGCTCGGCCACGACCCGCGGCCGGCCGAGGAGGCCGTCTTCGACTCGGCCCGCTGGTTCGCCGAGCACGGCTACGTGAAGCCGTCTCGCCTCGCCCGCTTGCGCTGGGCGAGCGCGCCGTCGCCCGAGGACAGGGACCCTTAGTACCGCATGAGCTCGTCGGCCCGACGGAGCCGTCGGGCCATGGTGACGAGCATCTTCACCGCGATGGCCGGCGAGTCGGTGAGCAGGCCCTTGAACTCCCGGCTCTCGAGGACCATCACGTCCATGTCGGTGTCGGCCACCACGGTGGCGCTCCTCGGACCGTTGTCGAGGAGCGACATCTCGCCGAAGAAGTCACCCCGGCTGAAGGTGGCCACCTTCTGGCTCGCCGTCTGGCCGCCGATGGTGCACGTCGCTTGACCGTCGAGCACGATCATGAGCTCCGAGCCCGGCGCACCCTGCTCCGTGAGCTTCGTGCCCGCCTTCATCGGCAGCTCGGTGCCGAGGCTGGCGATGGCGGCCAGCTCGCGGTCGGTGCAGTCTTCGAAGAGGGGGACCGCCCGGAGCATGTCCAGCACTTCCTTCGGCACGGCTTTGGGCATCGGGCCTCCCTTCGACGGCCGGAGCTTACCTGTGAGCCTTTCCGCCGGCCCCGACCGGCCGTTCCTCTTCGCTCGTGAAGCACACCTGGCCGGCGACGACCGTCGCCGTCACGCCGGGTCCACCGGGCCCGAGGACCGCGTCGTCGTCGAGGGGACCGGCGAGCACGCAGAGGTCGGCCGGCTGTCCGGGCGTCACCGTGCGGGCCACGGCCGGTGCGTCGGCCCGGCCGCCGAACAGGGCGACGGCCCGGCGGAGGGGGACCCCTTCTCTCGGCCCGAGGAGCCGGCCGAGACCGGTCGTGCGCCGAACGGCGGCGCGCACCGCCACCCAGGGGTCAGATGGCCCGAATGGCGCGTCGGTGCCGGCGCCGAGCGCCACGCCGGCACCGAGGAGCGAGCCGGCGCGGTAGAGGGCGGGAAGGTCGACCGGGTCCACCTCGGTGAGGTACTCGTCGCCCCGGGTCTCGACGAAGGCCGGGTTCGTGACGACGGTCAGGCTCAGCCGGACCACCTCGGCCATGAGGTCGGTGGGCACCACCGCGGCGTGCTCGAGCCGGTCCCCCGGGACCGTGCCCACCCGGGCCAGCGCCGCCAGCACCACCACGAGCTGGACGGCGGTCACGCAGTGGACGGCCACGGGGAGCCCGGCCCGGCGGGCGGGGGCGAGCTGCGCCGCCAGCTCGTCGGGCACGGGGAGCGTCAGGTCGTCGAGGAGCACCTTGACCGGTCCACGACCGACCCTGGCACCCACGGGCACATCGACGTCGGCCGGCGCCATGACCGTGAGCCGCTGGGCGACGTCGCCGGCCGCCACCGCGGCGGACAGGGCGTTCACCTCGGCCCGGGCGAGGTCCGGCGTGGCCTCGGTGAGGCCCGTCACCCCCCGGGCGAGAGCCGCCTCACTCACCGCCCGCAGCGTCGCGCCGGCGTCGGGGCCGGCCGGCCAGCGCTCGCGCAGCCACGCGTCGAGCCGGAACAGTCGCCCGTTGGGTGCGCCGTCCGGGTCGCGCTCGGCCCCCTCCGGCCAGTCCCCGTCGACGCCGAGCGCGGCCATGCCGGCCGAGTTCAACACCCAGAGGGCCCCCGAGCGGTGCTGCACCCGGACGGGGCGCTCCCCGACCATGGCGTCGAGCACGAAGCGGTCGAGGGGACCGGCCACGGTGTCGTGGTAGCCGACGGCCCGCACCCACTCCCCCGGTCCGAGTTCGGCCGCGGCCTCCCGCAGCACCGCCGCCATCTCGGCGCGACCGACGACGTTGGGCGGCCCGACACGGACCGACCGGGCCGCGGCCGCGGTGGCCCGCAGGTGCACATGGTGGTCGTGCAGCCCTGGGAGGACCTCGCCGCCGGCCGCGTCGAGCAGCTCCTCGCCCGCCGAGCGGCGAAGCCCGGCCGCTACCTCCACGATGCGCCCGCCCTCGATCCGCACGTCCGACGGCACCCCGTCGACGAGGCCGCCGACGACGAGGAGGCTCATGGCGCGACGCCGTCGACGACCACGTCGCGGACCATGACCGGCCGGTCGTCGCCGTGGTGGACCACCCAGCGTCCACCGTCCCGCTCGACGACGTGGCGCCTGGGGCAGCCCTGTCCCCGGGCGGCATAGGCCACGGCCCGCCGCATCGGCACGTCGACGAGGTGGCCACCGCCGGCGGCGAGCGACGCCAGGGCGCCGAGTGCCGCGTAGAGGCCGGTGATCGGGTCGGCGACGGCGTCGGCGCAGAACACCGGGTCCCCCCCGGCGTCGCGGGCGACCAGGCCGCCGGCGACCGCCGCGTCGTCGCCGAAGGCCACATTCGTGGCGGCCGCTCCCCTCCGGCCGTAGCCCGTGATGCTGACCCAGGTCTTCCCCCGACCTTCGGCCACCACCCGGCGGGCGTCGACGCCGAGCTGCTGCAGCGCCCGGGGGCGGGACGATTCGATCACGACGTCGGCCGCGGCCACGAGGTCGGCCAGGTCCCGGCGGCCGGCCGCGGTGGCGAGGTCGAGGGCCACGTGCCCGTGGCCCTCGTGCAGCTCGGTGTAGAGGGCCGGATCGCCGAGGCGCGCCGCGTCGGGTCGGGCGGGGTCCTCGGCGCTCAGCACCTTGGCCCCGCAACCGGCCAGCAGGTGCGCGGCGAGCGGACCGGCCCACATGGCGGTCAGGTCGAGCACGACGAAAGGGGTGCCCGGTCGCCGCCGCCGGGACGCGCCCCGCCCGCCCACGGCGAAGGGCGAGGTGACCGGCGGTACCCGGGCCGGCAGCCGGGCCACCGGCAGGCCGAGCAGCTGGGACCGAGCCGCCAGCGCCGCCGCCGGCCATGCGGCCACCGTCGGCGCAAGGGCGGTGACGGGGTCGACGCCGTCGTTCACGTCGAGCCCCAGCCCCGCCCCGAGGAGCAACGGGACGTCGTCCGGACGGGCGAGGTTCACCGCCACCCACCCGTCGGCCGCCGGCAGTAGCCAGCACCGCCCGCCGGCCGAGCGGCGCCCCTGGCGGCCGAAGCCGCGGGCCGCAGCCCGGGCGGTGAGCAGCCGGGCGGGATCGACGTCGAGCGCGGCACCCTCGCGACCCGCCGCCGCCTCGACGGCTCGCGCCGCGGCGGCCAGCCGGGTGACGACGGGCGGCCGCGGCGCCAGCGGCGGCCCGTCAGCGTGTCCGGTGAGGGCCATCGCCCCTGACGCGGCCCACGCCCCGACGCTGCAGCCCGCCTCGACCAACGGTGTAAGAGCACCGGTCGTACTGGAGGGGAGGCCGACGCCGACGAGGGCGTCCTCGAGCTCCCGGTCGAACGTCGACCGTCCGGACGCGCCGGTCTCGACCACATGGCGAACCACAACGGGCAGGTTACGCTGCGGCTATGGCCGGACCGCCCGTGCCCGGCGAAGGGGACGGCGACGAGGTGGCCGTGCTCGGCAGCAACGAGGCGGTCGCCCTCCTCGGGCGGGGTCTCGACGCCGAGGTCGTCGGTCCGCTCGCCGGCCGACCACTCCTCGTCGTGCGCCTCGACGAACCGGGCGCTGAGGCCGAGCTGGTCGACCTCGCCCGCTTCCTCCCGAGCGTGGTGGTCGGCCTGGCCGATCAGCACACCGACCTGTCCCGTCCCCCGGAGCTCGACGTCCTGCTGGCCCCAGGCTCGAACCCCCCGGCCCCCTGGGTGGGATGGGGCGACGACCTCGACTCGGCACTCGGGCGGCTGGCCGTCGGCGTCACGGCCTCCCCCGCGTCCTCGGTCGGCCTGGTCCAGCTCCTCCGCTTCTCCCCGAGGCTGTCGGTGGCCGACGCCCTCGTGGGGGAGTCCCTCCTCTACGGCCTGCTGCAGGCCGGACCGGCGCACCGCCGGTGGCTGGCCGAGCGCCCTCCGGTCCGCCGGCGCAGCTTCACCGGTCCGGCGGTCGACATCGAGCGGGACGGGGCCACGCTCCGCCTCGTCCTCAACCGCCCCGAGGTGCGCAACGCCTACAGCGCGGCCATGCGCGACGACCTCGTGGCCGGCCTCCACCTGGCGGTGGCCGATCCGGGCATCGAACGGATCGAGCTCTCCGGCCGCGGACCCTCCTTCTCCAGCGGTGGCGACCTCTCCGAGTTCGGGACGACGCCCGACCCGGTCACCGCCCACCTCGTGCGCAGCACCCGCAACGCCGGCTACTGGCTCGACGTCCTCGCCGCACGGACCACCGCCGTCGTCCACGGGCCGTGCGTCGGCGCCGGCGTCGAGCTGCCGGCCTTCGCCGGCCATGTCGTCGCCCGGCCCGACGCCACCTTCCATCTCCCGGAGGTACCGATGGGCCTCGTCCCCGGGGCCGGCGGGACCGTGAGCATCCCCCGCCGGATCGGCCGTCAGCGCACGGCCTGGCTGGCGCTCACCGCCGCCCACCTCGACGTGGACGGCGCCCTCGCCTGGGGACTCGTCGACGACGTCGCCGGGTAGTCAGCCGTCGAGCAGGTTGGCCCGGAGCACGGCCAGATAGTCCTCACCGAGCCCGACCGATTCGGCCCAGGCCAGCGGGCCGCCGTAGCGCTCGTCGACGCCGGCGAGGAACTGCTCCATCGTTTCGCCCGTCACCTCGAAGCGTTCCTTCGGCACCGAGTCCAGGTTCCGTCCGTAGACCGGGTGGCGGCGCAGGCGATCGAGGATCCCCGGCATCGCCGCCGAGGTGGCGGCGTAGTCGTCGACCACCGCAGCCCGCTCCACCCCAGCGAGGGAGAGCAGGAGAGCGGTGACCACGCCGGTGCGGTCCTTCCCGGCAGTGCAGTGGTAGACGATCGGGTACCGCGCCTCGTCCCCGGCAAAGGCGAGCGCCTCGGCGACGACGGAAGAGCCGATCTCGAGGTACCAGAGGTAACGGGCGGCCATGCCGAGCTCCTCGGCTGGCGCAGCCATGCTCTCGCCGCCCTCTTCGTTCAGCAACGACAGGTTGGCGTAGTGGACCCGGTCGGCGTCGAGGGGGTGCACACCGTCGCGCTCCACCTCGGTGGGCGTGCGGAGATCGACCACCGTCGCCACCCCGAGACCGTGCACGAGCTCCACGTCGGCCTCCGTGAGCTCGGACAACGTGTCGCTGCGGAACACCCGACCGAACCGCGTGCATCGACCGTCGGCCGTCGGATAGCCGCCCACGTCGCGGAAGTTGAGCGCCCCGACGACGCCGACGCTCCGCTCACCCGGTCCCTTCGCTTCGGCCACGGCTCCTTTCTAATAGGTGCGGACGTGGCCTCCGTCCCAGGGTCGGGTGCGACCCCCCGGACGTTCACGCCCGTCACCCGGTGTTCGCGCCGGCCACGGTGGGCCCGAGGCCCCGGCCGCCATGGGCTACGCTCGGGGCGACCACGACGGGTGAAGGAGGTGGCCGATGGCGACGTTCCACGACAGCGCCGATTGGACCGGCCGCGCCCTCACCACCGTCGTTCTGGGGCTGCCCGGGCGTTGACCCGGGGCCACGGAGCCCTTCTCCGCTCCGTCAACCCAGCACACCTCGGTCCGGGCCAGCGCCAGTAGAGCGCCCGGCCTTCCGGTCCACCACCCCCGGCCTCGCGCCATCCCTGCGGCGCCGGCCTGCCCGATCCGCCAACGCCAGCTCTGGAGCAGCCATGGCTGACCAATCCGACCTCTTTCCATCACTTTCGACGAAGGCGACGCTGGCGTTCTGCTGGCGCCAGATCGGACGAGAACGTCCGCGCTTCGTCCTGACGTGGGCGCTGATCACGGTGGCCACCCTGGCCAACGCGGTCGCCGCGCCGCTCGTCCTCGCGGCCCTTCTGACGAAGATCGCCACACTCGGCCTGCACGCCGACCTGTGGCACACGTTCGGTCCACTCGTGATCGCCTACGGCCTCGTCCTCGTCGCCTCGACGGGGCTGTGGCGCCTGGCCGGCTGGGTCGAATGGGGCGCCGTCCTGGCCGCCTTCGCCAACGCCATCGAGGACGGCTACAGCCACCTCGTGTCGCTCAGCCACCGCTGGCACACCGACCGTCCCTCGGGCGAGGTCATCGCCACGCTCGAGACGTTCTCCTGGGCTTATGTCGAGCTGCTCGATGTGTGCAACTGGGGCTTCCTCCGGGTGGCCGTGACCATCCTGGGCGCCCTCGCGGTCCTCGCCGTCGTCGCCTGGCCGGTGGCCGTCGTCATGGCCACGCTCGTGATCGTCTACGTGGCCGTCATCCGCCGCCGGATGGGCTCGGTCATCAGCGCGTCACGCGAGTTCTCCGACGCCCACTCCCGGGCGAGCGGGGTCATCGCCGACACCATCGCCAACCTGACCACGGTGCGCACCCAGGCCACCGAGGACCTCGAGCGGCACCACGTCGGCGAGCTCGTGACCCAGTCGGTGGAAGCCGACCTCCGGACCCGTCGGCAGTTCTCGACCACCCGCCTCCAGATGGAGTCGGCGCTCGCCGCCCTCAGCTGGCTGGCGGTGCTCGTCGGCGTGATGCTGGCCCTGCACCGGACCGTGGCGGCAGGTGTCGTCTACCTCATCCTCTTTTACGGCGTGCAGGTCGTCGGTCTGCTCCAGGAGTCCTTCGAGTACATCCGGCAGTTCGCCCGGGACCTCGGGCGCTGTGCCAAGTTCGCCGGCATCGTCGAGACCGAGCCCGAGATCAAAGATGCCGAGGACGCCATGGAGCTCACGGTCGGCCTTGGCGCGGTCGAGTTCCGTGACGTCCACTTCGGCTACCGACCCGATGCGCCCCTCTTCGAGGGGCTCACGCTCAGCGTGGCACCGGGCGAGCACGTGGGCCTCGTCGGCCCATCAGGGTCGGGCAAGACCACGCTCACCAAACTCCTGCTCCGCTTCATGGACCTCCAGGGTGGCCAGATCCTGGTCGACGGCCAGGAGATCCGCGCCGTGACCCAGGGGTCGCTCCGGCGCCACATCTCCTACGTGCCCCAGGACCCCACGATGCTCCACCGCACCATCGCCGAGAACATCTGCTACGGCCTCGGGCCGGTCGACATGGAGCTCGTCGAACGGGTCGGGCGGGCGGCCCACGTCGAAGAGTTCGCGGCGCGGCTACCCGACGGCTACGAGACGATGGTCGGCGAGCGGGGGCTCAAGCTGTCCGGTGGACAACGCCAACGGGTGGCCATCGCCCAGGCCATGGCCAAGCACGCCCCGGTCCTTATCCTCGACGAGGCGACCTCGGCGCTCGACTCGGAGTCCGAGCTGCTCGTCCAGGACGCACTCTGGAAGCTCATGGCCGACTCGACCGCACTCGTCGTGGCCCACCGGCTGGCCACGATCGCCCGGCTCGACCGCATCGTGGTCATTTCGGAGGGCCGCATCGTCGAAGAGGGTGCCCATCGCGAGCTCCTTGCCCTCGGCGATCGGGGTCTTTACTCGCGGCTGTGGCAGCACCAGTCGGGAGGGTTCCTCGCCGCCTAGGTCGATGAGCCGCCGGCATGGCTGGGACCGCTCCGGCCTCAGGTCACTCCGCAGCCACACGAGCCTCACGCTCGTCTTGGAGGGCGTCGGTCGTGATCAGATCATTGAAGAAGCGGAAAGGGACAGCTTCACCCAGCCCGAGGGTTGGTCACGGGTACTTGAGGCCGCTGGGCTGGCCGAAACGCGCCCGCCAGGGGCAGTGGCTCCATGGGGGTGATGTGGGAGAGGCTGAGGCCGCTCGCGGCGAAGATGACGATGCGCTGGTCGGTGACGACGACGAGTGGGTTGAGCGCTCGACCGCCGTACCAGCCGAGACGTTGTCGACCAAATTCAGCTCTCGGCCATGCCCTCGATGCCCGCGACACCGGAGCCACCGAGTGAGCCGGCGAAGGTGGCATTCCCGAAGCTGAAGACGCCGCCGTCGCCGGCCACGAACTGGTAGCCACCCGCCGCTTGGGCCTTGGTGTTGCAGGCCGTCCCGGTGCCGACCGTCGTCGTGTCCGGCGAGACCACCATGGCCACGATGGGCTGCACCAGGCTGAGGCAGCCGGTCGAGCCGTGGAAGGGTCCGCCGAAGGCGAAGATCCCGCCGTCACTTGCTACCTCGTAGTAGCCGCCGCCGGGATTGACGGCAATGCCCACCACCGGGCGATTCAGGGGCTTGTCCCCCATCGACCCGTAGAAGGGGATCTTTGGCCCGAAGGCGAAGATGCCGCCGTCAGAGGCCACCTCGTAGTAGTCACCGCTGGTCGTCTCGGCCATGCCGACGACGGGCTGGTTGAGGGGCTTGCCCCCCATGGAGCCGTAGAAGTTGGCACCAGGACCGAAGGCGAATAGGCCACCGTCCGATGCGACCTCGAAGTAGCCACCTTGCGGGGTGGCGGCGATGCCGACGACCGGCTTGTTGAGGGGCTTGCCCCCCATCGAGCCATAAAAGCCCGCGTCACCGAAGGCGAACAGTCCGCCGTCCGAGCCGACCAACCAGTAACCCTCACCGTCAGGCGTCGCTGCGATCCCCACGATTGGCTTGGCCGGGGTGACTCCGAGGGTGACGAGCGATCCGAAGAACGGGGCGTTGCCGCACGAGTACACTGCACCATTGGTGCCGGCCAACCAGTAGCCGCCGGGAGCCGTGGCGTTCCCGGTTCCGGTGCCCGAGCAGCCGCTCGTTCCGGCGCTGTCCACGTTGAGTGGGACCGTGATGCTGGCCGACTGCCCGTTCTGATCGTTGACCTGCAAGGTGAGGTTGACAGAGTCGGCGGACGTCGGCGTGCCGGCAATGACACCCGTGGCGGCATTGAGCGCCAGACCGGGTGGGAGCGAGCCGCCGACGACCGACCAGTGGTACGGCGGCGTGCCGGCCGAGGCGGCGAGCGTGGTGCTGTAGCTCGCGCCAACGGTGCCACCCGGCAATGCGCCAGTGGTCACGGCCGGACCATTCTCGAGTCCCGAGAGCACGATGCCACCGCCCCCGTCCATGCTGCTCGTCCCCACGGCCATGCACGTCGACGGGGACCCGCACGCCACGCCTCGGAGACCCTCGGCCTGGACGGGGAGCGGCTGAGACAACCACGAGCTTCCCTGGTCCGTGGTGGTGAGAACCACGGCACCCGATGGTCCTCCGGAACCGACTGCGGTGCAGTTCGAGACGGCCGGGCAGGTGACGCTGATGAGGCCCGTCACGCCTGACGGCAACGGTTCGGGACTCCAGCTCCCCCCACCGTTGTTGGTGGCCAAGATGTACCCCGAACCAGGGTTGTTGTAGTTCGATCCGCCCACGATCACACAGAACGTCGCCGACGGGCAGGTGATACCCGCGAGGTAGGTGCTCTCGGGTAGCGCCGGCAGCGGCTCGTTCGCCCAGCTGCTTCCCCCGTTCGTCGTCGAGTAGACGAAGGCCTGGCCAATACCCACTGGTCCGCCAACCGCCTTGCAATCCTCGGTGGACGAGCACGACAGGTCGGAAAGCGTCGAGTTCGCTCCGCCGACCGTCTGGATCGACCAGCTCGCCCCACCGTTCGTCGAGACGATGACGACCGTTTGGGAATCGTTGTTGGTATCGCCAACGGCGAAACACTCCAACGCCGACGGACAAGCCACGCTCCAGAGGTCGAACACGGTCGCAGGTACAGCTACGGTGGTCCAGGTCGCACCGCCGTCGGCGCTCCTGAGGATCGCCGGGATATTGACGCCTGCGGTGCCCACCGCCACACAAGCCGTCGACGTCGGACAGGCGACACTGTTGACCGAGGTGACGCCAGGGGGTGCGCTCCGAGTCACCCAGGTGGTACCGCCGTCGGCCGTGGTGATGATCGGTGGGTTCTGCAGCGTGAAGCTCTCCGCACCACCGACGACGCACGCCGTGGCCGAGCTGCAGGCCACGTCGTCCAACTCAGGGACGACGGGCGGGACTTGTTGGAGGTTCCAGGTGCTCCCGCTATCGGTCGTCGCGATGACGGCGACGTTCGGATTCGACGAGAGCGTGCCGGTGGCAAAACAGTCGGCCGCGGCCGGGCAGGCGATCGCTGTCAGCTCGGCTGTGCCCCCCGGGATCGTCACTGGGCTCCACGTCGTCCCCCCGTTGCTGGTGCCGATGAGAACCCCTACACCGGTGTTGCCGTCGAAACCCGTCGCCCAACAATCCAACGCACCGGTGCACGACACGCCGTCGAGCGCGTCCAGGCCGGCCGGTGGAGTCTGGCTGCCCCAGATGGTCCCACCGTCGGTGGTGGCCACGATGGTCGGCGTCGTCGTCCCGGGGTCGACACCGACGGCGGTGCAGTCCATGGCCGACGAACAGAACACCGCGCTCAGTCCGTCGACCCCGCTCGGAAGCGTCTCGGTGGACCAGGTCGTGCCACCGTCGGTGCTGCCGACGACGTCGGCCGTGATGCCATTGCCACCAACGGCGGTGCAGTCCGAACCGTTGGGGCAAGCGACACCGTCGAGCGTCGGTGTCAGCGAGGGCAAGGTTCCTGCCTGCCATGACGTGCCGCCGTCGGACGTCGTGAGCACGCCCCCGAGACCGAAGCTGTTCGTGCCGACGGCGACGCAGTCGAGCACCGACGTGCACGCCACCGCCTGCAGTTGGCTTGTGCCGGAGACCGGCTCGTTCGTCCAATGCGCGCCACCATCGACAGTGAGGGCCACTGCCCCCGTGGGGTTCGCGACGAGCAGATCGCCGACGGCGACACAGTCATTCGGCGTCGGACAGGCCACGCCTCGCAAATAAAAGTCGGGAGGCACGGTCTGCGGTGTCCACGTGGCGCCGGCATTCGTAGTGGCAAGAATGCCGATGCCCACCGAGACGCACTGCGACGCCGAGCCGCAGGTGATGGCATTCGACCGCGGTTGCGCCGGGTAGGTCGTGGCGATCTGCCAGCCGGGGGCCGAAGCGGACGAGAGACCACCGCCCAACGCCACGAGCGGCGACGCGGTGGCAACCAGCACCACACCCAGGGCTATGTGAAGCCCGTACCGGCGTCCCGGGCGGTCCGGCTGGGGCACCCCGGCGTACTGGAGGGCTACCTGCCGGGTCCTCGGCCTCGTGGCCCGGGTCGGTCCACGCCGCCAGACGGCCAGCAGCGAGTTCATGCGCCTTCGCTTCCCCACTGCCCCCTCCATAGGGTCGACCGCCGTCCTACCTTCGGGCAGGGCCCGACCCTCGCGAATGCGGAGGGACTGTAGCCGTTCACCGGGATGCGCCGGTGTCGCCCAGGACCCGGCCGAGCAGAGCGCGTACCTCCTGTTCGTACGGCGCCCTCTTCGCCGTACTCGCTCGATGGTGCCGATCTCGGTCAGACGCTCGGGCGTTCCACCCAGGTGCCGAAGTCCTCCTCCATGGCGCCGACGATCTCGCCTTCGGTGGCCCGGGCCTTGACCGCGTCGAGGACCGCCGGTACGAGGTTGACGGTCGGGTCGGCGGCGTCGGACGTCACCTGCCGGAGGGCCCGGTCGACGGCGTCGCTGTCACGGGCCGCCTTCACCTCGGCCAGGCGCTTGCGTTGGGTGTCCTCCACCTCGGGGCCGAGGTAGAGGATCTCGCCCTCACCCTCGTCCCCTTCGGTGAAGGCGTTCACGCCGACGAGCAGCCGCTCGCCGGAGTTCAGGCGGCGCTCGTAGTCGGCCGCCGACTCGGCGATGCGGTCCTGGAACCAGCCGTCCTCGATAGCCCGGTAGACGCCTTCGAGCATGGAGCCCCCGCCGAGGCCGTCGAGGTGGTCGAAGATCTCCTCGGCCTGGCGCTCGAGCTCGTCGGTGAGCCACTCGACGTAGGCCGAGCCGCCGAGGGGGTCGGCCACGTTGACCACGCCGGTCTCGTAGGCCACCACCTGCTGGGTGCGCAGCGCCAGCCGGGCCGCCTTCTCGGTCGGCAGGGCCAGGGCCTCGTCGTAGGCGTCGGTGTGGAGGCTCTGGGTCCCGCCGAGGACGGCGGCCAGGGCCTGGATGGCCACCCGGGCCAGGTTCACCTCGGACTGCTGGGCGGTGAGCGACACGCCGGCGGTCTGGGTGTGGAAGCGGAGCTGGAGGGAGCGTTCGGCCTTGGCGCCGTAGCGCTCGGCCAGCCAGGTGGCCCAGATCCGGCGGGCCGCCCGGTACTTGGCGATCTCCTCGAAGAAGTCGATGTGGGCGTTGAAGAAGAAGGAGAGGCGCGGGGCGAAGTCGTCCACGGGGAGACCGGCGGCCATCGCCGCTTCCACGTAGGCGAAGCCGTTGGCCAGCGTGAAGGCCAGCTCCTCGGCGGCGGTCGAGCCCGCCTCCCGGATGTGGTAGCCCGAGATCGACACGGGGTGCCAGCGGGGCAGCTCCGCCGTGCAGAAGCGCACGACATCGGTCACGAGGCGCACGCTCGGCCGGGGCGGGAAGATGAACTCCTTCTGGGCCTGGTACTCCTTCAAGATGTCGTTCTGGAGCGTGCCGCTCAGCTCGGCCCGGGGCACCCCCTCTTCCTCGGCCACCGCCATATACATGGCCATGAGGATGATGGCCGGGGAGTTGATGGTCATCGACGTGCTGACCCGGCCCAGGTCGATGCCGGCGAAGAGGTCCTCCATGTCGGCCAGCGTGTCGACCGCCACGCCGGCCCGGCCCACCTCACCGAGGGCGAAGGGGTGGTCCGAGTCCCGGCCCATGAGCGTCGGGAGGTCGAAGGCGGTCGAGAGGCCGGTCCCGCCCGAGCGCAGGAGCTCCTTGAACCGGGCGTTCGTGTCCTCGGCCGTGCCGAAGCCGGCGAACATCCGCATGGTCCAGAGCTTCGAGCGGTACATCGAGGCGTAGGGGCCGCGGGTGTAGGGGAACTGGCCGGGGAACGGCCCGTCGTCGTCCCCGTAGACCGGGTCGACGGGCACGCCCGACATGGTCGTGGGCTCGGCGTCGCGCTGGGGCGAGTCCCGGTAGGCCCGCTCCCAGTCGTCACGGTGGCTCATCGCCCCAGCGTAACCAGGGGACCGGGGCCGCCCTCGCCGGCAGGCGGGCAGCCACCCTCCCGAGACGCTCAGGTTACGGCGGGGGTAGCGTGCTGCCGGGCCCACCCCGATCCGTTGCCCGACCGGCTCCGGAGATCCAGGTGACGTGGCCCCCATCGCAAAGGGAGGGAACCATGTTCTCCAACATCGTGGTCGGCACGGACGGCTCAGCGACCGCCTCGGAGGCCCTCTCCATGGCGATCGAGTTGGCCCGCCAGGATGGCGCCACGCTCCACATCGTGAGTGCCTACAAGGGTGCCTCGGGCACCGGGGCCACCGCGGTCACCGGGGCCACCGCGGCCGCCGACGACAGCCTCCGCCAGGCGCTGGCGAAGGACGCCGTCGAGAAGGTGGTGGCCGAGGGTGCGCACAAGGCCGAGGGCGTCGACGTGGTCACCCACGCCGGGGCGGGCGCACCGGCCGACGTCATCGTCGGGGTGGCCGAGCAGGTGGGAGCGGACCTCATCGTCGTCGGCAGCAAGGGGATGCAGCGCAAGGTGCTGGGCTCGGTGCCGAACACCGTGTCGCACCGCGCCCCGTGCCACGTGCTCATCGTCAAAACGGCCTGACCGTGCCACCGGTCAAGTGGGTGTGTGTGTCGGACATGCACCTGGGCGCGCTCAACAGCGTCCTCACGGCCGTCGAGCCCGACGGCGAGCGGGTCGACAAGTCGGGTGTCTCCCCTGTGATGGAGGCCCTGTGTGCCGGCCTGCGGTCGCTGCGCCGACCCGGCGAGGACCCGCCACAGCTCGTCGTGCTCGGGGACCTCTTCGAGCTGGCGCTCTCGTCGACCGATGACGCCGCCCACACCTTCACCCAGTTCGTGAAGGGCCTGCGGCCGGGGTCGCCCGACGCCGCGGTCATCCCCGAGATCAGGTTTCTCGCCGGGAACCACGACCACCATTTCTGGACCAGGGCCCGGGCTCACCACTACGTGGAGTACCTGGCCGACCTCCCCCATGACCAGCCGCTCGGCCCGGACGAGCACACGAGCCACCTCCTGCCGGAGAACGACACGGTCCAGTTCCGGGACCGCATGATCGAGCTCCTCGCGGCCCGGGCCGAACCCGCCGCCCCGGTCACGGTGCTCCACAGCTACCCCAACTACGGGATCGTCAGCGCGTCCGCTGAGCGGGTGGTGGTGCTCTCGCACGGCCACTTCGTCGAGCCGCTCTACCGGCTGATGTCCTTGCTCAACGTGGTCTTCGACCGAGAGGCCCCCGAGGCCGTCATCGACTCGCAGCTCGAAGCGGTGAACGGCGCCTGGATCGACTTCTTCTGGTCCTCCATGGGCGACAGCGGCGACGTCGGCACGACGGTCCGCTCCATCTACGAGTCGCTGCAGTCGGAGAAGGACATGGACGCCGAGATCAAGGCCATCCGTCGGGCCATCGCCCGCGGCATGAAGGGCCATACGACGCTGCGCTCCCGGGCCGCGGCGTTCGCCGTGGGCAAGATCCTCGAGTCGGGCGTGACCGCGGCCATCCGGCGGGAGCGGCACACGCCGACGCTCCTCAGTCCCAACGCCAAGGAGGGTCTCACGGCGTTCGTGAACGGCCCGGTGGCCCAGCAGGTCCATGACGAGGTGGGCTCGCCCCGGCGGGCCACGTTCGTCTTCGGCCACACCCACAAGCCGTTCGTCGAACCGCAGAGCTTCGACGCCTTCCCGATGCCGGTGTCGGTCGTGAACACGGGCGGCTGGGTGGTGGACACCCCGCAGCCCGAACCGGTGAAGGGGGCGTCGGTCGTCCTCGTCGACGAGGACCTGAACGTCGCCGTCCTGCGCTGCTACGTCCAGGGTGACGACACGGCCTACCGGGTGAACTTGGCGAGCGGCAACGCCAGCGAGACCAATCCCCTCCTGGACGAGCTGCACGCCGCCATCGACCCGACGAAGGACCCCTGGGCCGCGCTCGGCCAGGCCACCGAGAACACCGTGGCCGAGCGGGGCAAGCAGCTCACCCTGCGCCTGGCCGAGGACACGAAGACCCTCGAGGCGAGCTACGCCCCGACGGCCGGGGTCCACTGATGGAACGGCTGTCGAGCTCCCTCGACGAGCGCACGCCCGTGAGCGCACCCACCAGATGCGCTACGAGCTCTGGGACGCCACGCGACGCCGACCCCCACGTGCGTCAGCACCTCGAGGCGCTCGGGCTCTGAGCCAGCCGTGCCGGCCGAGCAGCGCTTCTCCGCCGTCGCCGACTCGTCGGCGCCCCCCGAGGCCTGCTTCGCCCTCATCGCCGACGCCACCACCTGGCGACGCTGGGCCGGACCGATGATCGGCCGGTCGGACTGGGACCCGGCGGGGGGCGAGCCGCCGGGGGTGGGCGCGGTGCGCCGCCTCGGCCGGCCACCTTTCGTGACCCGAGAGGAGATCGTGGCCTACGAGCCGCCCACCCACCACGCCTACGTCCTGCGACGCGGCCTCCCCGTCCGGGCCTACCGGGCCGACGTCGAGCTCCGGCCGGTCGACGGGGGCACCCGGATCGAGTGGTCCGCGGTCTTCGAGCCGCGCTGGCCGGGCACGGGCCGCCTCCTCGCCTTCGTGCTCTCGAGGACGGTGCGAGGCTTCGCCCGCCGGGTGGCGAAGGCGGCGCCCGGGCCCTGATCGGCGACGGCGTGCCCAGACCCTCGTGGGCACCCCGAGGGTCCCGCCATCCCCCGACGCTCACCCCGAAAGGGACGATCGCCTCTGGGCGCCACCCCGGGAGCGGCGCAGGCTGAAAGCAGAGAGCCACCGAGCGAAGGAGGTGGGCCGTGACGATGCTCGTGACCTGCGGTTCGAAGCGGGGCGGCACCCAGGGGCTGGCCGTGATGCTGGCCGGCGCATTGCGCCGAGAGGGCTTCGAGGTAGAGGTCGTCCTGCCGAAGGACGTGCGCAGCCTGGAGCCCTATGACGTGGTGATCGTCGGCGGTGCCCTCTACGCCATGCGTTGGCACCGTGCCGCTACCCGCTTCGTGAAGCGCCACGCGGCCGAGCTCCGGGAGCACCCCACGTACTTCTTCTCGAGCGGGCCCCTCGACGACTCGGCCGTCACGGGCACCATCGCTCCGGTCAAGGGCGTGCAGGCCCTCATGGAACGGGTCGGCGCCCGTGGCCACGTCACGTTCGGCGGCCGCCTCTCCCGTGACGCCAAGGGCTTCCCCGCCAGCGCCATGGCCAAGAAGCGCGCCGGCGACTGGCGGGACACCCGCCAGGTGGAGCAGTGGGCCCGCTTCGTCGCTACCGATCTGCGGAGCGGCGCGGCCGTCCCGTAGTCAGGTACGGCCCGTCGTACCGGGCGGTCTCAGGGCTGGATGGGCACGGGCGTGTTCTCGGGGGGGTTCCCGTAGCCGGACCAGAGCCCGTTCAAGGTGAGCTGGTAGTAGAGCGAGTAGGTCGAGAAGACGAACATGAGCAGCAGGCCGACGATGGGGATCACGCTCGGTGTCCGTCCGGCCGCCTTCTCCATCAACCGGATGCGCTCCGCAGTCCGATAGACCGACACGAACGGCGGGACGATGATGAGGAAGCCCGGGAAGAAGGCGAGGAGGGACATCAGCGGGTTCACGTCGATCGAGGGGTCGAGTCGCCGCGCCTCGTCGTTGATCTTGTACCACCAGTAGAGGTGGTAGATGCCGAGCGTGAGGAAGGGCCAGACCAGCCAGACGAGGACCACGTTGCGGTGCTTCCCCGCCAAGCCCTGCGCCGACGCTCCCTGGCCCGAGACCGCACCACTCGAGGGCGAGTCCATATCGGCTCCTCTCACCGGGGTCGTGCAACGCAGCGTACTGCTGGTCCTGCGCACGGACGCGGACCGCGTGCCGGCCCCCACCGCTCCCGGGACGGCCCCCGACGGACTCAACCGAGTTCGCCGACGACCTCGGCCACGCTCGTCATGAACGACCGCATCGTGCGCCGCTGCTCGTCGGGGCCGGCCTTGCGGCTGCCCATGCCCTGGTGCGTGGCCACCATGACGTCGGTCACCCCGAGGCCGGCGAGCGCCCGGTAGCTCGCCACGGTCCCGGCCTCGGGCGGCCGGACGACGATGACGAACGGTCGGTCGAGAGTGCCGGCCTTCCGACGGGCTTCGCGCAGCGCGTCGAGGAGCGGCGGCAGCTCGTCGTCGGTACGCGGGATCCCGATCCACCCGTCGAGGGCGGCGGCCCGGCGGAGGGCGGCCGGGGTGTGGCCGCCCACGTAGAGGGGCACCGGCCGCTCGGGTACCGGGGCCATCTGGAGGAGGGGGAAGTCGACGAGCTCGCCGTGGTGCTCGACCGGGCCGCCGGCGAGGAGGGCCTGCAGGATCTCCACCATCTCGTCGGTGCGCCGGCCCCGGGTGCTGAAGTCCTGCCCGGCCGCGGCGAACTCCTCGGCCAACCAACCGGCGCCGATCCCGAGCTCGAGCCGGTCACCGGTCAGCACGGCCGCGGTGGCCACCGCCTTCGCCGCGGCGAGGGGCTCGCGGAGGGGCAGCACGTAGACCGACGTGAGGAAGCGCAGCCGCGTCGTCGCCGCGCCGAGGGCCGCCGCCGTGACGAGGGGGTCGGGGAAGTGGCTGTCGGGCCGCATGACCGGGTCCCCGGTGGCCGAGTAGGGATAGCGGCTCTCGACATGGTCCATCACCACGAGGTGCTCACCGAGCGCCAGCCCGGTGAACCCGGCCTCCTCGGCGGCCACCGCGATCCCCGGCAGGAGCTCGGTCGGGACGAAGGTGACCGACAGCCAGAACCTCACCGAGCCACTCGCGCCGTGCTCGCGCCGCACTCGCCCCGGCCGCTCGGGGCGACCCCGCCCGCTGCTCGCTCGGGCGGCGGAGCGGTCGTCACCGCCACCTCGCCATGGCCTTCCTGCCTCCCTCTCCCCGGTGGGTCAGTACCGTCTCCGACCCGCGCTGCGGCATGCTGGCACGCCGCGCCCGGCCCTGCCCAACTCCTCGGCCCGCCGGGGTCACCACCGGGTCCCTGGCACGGTCGACACCTCTCACCGCCCCGAACCATGCTGGCCGACGGTGCGGACATCGCTGCGACACCACCGAGACCTGGTCGCCGCCGGGTGGGCCGTGGCTTGCCTGTCGCTCTTCTCCCTCACGGCGCTCGGCCCCGGGGCCGCGGCCGGCGCCCCGGTCGGTGGGCATGCCGGGACGCCCGACCCCGGCTGCAACGGTGGGCGGCCGCAGTCCCTCGGCACCTCGCTCGGCACCCTCGACGGGGTCCTGGTGGCCCCGCTCACCGGCAACGACGAAGCCATCGGGCTGGTCTACACGCGAGGCGGCGCGCTCCATCTGCGCATCGAGGCCTTCACCGCGACGTGCCAGGAGCTCAGCACCTTCGGCCGGCGCGGCGTGGCCGACATCACGGTCCCGGCCGTCGCCGACCGCACGGGCGCCGACATCTCGACGATGACCGCGGGCCGGGGCGGCACACTTCTCCTCGGCGGGACCAACGGCGCGGCGTGGCTGCTCGGACGGGTGCTCGCCGACGGACGGCTCGACCCCACCTTCGGCCGCGGTGGTTGGGTGGCGCTCACGCCGCCCCCCGCCGAGCACGGTGAGGTGGCGGCTCCCGAGGTCGAAAGCGCCGTCCAGCGGGACGGCGCCGTCCTCGCCGCCGGCAACGACGGGGGCGCCCATTGCTGCGTGCAACCGCTCGTGGCCGAGGTCTCCGGCCGCGGCCGGCCCGATCCGGCCTTCGGGCACCACGGCTGGGCCCGCACGAGCGGCGTCGGTTCCTTCAGCGAACAGGTGCTGGCACCCGCCGGTGGCCCGATCGTCATGGCGACGAGTGTCATCTTCATGGGCTGCGGCGGTACCGAGCTCTCGGCGCTCACGCCCGCCGGCCTCACCGACGGGCCGGCACAGAGGGAGCTGGACCGGGAGGTGCGGACGGCCAAAGGGGGCGCCAGCTTCTTCTTGGGCACCCTGTTCGACCGGGCCTCGGGCCGGTTCGGGCTCGTGGGAGGGGGCGCCGCGGCCTGCGTCGGGTCAGGGCCCACGACGGCGCAGTCGTTCGGCCGACTGGTGGGCTTCCTCCCGCAGGGCGCGCCCGATCCGTCGGTGCACCACGGCACGCCGGCCTCCTTCGCCAGCCCGCCCGCCCTGGCGGTCTGGGCCGCCACCACGAGCCACGGCGACGTCGTGTCGGTGGTCGCCCCCTTCGAAGCGGAGGGCCTCCAGTCGGGCCTCTGGTCGCTCGAAGTCCGGGAGTTCTCCCCGGACGGCTCGCTGCGACCGAGCTTCGGCCAGGCCGCCGGCGGCGTCGTGGCGCTGCCCGAGATGCCCGCGCCGGGGTCGGTGGCGAGCGCGATCGCCGTCGGCGTGGTGGGTGGCGACGTCGTCGTGGCGGCGATGTCGACGAAGGGCGCCGTCGTCACCCGTCTGCTCGCCTGACCCGGCCGCACGCCCGCGGCCGCACCCGCCGCGACGTCATCCTGTCGCCCAGGGGAGCGGGAAGGTCAGCGGGCCTCGGCCCGAGGCCCTTCGTCACGGCCTCGAACGAATGGAAGGATCGTTCGGGTGTCGCGGCCCGGGCGAGTCGATCCGCGGGGCGGGGACCCGCCCTACGTCGGGAGCGCCGGTCGGGGGTCGTCGGTGGGCTCGGCCGGCCGCTCCTCGGCCTCGTCGCCCGGCAGCCACAGCTCGAGGAGGGTCCCCTCGCCGGGCGAGCTCCGCACCTGCAACCAACCGGCGGCCAGCTCGGCCTGCTCGCGCATCTGGGCCAGGCCGTAGTGACCGGACGGGGCGGCGGCGGCGTCGAAGCCCGCACCGTCGTCCTCGACCCGCAGGAGCACCCCGCCCCGCCGGCCGCGGATGGCCGCCGTCACCGTTGTGGCCCCGGCGTGCTTCACGATGTTCGTGAGGGCCTCCCGGGCGATCCGGTAGAGCACGGTCTTCACCGGCTCGGGCGGCTCGGTCGTGATCCGACCCTCGAGCCGCCAGCTGATGTCGGCCGGCGCCAGCAGCTCGTGGGCCAGGTCGCCCAGGGCGACGGCCACGCCGCCGCGTTCGAGGCTCGGCGGACGGAGGTCGAAGAGCAGGTGGCGCAGGCGCGAGCCCGCCTCGGCCACCGCCTTCTCCAGCTCCGCCACGAGCTCGACCACCTCGGCGTCGTCGACCTTGCGCCGGAGGAGCTGGAGCTTCAACCCGACGGCGAGGAGCGCCTGCAGCGAGTCGTCGTGGATGTCGGCGGCGATCCGGCGGCGCTCGTCCTCCTGGGCCCGCATGAGCCGGCGGGTGAGGGCCTGGCGCTCGCCGACCGCGTCGCGGAGCAGGCGCACGGTGGTGCGCAGCTCGGCGGTCGCCGCGTCGTCCGCCCCGGTACCCGCCGGATGGCTGAGACGCTCGTCGCCCCCGTCCCTCATCTGTACCTCATCGACGGTGGTGAAGCTCTCCATCGACCATCACCTCCGATGATCTCCGGCCTCCGAGCTCCCTCGCCTGGAGTGACAAGGGCCGCCACGGGGAGGCACCGACGGCTCGCAAGGATGGACGGCTCGGCGGAACCCCACGCGGCAGACCTCTGCTCGGGCCAGTCTGCTTGCCGGGGTCCCCAGTAGCAAGGATCGGTAGTGGTTCGGTTCGCGCTGTCGCACCCCGAGAGCACGGTTCAAGGTGCGGAAGCCGTCGGTTCCTCGGTAGGAGGAGGCGGGCAACTGCCCTTTTGGGCTTCCGACGTTCAGCCGAATGTACGTGGAGGCTCGCCATTGCGCCGCTACCCATGGATGAGCCATTAGGCCACCGCCGACCCGTCGCGCCAGGGCCCGGCCCGCTCCGCCCGCCGGACGAGGTCGAGATCGTCGACGCCGGCCGCCCGGACGCGGGTGGCCGCCAGCTCGGCCAGGCCGTGGGCCGGGTGCTGACCGAGGGTCTCGGCCAACCGCTCGAGGAGGCCCGTGACCCCGGTCGGGCCGTTGTCGGCCACCGGTCGGCCGGCCCACCAGTCGGCGAAGGCCGACATCACCGAGGGGTCCTGGACGAGCCGGGCCGCGGCGAGGTGCTCGACCGCCTGGGCCAGGCGCTGGCGCAACTCGCTCGACTGCCATGGGTCACCGGTGAGCCCCGGGTCCGAGCCGAGACTGCGCACGACGCGGTCCACGAGCTCGTCGCGCCGGGCGAGGAGCTCGGCCACGTCGGCCGGATACGGCGTGAAGCGATCGGCCACCCGCCGGGGGGTTCGGCCGGCCGCCTCCTCCACCGCCTCGGCCACGTCGCGGGCGTCGGCCGCCCCGCCCTCGGCTCCGAGCGCCGAGGCCCGGGCCGGGGTGACCGCCCGACCGGCCAGCACCACCGGCCGGCCAGCGAGGTGGGCGGCGTCGACCGAGCGCCGGGCCCCCACGAACGAGCTGGCGAGCGTGCAGGTCACGACGACGACGTCAGGGCGCCGCTCGTGGACGAACGACAGGAGGTCGGGCGCGGGCACCGGGCCGGCCACCACGTCGACCTCGTAGCCCGCGACCCGCAGGACCTCTGCGCCCATCTGGGCCGGGAGCAGATGGCCCTCGCTCTCGGCACAGGCCACGACGACGTGGCCGAGCACCTCGTCGGCCTCGGGCTCGACGATCCGCCGGGCGATCTCGGCCAGCGCCACCTCGGCGAGGGCGCTGGCCCGCCCGGCGTGGGCCGCGCCCCAGCGGCCCGAGGACCAACGGCGACCCACCTCAGCCTGGGCGGGACCGAGCACGTCGACGACGAGGTCGGTCGGTGACCGACCCTCGGCCGCCACGGCCTCGACCCAGCCGCGCACCGCGGCGGGGGTGCCCCGGGCCAGGAGTTCGACGAAGGCGTCGACGGTCGGGTCGCGCCGCTTGGCCTCGCGCTCGGCGGCGATCGTCACCGCGGCGACCCGCCGTTCTCGTGCTGTTCGAGCGTCGCCCGCTCGACGCCGGCCCGCTCGATCCCCGAGCCGAGGACGGCGAGGCGAGCGTCGAGGGCGGCGAGGGCCGTCTCGACCGCTTCGGCCCCGGCGCCGGCGGTCACGGGTTCGACGATGGCCTCGAGGCGGGTCGGTGCGGGACGCCAGTCGGTCCAGTGACCCCGCAGGCGCTCGAGCACCGAGGTCGACTCCTCGGCCGACGTGCCCCGGAGCACCACCGCCAGCTCCTTTTCCGACCAGGGCACGCAGGTGTCAGTGGCCCGCAGCTGGGTCCGCAGCATCCGCTGCAGCGACGGCATGGCCACGTCGAGGACCCGGTCGCCCTCCGCCTGTTGGTTCTCGGGGACGAGCCGCAGCGCCAGCACGAGGTCGCCTTCGTCGAGCTGACCGAGGACGTCGTCGGTCGGCTCCTCGGTCGGCCCGGTCGCGACCGCCGCACCGTCCGAATGGCGCAGGGACTCGATCATCCTGGCCACGTCGTCGAGGAAGGGCGGGAGCGCCCGCTCGAGCCGTTGGCGGACGGGGCTCGTCGGTTCGGCGAGGGCCCGCAGCTCCTCACCCTCACCACAGGACAGGTCGAAGGCGAGGGCGTGGGCCGGGGCGATCCGGGCCGGCATGACGTGGCCGCCGAGGTCGTGGACGAGATCGATGCCCGCGCCGACCGCCTCTTCGGGCGAGGAAGCCCGGAGCAGGTTGCGGCCCGCGGCCACGAGGGCCCCGAGGGCCTCCTTGTCCTCCCGGAGGGCCGGGTCGAACTGGGTGATGGCGCGCCGTCGGCCACCCCAACCGCCGAAGACCTCCTCGTCCAAGGAGAGGCCCTCGGCCGGGACCGGGTCGTCGCCGCCGCTCACCGGGACCTTCGGCATCGTGAGGATGAACTCGGCCCCCGCCCCCTCGGCCCGGTGGTAGCGGAGGTCGCCGCCGTGGGCCCGGGCATAACCGCGGGCGAGGTAGAGGCCGAGACCGCTCCCCTCCACGCCCACCTGCTCGGGGGCGGTCGGGTCGAGGTAGTCGGTCGGGAGGGGTGACGGCGGCAGCCGGCGGAAGAGCCAGGCCACCCGGTCGGCGGCCACGCCCGGGCCCCGGTCGACGACGTGCACCGAGACGGCGTCGTCGCGCTCGCGGAGCGAGACGGTGATGGGCGCCCCGGGCGGGCTGAAGGCTGCGGCGTTGTCGAGCAGGTTGGCGAGGGCCCGGCCGAGGCGCACCGGGTCGGCGTAGAGCTGGACCACCGGCGGCCCCGAGAGCTTGACCTCGTGCTGGGCCAGCACCGGCTCGAGCTGGTCGGCCACGAGTCGCAGCAAGCCGGAGAGCTCGACCGAGCGGGGGTGGAGGGCGAGCGCGCCCTCCTCGATGGCCGAGACGTCGGTCAGCGCGTCGGCGAGGGCCTCCACCCGGGCCGCCTGGCGGGCGATGGTCTCGAGGGCATGGACCGCCTCGTCGGGCTCGCCGGCGCCCACGTGGCGGGCCACGGCCTGGGCGGCGCTCGTGATCGAGCGGGCGGGCCAGCGCATCTGGCGGGCCACGAGCGAGAGGGTCTCCTCCTCCTGGCGGGCCCGGACGGCCGACGACGTCGTCTCGGGGGCGGGCGGCGCGGCGTGGGCCGGGTAGCCCTCCGGGCGCGGCGGCAGCGGCCGGGCCAACGCCCCGCTCCTCGCGGCGTCGATGAAGTCCCCGGCCTCGGCGGCGGGCGCCGGACGGCCCCACAAGTAGCCCTGGGCGTAGCGGCAGCCGAGGTCAACGAGCTCGGCCATCTGGGTGTCGGTCTCGACGCCTTCGGCCACCACCTCGAGGCCCAGGCGCTCGGCCAGGTGGATGATCGAGTCGACGACCACCCGGTCCTCGGCGTCGCGACCGAGGCCGGCCACGAAGCTGCGGTCGATCTTCACGTGGTCGACGGGGAGCCGGCGGAGATAGGCGAGCGACGAGTAGCCCGTGCCGAAGTCGTCGATGGCCAGCTTCACACCGAGCGAGCGCAAGGCATGGAGGGAGCGCACCGAGGCCGCGGCGTCCTGCATGGCCACGCTCTCGGTGATCTCGAAGCACAGGTTGGCCGGCAGGAGGCCGGTCTCGTGGAGCACCGAGCCGGCCACCTGGGGCAGGTGCTCGTCGGCCAGCTGCTGGGCCGAGAGGTTGACGGCGACCGAGAGGTCGAGGCCCGGCGATGCGGCGTTCCACGCCGCCAGCTGCCGGCAGGCCTGGCCGAGCACCCACTCGCCGATATGGCCGATCTGGTAGGTGCGCTCGGCGATCTCGATGAACGACGCCGGCTGGAGGAGTCCGAGGGTCGGGTGCTGCCAGCGGACGAGGGCCTCGAACCCGGTGAGCCGGCCGGTCGAGATCTCGATCAGCGGCTGGTAGTGCACGCGGAACTGGCCGTCTTCGGCCGCGAAGCGGAGGTCGTCCTCCAGGCGGAGCTCCTCGGTGCGCCGGGCCCGGAGCGTCTCGTCGAACACCTCGACCCGTCCCCGGCCCCGTTCCTTGGCGTGGTGCAGGGCCACGTCGGCCTCGGACAAGAGGCCATCGGCCGTCGAGTTGGCGTTGGAGAGCGCCACGCCGACGGAGACGGCGAGCCGGAAGGTGCGCTCGCGCACCAAGAACGGGCGCGACATCGCCTGGACGAGGCGGCCGGCCACCGACACGGCCGAGGACCGGTCGGTCACCCCGTGGCAGATCACCGCGAACTCGTCGCCGCCGAGGCGGCCCACCACGTCGCCCGGCCGCACGGTCTCGGCGAGCACCCCGCCGATCTCGGCGAGCACCTCGTCACCGGTGCGGTGGCCGTGGTGGTCGTTGATCAGCTTGAAGTGGTCGATGTCGACGAAGAGCAGCGCCGCGCCACTCCCCCGGGCCTGCGAGCGCCGCAGACCCACCGCCAGCTCCTCGAGCATCATCGCCCGGTTGGGCAGGCCGGTCAGGCTGTCGTGACGGGCCTGGTAGGAGAGGTGGTCCTGGGCTCGCTTCCGGTCCGTGATGTCACGGGTGGTGATGACGATGCCGCCGACCGCCGGGTCGTCGGTCAGGTTCACCCCGACCGACTCGGAGTACATGGTGCGACCGTTGCGCCCGACGATGCGGCACTCGAGGACGGCCGGCTGCCCGGCTTGCCAGGCCTGCCAGGCGTCGTTGGCCGCGGCCAGGTCGTCGGGGTGGATGTAGCCCATCAGACCCCTCTCGAGGAGCCGGGCGGTCGACTCGGTGCCGAGGAGGCGGGGCGCCGAGGGGCTGATGTAGAGGACGTTGCCGCTCTCGTCGACCACGGTCACCACGTCGGAGATCCGGCTGACGAGCGAGCGGAACCGGCGCTCGGTGGCCTCCGCCTCGGCCGCGGTGGCCGCCCGGCTGATGGCGTAGCGCAGGGACCGCACCACCTGCTCGGAGGTCATCGTCTCCTTCACGAGGAAGTCCTGGGCCCCGTGCATCAGGGCGTCGCGGCCGTGCACCGCCTCGGCCTGGCTGGTCATGACGATCACCGGGAGCGTGTGGTCCACCGCCACGAGGCGCACGAGGTCGTCGAGGTTGCGCTGGCCCGACGAGCCGAGGTCCAGCACCACGGCGTCGGGCCGGCGTCGCCGCAGCTCGAGGGTCCCCTCGGTGCAGGTGGCCACGGCCCGCACGACGAAGCGACCGTCCTCCCAGCCCGGCTGGTCGAGGAGCAGGGTCAGCTGCTCGAGGACGGCCCCGTCGGCCGAGACGAGGAGGACGTCGGTGGGCGGCTCGTCGTTGGCGCCGTGCCCGTTCCCGTTCGCCGCGACCGCCGGGTCGGGCTCGGCCCGCACGTGACGACCCACTGGCCCGGTGTGCTGGAGCCGGGCGATCTCGTGGGGCTTCACCTCGGCCCCCCGCGCCCGGCTGCCGATGTGTCCGACGCCGCCCCCCACCTCATCCGCCTCGTCATCGTCGTGCCCCTTCTGCCCGAGCGGTCAGCGGACCGCCCAATTACGCGCCGTCGTCGGTCCGCCGACCCCCTGGGGCAAGGGGATCGACGGACCGGATCGTGGCGGTGGGGCCGACCCGACGTTCGGTCGGCGGGTGCGGTCGCCCCGTGCCTTCTCGGTCTTCGATCGCTCTCGTGGGTGGGTCGTCAGCATCGACCCGGGGCCACCCACGGGCTCAGCCGACGAGTCGCTCGGGCTCCGCGCCGCCGAGACCGACATCGGTCCCTTCGAGCGCCTCGTCGGAGGTCACCCAGCGCGGGAGCTCGATCGGCAGGTAGACCATCTCGGCCGCCTTGGCCCGGCTGCCGCCGTCACCGAGGTGCTCGGCCCAGTAGTAGGCCTGCGCGGCCATCACGAACTTGGCGAGGGCGATGGCCCGCGAGCGGTACGGCTCGGCGAGCTCCTCGCGCTCGCGGAGCGCCCGCACGAGCGCGCCCTGGCACATGAGGACGTCGGCGCTGGCGTGCTCGACCCGGCCGTCCAGCACCTCGACCCGGCAGAGCGCCCGGGCCGCCGGCGAGTCGTCGCCCTGCGAGGGGTCGAAGATCAGCTCGGCCGCCACGTCGGCCGCCCGGTCGCGCTCGCTCTCGAGCTCGTAGCGGCGCTCGCAGGTCTCGTCGAACTTGCGGCGCAGCGTGAGCACGGTCTGGTTGCCGGCCCGTAGCGCCGGGTCGGAGAAGAGGTCGGCCGAGAGGGACGACAGCCCCTGCATGCCTTCCTCGTAGAGCTCGCGCACGGCCTGGAGCGTGGCCGCCTCCGCCGCGTAGTGCTGGGCGGTGCTGGCCTTCGCCTTCGGCCGGGCCTCGGACAACGACGGTGCCTCCTCGAATGACGCCGTCGCGTCCACCTCGGGCTCGTCGAGCTCGGGTGACGCCTTGGTGGCGACGGCGGCGAGCTGGACCGCTGAGGAGATGGCCTCGTTGGTGGGCATCACAACCCTCCTTCTTCCGCCAGCCCGATCAGCTATGCCGGCTCGAGCCGGGAGCCAGGCTCCGCAGCGCTCGCCAGAGCGACCCGACCGGCACCCACGCCGCGGCCTCGACCGCGGTCCGCCGGGTGACCGGCACGGGGAGAAGTACGGCGGTGGCGGGGCCGCCACGGGCCCCGCCCCGGGCAGCCAGCGCAACCACCGCCGAAACAACAGGCGCACGCCGAGGCAGCTGACCCCTCCGTCCAGCTGCCCCGTAGCCCCAGTTGGCGTGCGCCCGTGCCATGACTCCACACTGACGGATCACCCTGGCCAGAGACAGACGCGATCACTCCAAATCCGCTTGGCCACGGCGCGGTAGCGCCCCCTAGCCAATCTGCGTCAGCCGCAGGTCAGAGGGGGTGCAGCTCAGCCGGCGGCGGTGGCGAGGACCAGCCGCACCTTGTCGAGCAGCGCCTGCTCGTCGAAGGGCTTCTCGAGCAACTCGACGTCGTCGAGCACCTGGGGCGAACCGAGCGCGCCCTGGCTGTAGCCCGACATGAAGAGGACCGGCAGCTCGGCGTGCCGCTCGCGGATCTGGCTGGCGAGCTCGCTCCCCGACATCTCGGGCATCACCACGTCGGTGAGGAGGAGGCTTGCCGAGCCGTCGGCCGCCAGCTTCAGCGCCTCGCCGCCGGTCGCCGCCTCGAGCACGGTGAAGCCGTTGCGCCGCAGCAGCCGGGCCGTGAGCTTGCGCATCGCCTCTTCGTCGTCGACGAGGAGGATCACCCCACCTTCGGTGGGGTGATCGCTCGAGGGCGCCCCGGCCGGCGCGGCCGGCGCCGCCGCCTCGGCGACCGGCAGGAGCACGCGCACGGTGGTGCCCCGCCCCTCCTCGGAGAAGAGCTCCACCAGGCCGCCGGCCTCCGCCACGATGCCGTGGACGACGGCCAGACCGAGCCCGGTCCCCGACCCCCGCGACTTCGTGGTGAAGAACGGCTCGAAGGCCAGCCCCACCGTCGCCGCGCTCATGCCGATCCCCTGGTCCGAGACCGAGAGCGCCACGTAGCGCCCGGGTGCGGGCTGCTCGAGGCCCGAGGAGGGTTGGGTCACCTCGACCACCTCGGTCCGCAGCGTGAGCCGCCCACCGTCGGGCATGGCCTCGGCGCCGTTCGTCGCCAGCTGCACGAGGACCTGTTCCATCTGGCCCGGCACGGCCACGAGGGGCGGCAGCGACGGGGCGAGCTCCACGACGACCTCGATGTCGCCCTGGCCGAGCACGGGCACGATCTCGGCGAGGTCGGCCACGATGGCGTGGAGGTCGAGCGGTTCGGGTGGCGCCGTCTCGCGCCGGCCGAAGACGAGGAGCTGGTGGGTGAGGTCGGCGGCCCGCTGCGCGGCGTTGCGGATCTGCTCGACGTCGGCGCGCGCCGTCTCGTTGTCGCCCACCTCCTGGGCCACGAAGCTGGCGTAGTTGAGGATGACCGCCATGAGGTTGTTGAAGTCGTGGGCGATCCCGCCCGCCAGCCGCCCCACCGACTCGAGGCGGGCCGCCTGGGACCGGCGCTCGGCCGCCCGCCGCCGGGCCGCAGCGTCCCCGAGCACGACGACGACGGCCACCGCGCTGCCGTCGTCGTCGAACAAGGGTGACAGGTCGGCGGAGACCTCGAGGGTGCCGCCGCCCGCCCGGCGCGCCACGAGACGGTGGTCCCGCAGCCGTTCGCCGGCGAGCACCCGGCCGAGGAGGGCCCGCGCCGCCTCGGCCTCGTCGTGGGCCACGAGCTCGACGAGCGTCCTTCCGGTGAGGTACTCGCGCCGGTAGCCGAGGAGCGTCTCGGCCGCGCCGTTCACCACGGTGACGAACCCGGTGGCCGAGCAGGCCAGGACGGCCTCCTCGAAGGACTCGACGATCCAGCGGTAGCCGTCGTGGCTGCTCGACGTCTCTGGCACGTTCCCCGCCCCTCCTGACAACACCGGACGCCGGTCACCGCCCCGCCGGAACGGACCCTCCCGGGCTCCCATGCGGTGTCGCACGCGTTCTACGACGAAGCTTCGATCAGTCCCTCCCGGGTGGCGATCACCACCGCTTCGAGCTTCGAGTGCGCGTTCAGCTTGGTGAGCACGCTCTGGACGTGGTGACGGACCGTGTGGAGGCTCAGGTAGAGGCGGTCGGCGATGGCCTGGTTGGTGGCCCCCTCCCCGAGCAGCTTCAGCACCTCCATCTCGCGGGGCGTGAGGTCGCTGCCGAGGCCCCGGTGGCTCCGGTGCAGGCGCGGCAGGAGACCGGCCAGCATGTTCGGCAGGATGTAGACCTCACCGGCGTGGACCTGGCGGACGGCCACGACGAGCTCGTCCACCGCCTTGTCCTTGGTCAAGAAGCCGGAGCACCCGGCTTCGAGGGCGTCGGCGAGGAGCCGGTCGTCACCGTGGCCCGTGAGGATGAGCACCTTGATCTCGGGGTTGAGGGCCCGGATGCTCGTGGCGGTGACCGCCCCGGTGGCGTCGGGCAGCTGGTAGTCGGCCACGACGACGTCGGGCATCGTCTCGGTGGCCAGCCGCACGCCGTCGGCGGAGTTGGCGGCCACCCCGACCACCTCCATGTCCTCTTCGGCCCCGAGGATGCGGGCGATGCTCTCGGCCAGCATGACGTGGTCGTCGATGACGAGCACCTTGACCAGGGTGGCCTTGTTCGCCGCGCCGTCGAGCGCCCCCTCGGCTCCGCTCACCGCTCCGTCACCCCTGGCCGACCGACCCTTCGGGGCCGCGGAACCACCCGCCTCGTCTTCGCCCGCGTGCCGCGCCCGCTTCGCCCCCACGGCCACAGCGTAGGGCTTGGTGACCACGCGGACCCCGCTTCTCTCACTTGCCGTCACCGCGGCGCTCGGCCACGGCCGGGTGGTCGGGGGCGAGGAGCGACCCGGCGGCCTCGTTGGCCGCCTCGAGGCCGGTGCGCTCGCCGACGGGGGCGAGGGCCACCACGAAGCCGACGGGCTCCGTGCGCCAGTCGAACCAGACCTCGTGGAGCCGCGAGGCGAGGGCCATGGCCTCCTCGGCCGACGTGGCGTGGAGGATGGCGAGGAGCTCCCGGCGACGCCAGCGGCCGCAGGTCACGACGGCCCCGAGCTCGGCCCGGACCATGCGGGCCAGTGAGCGGATCGTGGCGTCCTCCCAGGCGGCGACGGTCCCGGGGTCGTCCGGGTCCTCCCAGGGCTCCTCGTGGCGGAGGCGCAGGACGGCCACGGTGTCGCCCTCGCCGAGCGCGCCGAGGGACTGGGTGAGCGAGTGGCGGTTGCTGAGGCCGGTCTCGGGGTCGGTCGTGCCCCGCTGGCGCTGCTGGTGGCGGACGGCCAGGACCGAGAGCCTCGAGTCCTCGAGGAAGGTCGGGAGGATCTGTTCCAGGCGCATGCGGGCCACGCTGAAGAGCTCGGCCACGGGCAGGAGCGGCTCCCCCTCGCCGAAGGACAGGTCCATCGGGAGGGCGTGGTCCGGCGCGATGCGAGACGGCACCACCCGGCCACCGAGGTCGTAGACGAGGTCGATGGCCGCGCCCACCGCGTCCTCCGGCGTGCGGGCCCGCAAGAGCGCCCGCGAGGCGGCCAGCGCGGCGACGACGGCGTCGGCGTCCTGGCGGATGCTCGAGCCGCCGAGCGAGAGCTCGCGCTGGTGGACCGGGGTCTTGCGCCCGCCCCGTTCGGCGCCGGCGGACGCGGGCGTCGAGGCCGGCGTCTCCTCGTCCTCGCCGTGGTAGGTCGGCAGGGTGAGCACGAAGTCGGCGCCGCCGGTGTCGGCCCGTCGGTAGCGGAGCTCGCCGCCGTGGGCGAGGGCGAAGCCCCGGGAGAGGTAGAGCCCGAGGCCGTTGCCGCCGCGGAGCGAACCGAGGCGGGAGAACTTGCGGAAGAGGCCGCCGATGCGGTCGGCCGGGACGCCGGGGCCCCGGTCGACCACGTGGAGCGACACCTCGGTGCCCCGTTCCTCGAGCGCCACCCGGATCGGCGCGCCCTCCGGGCTGAACTTGGCGGCGTTCTTCAAGAGGTTCGTGAGGATCTGCTCGATGCGGTTCTCGTCGGCGTGGACGGTCACCGCCGGGAGCGGGCCGCAGTCGACGGTGTGGCCCCGCAGGTCCCCCTCGATGTGGTTGACCGTGCGCTGCACGAGGGCGGCGAGCTCGAGGGGCTGGCGGTCGAGCTGGAGCGTCCCCTCGTCGATGGCTCGGGCGTCGTCGAGCGAGGCCACGAGGGCCTCCATCCGCCCCGTCTGGTGGCGGATCGTCTCGATCGACTCGGCGAGGGCCTCGGCGCTCCCCGACTCGAGGTCGGCCCGCATGAGGTCGGCGAAGCCCCGGATCACGTGCACTGGCGTGCGCAGCTCGTGGGCGAGCATCGACACGGTGTCGTCCACCTGCCGGCTGGCCGACTGGCCGGCCGGGACCAGCTCGGCCCCGGGGAGCGCCACCTGGTGGCGGAAGGCGCCCTGCAGCGCCTGGTCGATGAGCTCGCTGGCGTCGGCCGGGAGGGCCGGGCGGCTCCAGAGGTAGCCCTGGCCGTAGCGGCACGAGAGGCGGGCCAGCTCGGCCAGCTGGGCCTCGGTCTCGACCCCCTCGGCCACGACCTCGAGGCCGAGGCGCGAGGCCAGGTGGATGATCGAGTCGACGATGACCGTGTCCTCGGGGTCCCGGGCCAGCCCGGCCACGAAGCTGCGGTCGATCTTCAGGTGGTCGACCGGGAAGCGCTTCAGGTAGGCGAGCGACGAGTAGCCGGTGCCGAAGTCGTCGATGGCCAGGCGGATGCCGAGGGCCCGCAGCGCGTGGAGGGCCTGGCCGGTGGCCGGGGCGTCCTCCATGACCACGCTCTCGGTCATCTCGAGGCTCAGCCGACCGGGGAGCACCCCCGTCTCGTCGAGGATCTCGCCGATGAGGTCGGGCAGGCGCGGGTCGGAGAGCTGGTGGGCCGAGAGGTTGAGCGACATGGTGAGAGCGAGGTCCGGGTGGGAGCGTTGCCACTCGGCGAGCTGCCCGCAGGCGTTGCGCAGCACCCAGCTGCCGACCGAGGCCATGCGCAGGGTCCGCTCGGCCAGGTCGATGAAGCGGTCCGGGCCGAGCAGGCCGAGCTCGGGGTGCTGCCAGCGGATGAGGGCCTCGAACCCGGCCAGCTGACCCGTGGCGATCTCGAAGATCGGCTGGTAGTAGAGGCGCAGCTGGCGCCGGTCCACCGCGTGTTTCAGGTCCTGCTGGAGCCGCAGGCGCATCAGCGTCTTGTTCCGCAGGGCGTCGTCGAAGACCTCGACCCGGGCGCGGCCCCGGGCCTTGGCGTGGTGGAGGGCCGCCTCGGCCTCCGACAGGAGGCTGTCCGACGTCGAGCGGTCGTCGGCCAGGGCCGCGCCCACGCTCGCGGTCACCCGCACCGTCAGGATGCCGAGGATGACCGGCCGCGACACCGCCTCGGCCAACTTGTCGGCGTAGCGCTCCACCGCGCTCTCGTCGACCATCGAGTGACAGATGACGGCGAACTCGTCGCCGCCGAGCCGGGCCACGAGGTCCCCGGGCCGCACCGTCTCGGCCAGCACGTCGCCCACCTTGCGCAGGAGCTCGTCGCCCAGCTGGTGGCCGTGGCGGTCGTTCACGGCCTCGAGGTGGTCGACGTCCAAGAAGAGGAGCGCCAGGCGGTCACCGGTCCGGTCCCCGGCGAGGGCGTCGCTCAGTGCTTCGACGAGCGACGGGCGGTTCGCGAGCCCCGTCAGGTGGTCGTGGCGCTCCGCCAGCCCCGTCCGGCCCCTCTCGCCCCCCTCGGCGCGCCCCGGTGCCATGAGACTCACGCCGGGGCGCGGCGCAGCCGCCGCACCGGCCCTCGGTGGCGTTGGGTGGTCGACGACGTCGCGGGGCGCCAGCGGCCCCTCGCGCTGGCCCGACTCAGCACCCACCCATTCTCGGTGCCCGCCGGGGGGACCCGACAGACACAGATGGTCTTTCACGCTGGCCCATCTGCGTCATTGGCCTGCCCGTTCGGGCCGGCTTGGGCCGGATTTCAGGCTCGACCGAGGATTTTCGGTCTACGGCTGTCACATCGGGCGGCCCCAGACGTATGGACGGCCGGTGGGGGAGGACCTGGACAGGAGGACCGGCGGTCCGCCGATGGCGCCTGAGAGCCTCGGTGGGGATGTTCCTCGCGCGGTCTCGAGTGACACCACCTGGTCCGCCCGCTCCACCACCCCCAGTGCGACCGGGCGTGACGGCCCTGAGCGGGTACCCCAACCGGACGTCATGATCCCCCGACCCGGCGCCTGACGCGACGCGCCCCGGGCTGCGCGAGCAGCCCGGGGCTTGTCGTGTGGCTCCGTGCGGCCGACGGACGACCGCACACCCTCCCCTACGGCAGGGCCGGTTGCCCGGTCTCCGGGTTGAGGAAGAGGGCGCTGTTCGACGCCGTGCCGGTCTTGAAGTTGAACATGTTGTTCAGCGAGCCGGCGATGGTGGCGAAGGAACTGGGGATCTTCGGGAGATGCCAGTTCCACTGGATGAACTTGATGATCGAGGACTGGTCCGTCAGCTTGTGGCTCACGTAGTTGCCCTTGGCCCACGGCGAGATGACGAGCAGCGGCAGGCGGGGGCCGTAGCCGCAGCGCCCTTGGGCCCCGCCGAGCGGGTTGTTGCCCGAGCCGCACTGGCCAGCGCCGGTGAGGGCGTCGGCGCTCGTCTGCGACGGGTTGTGGATCCCGCTGTAGACGTGGTCGTAGAAGCCGTCCGAGTCGTCGTAGGCGATGACCACCGCGGTGCTCGACCAGGTCGGCAGGGCCTCGAGCGAGTTGATCTCGTTGACGACGAAGTTCTGCTCGTCGATCGGGTCCGAGTAGCCCGCGTGCCCGTCCTCGTAGCCGGGGGCCTTGAGGAAGCTCACGGCCGGGAGGCTGGAGGGCGGCATCGTGCCGTTGCCGATGGCCGAGACCAGCTGGTTGAACCAGCTGACGTCGTAGTTGTGGTTGGCCGTGTCGAACTGACCCGGGCTGGCCGTGTCCGTCCCGACCGCCGAGAGCGACGTGGGCGCCAGGTGGTGCGGGTTGGCCGTCGAGGCGTAGTACTGGAACGGCTCGTGGTGCGGGATGTAGTCGGCCTTGGTGCCCCACTGGCCAGTGCCGCCGAGGGCCGCGCCGATCGGGTGGGAGGCGCCGCAGGCGGCGCGACCGGTGACGTTCTCGGGGTCGTAGGAGACGACCGAGTCCCCCGGGCCCGAGTACGGGGTGGTCGGCGTGAAGCCGCCCTCGAACCAGCCCCAGGAGAGGCCGGCGCTGTTCAGCTCGTTGCCGATATTGGTGCCGGTCATGGTGACGGCGTCACGGCTCGAGCAGTCGTCGTAGTAGGGCTGCGCATCGCTGATGAGCGTGGAGCCGCCCTTGCCGTCGGCCACGATGTCGCCGTCGGTGGCCGCGCCCCGGATGGCCTTGCCCACGCCGTTCGTGTCGCCGGAGACGAGGTTGATGGCACCCGGCGCCGACGGGCCGAAGGTGGTCCCGAAGGAGTTGTCGCTCATGGCGAAGTGCTGGGCGTAGTTCCACAACGCGGTGACGGAGTTGCCGTCGTAGTAGTTCATGACGTCACTCGCCTGGCACGGCTGGCCTGTCGGGCTCGTCCCGCCACCGGTGCCGGTGAATTCCGGGAACTTGTCCATCAGCCCGCCGTCGAAGGCCTGCTGCTCGGCCGTGTAGTCGTGGTCCTGGTCGCAGGTGAGGAGGTCGTTGATGTTCGAGGGGTCCAACCGCCGCGGGTTGGCCCCGTTCGGGTTGGCCCCGAGGAGGCTCGGCGTGAGGCCGTTGACCGCCGGCGTGCCCTTGGCCGCGTAGAACGGCTGACCCGAAGTGTTGGCGGCCACCGGGTACGTGCCGAAGTAGTGGTCGAACGACACGTTCTCCTGGAAGATGACCACCAGGTGTTGGATGGGCGAGCGGGGAGTGGCGGCGGCTTGTGCCGTGCCGACTCCCACCACGCCGACCAGTACCGACGCGGTCATGGCGACCGCACCGGCTGCGGCCGCGCGCGTCGACAGCAACCTTCGCTTCATCGTGGTTCCTCTCTCGTCGGGGGTGCTGCGGGGCTGAGCTACTTCAGGCGGCAGCCGACCGGGCGCGCCAAGACGCGCCGAGCAGCTCCGGCCTGACGGAAGGTCGCGAAGGACCGACCGGTTGCTCCGACGACCGTTCTCCGCGACCGGTCATCGTGCCGTTACGCGAACATAAAAGGCCGCGAAGAATCCACCAACGCACCATGAACTCTTGGCGACGGTCCCGCGTCGGACGTGACAGCGGTGGTGAGCCGTCACCGGACTGTCGCGGAAGCCTCCTCGGTGGGCGACTCCGGCGACGGGAACTCCCACCACTGCAGCTCGCACATCATGGGCAGGAGGTAGCGGACGTAGAGGGAGTGGATCTTCACCACCCCCTGGTCGTCCTCGTGGAGCGGGATGAGGTCGACCCGGTCGTCCTTCTGTTGGTAGGCGAGGGTGCGCTCCTGGACCCCCTCGAGCTCCTCCCGGCTGCCCACGGCCAGCCCGAAGTGGTCCATCCGCGGGCACTGCATCGGGTCGTCCTGGGCGATCAGGAAGATGAACTGGTCCCAGTGCACGCAGCCGAGGATGAGCCGCTTGCGGTCGATGGTCATGACCTCCATCTCGTCGAACCCGAAGACCTGGCTCCAGAACGTGCAGATGTTGGCCCGGTTCTTCTCGTCGAGGAGGTCGGCCGGGACGCTCATGGCCACGTGGTTGAACTTGGGTGTCCCCGACGGGTAGTAGCGGTGCGGCATGGTTCCCCCTAAGTGCTCGTGACAGACAGGCTCGGTGCTACGAGGGCCTTGCCCGGGAGCTCGCCCTCGTAGAGACCCCGGAGGGCCTCGCTCAGGCCCTCGAGCGGGACGTCGACGGGCTCGAGGAGTCGGTCGGTCGGCATGGCCCCCGAGGCCAGGAGCTCGAGGGCCCGGTCGAAGCCGCCGAGGTCGTAGACGAACGAGCCGCAGACGTGCAGCTCGTTCAGGAGCATCCGGTTCGGGTCGAACGTCGGTGGCTCCATGCCCGCCCCGACGAAGACGAGCTGGCCCCCCCGGTTCAGCTGATGGAAGCCGGCCTCCATGGCCGCCTTCTTCCCCGAGCACTCGAGGACGACGTCGGCCGGCTCGTCGGCCAAGCGCTCGGGCTGCCAGGCCGGGAAGTTCTCGAGGTCGCCCGGCTCGACCACCTTGTCGGCCCCGAGGTCCCGGGCGAGCTGACGTCGCCGCTCCCCCGGCTCGACGACGGTGACCGGGCCGAGCCCCTTGGCCTTCACGGCCGCCAGCGTGAGGGCGCCGATCGGCCCGGCGCCGAAGACCATGATGGCGTCCTCGGGCCCCGCCCCCGACCGGGTGATGCCATGGAGGGCCACGGCGAGCGGCTCGGTGAGGGCCGCCTCGCGGAGGGAGAGCCCCGGCGGCACCCGGTGGATCGAGATGGCCCTGGACCGCACGTAACGGGCGAAGGCGCCGTCGAAGGACTCGGCCACCGAGCCGCGGCGGTTGTAGCACTGCGACGGCTTGCCCTCGAGGCACCGACGGCAGTGCCCGCACTTGGGTGACGGTCCCCCGACGACCTGGTCGCCGACCTGCCACCCCTCGACCTCCGGGCCGATCGCCGCGATCACCCCGCTCCACTCGTGGCCCTCGACCGTGTTCTTCTGGCCCCAGCCCTCGTGCATGAGGTGGATGTCCGACCCGCAGATGCCGCAGTGGCCCACCTCGACGAGGACCTGGTCCGGGCCGAGGTCGGGCACGGCCCGCTCCTCGAGCTCGATCCGGCCGGGCTCGCGGTAGACGGCGGCCGGCATGGTGCTCGGCAGGTCGCTCACGCTCGCACCTCCCCCGGGACCGCACGCCGGCCCCGCGCGACCCCCAGCTTGGCAGAGGGCCCCCGGGCGCGCCGGCCCCGCTCGCAGGCTCGATAGCCCATTCACGCCACGGGGCGGGGGCCCGCCGGCCCATGGCGAATCGGGCGCTCCGCACCAGGCAACTCCCCGTCTTTGGACCTGGTCGGAGGGCCGGCTCGGGCTCAGGCTAGAGGGAAGACCGAGGGGGTCGATGGTGGCTGGTGCGGGCAGTGGGCCGCACCTGGCGGAGCCGCTGCGAGCCCGCGTCGCGGAAGGGACGAGGTGCACGGAGCAGAGAGGCAACGACGGCTGCCAGGGTCGGCCCGCCGCCAGGTCACACTGGCCGTGCTCGCCCTCCCCGTCGCTGTCCTCGCCGCCACCGTCGCCCCCGACGCCGCTGGCGCCGCCCACGGGGCGAAGGCCCGCCAGGCCGCCGCGGCGACCACCGGCACGCCGGGCGCCGGCAGCACCACGGCGCCCGCAGCCACCGGCCGGACCCACCTCCACCAGAGGCGGACGGCCGACGTGACGACCACGCCAGCGGTCTCGACGACGCCGACGCCGCCCGCCACCGGGACGGTGCCGGGCGCGGTGTCCGGGCAGCCCCCGAGCGAGCAGACAGGGAGCGTCTCGGGCGGCACAGTCGCCCCGACCTCGACCGGGCACACCGACGTGCACACCAGGGCCAACCTCACGACGGGCAGCACCGGGCGGACGGGCCGGCTGCGGCTCACGGCCGCCGCGGTCACGGGCACGCCGGTCGTGATCGGCACGAGCACCGACGCGGGGGCCCTCGTGCAACAGGAGCCGGCCGGCACCACCTTTGAGATCGCGGGCGGGGTCCACGCGGGCGACTTCTCCGTCGAGCCCAAGGCCGGCGACGTCTTCGAGGCCGACCCCGGGGCGGTCCTCGACGGCGGCTACGGCTGTGCCTCGTGCACCCAGCTCCGCGACGCCTTCCACGCCGGCCTCCGTTGGAGCGACGAGAACGGCGTCGTCATCAGCGGTCCGAGCGGCGGCCTCCTCGTGATCCGCAACTACGACCAGAACTGCGGCACCGGGTGCGCCGACCCCGAGCAGCACGCCGTGATCGACCCGGCCTGCAACTGCGGGCACCAGTCGGGATCGGCGGCCAACTGGACGGTCGACCGGGTCCAGGTCACCGGGAGCTACAGCCGGGGCATCACGGCCAGCGGCGGCATCGTGATCGAGAGCTCCACGATCGACCACAACGGCCGGCTGGGCATCGGCGGGGGCAACGGTGACCAGGGCTCGACGACCATCGAGAACGACACCATCGTCGACAACGACACCCGGAACGTCTGCACCGACCCAGGCGAGTGCGGCGGCATCAAGCTCACCGACACTGCCGGTGCCACGATCACGAACGACGCCATCAGCGCCAACAACGGGCCGGGCGTCTGGTTCGACGGCCGGTCGGGTACGGCGGCCGACCCCGACGTGGTCGAGCACGACACCATCAACGACAACACCGGGGCCGCTGTCCGCGTCGAGGTCAGCGGCTACGTCACGGTGGCCGACGACGTGATGCAAGGTGACGGGGCCGACGGCGTGGCCGTCCTCGCCTGCATCTCGTGCCACAACCTCACCGCCAACGACAACACGATCACCGACGTCCTGGCCAAGTCCGGTGTCCTCGTCTACCAGGACTCCCGGGCCGCGCAGTTCCCCGTGGCCAACGTCGACGTCGCCGGCAACGTCATCGAGGGCGTCGGCACCGCGCTCGTGCGCAACGGCGTCGGGCAGTGCAGCGCGGCGGCCTGTGACGGCTCGGTGTTCAAGAGCAACGTCAGCTTCACCGAGAACACCTACGGCTGCGGCTCCTTCCTCTGGGGCGACCTGGCCGGGAGCGGGCTGCAGACGAGCGCCGCCCTCTTGTCCTGGTCGCAGTGGCAGGCCAAGGGGTTCGACAGCACAGGCACGGACAGCTGCTGACGAGCGGTTCCCCCGGCGACTCAGCCCGACGGCCGGAGGGACCGCTGGTCAGCAGGACGTGTCGGACGACACTGGCCGGGTTCGCCCGGCCAGTGTCGCGTCCGGCGGTCGGACGACCGGCGCGACGACGTCGACCTTCCCGGTAGAACGGAGCCGGGCGGAACATCCCACGGCCACCGAGGAGGACCCGCAGATGAGTGAGGGCACGGCACGCGGGAGGGTCCGGGTCGAGCAGGGGCACAAGCGGGTGCGGGCCTACCTGGCCGGCGAGCTCGTGGCCGACACCGTGGCCCCGCTCTATGTCTGGGAGAACCCCCACTACCCCGCCTACTACCTACCCGAGGCCGACGTCCGGGCCAAGCTCGTGGCCACCGGGGAGACGACGCACTCGCCGAGCCGGGGTGACGCCGTCGTCCACGACGTCGTCGTCGGTGCCGGCACGGCGAACGGGGCGGCCCTCCGCTACCCCGACTCCCCCATCGAGGCGCTCCGCTCGACGGTCCGGCTCGACTGGGGGTCCATGGACGAGTGGCTGGAGGAGGACGAGCCCGTCTACACCCATCCGCGTGACCCCTACACCCGGGTCGACGTCCTGGCCAGCTCCCGGCACGTGCGGATCGAGGTCGACGGGGTCACGGTGGCCGAGTCCGACCGGCCCCACATCCTCTTCGAGACGGGCCTCCCGCCGCGCTACTACCTGCCGCTCCCCGACGTCCGCCTCGACCTCCTCGTGCCCTCCTCGACCGAGAGCCACTGCCCCTACAAGGGCACGGCCGGCTACTGGTCGCTCCGGGTGGGCGGGAAGACCTACGAGGACCTTGTCTGGACCTACCGGACCCCCCTCCCCGAGAGCCAGAAGATCGCCGGCCTGGCCTGCTTCTACGCCGAGCGGGTGGACCAGTACGTCGACGGGGTCCGAAGCGAGCGTCCGAAGACCGCCTTCAGCTGAAGCCGCGACGCCAGGGGAGGCGCGCCGGCTGAGCACCGCCCGCCGTCCCGCCGCGGCCCGAGCGGCGCGCGGTGGTGGGCCGGTCGCCCCCGGGTCCGGGGGGGTCTCGGGCCGCCGCCCTGAGGGTCGCCCCCGAACACCCGCTGGCGGCGCTGTTTGCGGCGCGAGCGCTCATCGTTCCCTAACACCGGTCTGACCTGGTTCTTACGTCGGTCCCCGATGCTGTTGCCAGTGGGCGCGGCGCCCACGCGAGAGGAGCAGCAATGCGGAGGACCGTGGAGGGAGCGGGAAGGGGAGGGGCCACGAGGTCGGCGGCGGCCAGGCTCTGGCTGGCTTCGGTGGCGGTGGTCGGTCTGGCCGGTGGGATGGTGCTCGTCGGCGCCACCCTGTCGGACGCCACCCAGAGCGTGCGGGTGCTGGACCACTCGAACGCCCCCGCGTCGGCGGCCATCCAGTCGACGAGTGGCGCCGGCACCGGGGCCACGTCGGGCGCCGCGGCCAACATGAAGAACATGGCCAAGACGCCGACGGCCACCGATGGCGGCACCTCGGCCGTCACGACGGCCTCGGACATCTGCCCGAACGTGAAGGGCACGACCACGATGCCCGACGGCATGGTCATGGCCCCCGTCCCCTCGGGGAAGCCGACCGCCGCCGAGCAGGCCGCGGCCAACCAGCTCGTGGCGGAGACCACGAAGGACGTGGCCCAGTACGCCAACCTTTCGGCGGCCGAGAACGCCGGCTACGTGCCGCTGTCGCCGGGCGGCCGGACCCGGGCGGCCTACGAGCACTACATGGACTTTGCGGTCATCGCCGGCCATGACGTGCTCGACCCGGCCCACCCCTCGGCGCTCATGTTCGCCAACACGGTCGACGGGCCGGTGCTCATCGGGGCCATGTTCCTCGGTCCGGCCCCCTGCCAGGTCGGCCCGGACGTCGGCGGGCCCCTCACCCAGTGGCACGCCCACGACAACCTCTGCCTGAACACCGACCACCAGCTCGTCGGGAGGACCACCGCCACCGGCACCTGCACGGTCGGCACGCACAAAGAGACGACCTACTTCATGCTCCACGTCTGGACCGCACCGCAGCTGGCCTCGCAGTACCAGTTCCAGGCGGACCCGCCCCGCTCGGCCTTCACGCCGATCATCGAGAGCGGGCAGGCATGAACACCGCCGCCCCGGGGCGGTCCTGGCGGATCACCCCGCGCACGATCCAGGTGGGCCTCGGTGTCGTCTGGCTCTTCGACGGGCTCCTCCAGCTCCAGCCCCACATGTTCGGGACGGCCTTCGCCACCCAGGTCCTGCAGCCGAACGCCGCTGGGCAGCCGGCCTTCGTCGCCTGGCCGATCAACGAGCTCGCCCACCTGGTCTCGCTGCAGCCGTTCGCCTTCAACGCGGTGTTCGCCGCCGTGCAGCTGCTCGTCGGTCTCGGCCTCCTCATGCAAGAGACGGTGAAGCCCGCGCTCCTGGTCTCCTTCGCCTGGGTGCTCGGCGTGTGGGTGCTCGGTGAGGGGATGGGCATGCTCCTCACCGGCATGGCGTCGCCGTTGACCGGCGCCCCGGGCGCCGTCCTCCTCTACGGCCTGATCGGCCTCATGGCCTGGCCGAAACGGGGGGCCGACCAGCGCGCCCCGGCCGACGGCCAGCCGGCGGCGGCGGCGGGGCTCCTCGGGGCCGCCGGGGCCAAGGTCGTGTGGGCCGCGCTCTGGACGGGCACGGGGGTGCTCTGGCTCCTCCCGGCCAACCGCGGCACCGACAGCGTCGCGTCGACGGTGTCGGGGGCGGCGGCCGCCGCGCCCGGCTGGCTGGCCCACGCCCAACAGTGGGCGGCCCACGCCTTCGCCGGCAACGGCACCGAGGTGGCGGTGGTGCTCGCCCTCGTGTCCTTCGTGGTGGGGATCGGCCCGCTCGTGACCAGCCACACCACGGCGTTCCTCGTCCTCGGGGCGGCGCTCTCGCTTGACTACTGGGTGCTCGGCCAGTCGCTCGGCGGGCTCACGACCGGCCTCGCCACCGACGTGAACGCCGGTCCCCTGTTCGTGCTCATGGCGATGGCCCTCTTCCCGAACCGCCAGCCGGTCCCGGAGCGGGCGGTCGAGGTGCGCACCCCCAGCCCGATCCCCGAGCTCGCCCGGGTGGCCTGACCACCGGGCCTGCGGCGGTCCGCCGCGCCGCAGGTCCGGTGGCAGGCGGGGACCGGCGCCGACCCGCCGGCCCGATGCCCCCCTAGGTGGTCAGCTGGATCTTCGCCGTGACGGAGGCGGAGCTCGTGCTCCCGTCGGCCGAGCCGTAGAGGTCGACGAGCACGCTGGCGTTGCCCACGTCGAACAGCCCGTTCTCCGGCAGCACCTTGACGGCCCATCCGGTGGTGGTCGGCAAGCAGAGCAGCTGCTGGAAGAAGTAGGACGAGAAGATGGCCCGGTGGTAGATCTGGCGGAGCTGGCCCTGGAGCTGCACGACGGCCGGCCGGTTGCAAGTGACCGTGCCGGCGAGCTCGACGATGCCCTGGTGCACGTGGACGGTGTCGGTGGCGTTCACCGTCCCGCCGAGCTGGAGCGGCGGGGCCAGCGGCAGGTTCGGGTCGAAGGCCATGGGCGTGCTGGCCGCCTCCCCGAAGTCGTTCACGTTGGCCGCGCCGAGGAAGCAGCCGCCCGACGCGCAGTCGATCGGGGTCCCCGAGGGGATGATGATGCGCGAGACGACGTAGGGCGTCGTGAACTTGCCCCTACCGTTCGTCGGCACCTCCAGCAGCGTGGAGAGGTCGCACCCGGTGGGCGAGGTGGCGCCGGGGCCGCACTCGACGATCCCGACCACGATCTTGGGCGACCAGCTGGCGCCCGTGACCGTGACGAGCTGCCCGTCGGCCAGGCCGGCCGCCGGGCTCGCCTGGAGCAGCGGCCCGCACGGGGGCGACTGCGCGGCCACCGGGAGCTCGGTCGACGAGAAGGGCGGCGAGCAGCTGGCGACCGGGGCGCTGGCGGTGAGCCCGAGGTGTCGTCCGGTGGCCGCGGCGATGGCTACGGGCAGGACGGCCCCCACGAGAAGAGCGGCGGCAACGGCCACCACTCCCCGCACCTGTTGACGGCGTGACGGCTTCTCCACCGAAAGCCCCCCTTCGCCTCGCGTCGACAACGCTTGGAGCCGCGAAGTTAGCAGGTCCCGGCCGGCGGGGCCCCGGGCGTTGCCACCGACGGGGGCCCGCCGACGACCACCGCGGCGCTCACGACGGCGGCCATGGTGAGGGGCAGGACGGGCACGTGCCAGAGGAAGTCGACGGCGCTCTCGACGAGGAAGGCCGCGAACCCGGCGAGCGCCGCCTCGGGGGGCCAGCTGGCCGGGCGCCCGAGGGACCGGACGAGGCGGACGAGGACGCCGGCGAGGAGGGCGGCGAGGACCACCAGGCCGACGAGCCCGTACTGGGCGAGGAACTGCAGATACTCGTTGTGCGTGAAGTAGGCGACGTAGGCCTGGCCGCCGCTCTGCCAGTGGAGCACCACCTGGCCGGCCCCCGTGCCGAGGACGAGGTGGGCCCGGGCGATGGCGAGCGTCGCCCCCCACTCGTGGGCCCGGTCCGACGACGCCGCCGTCAGCCGAGCCGAGGAGAACACGTGGAGGGCGTGGCCGAGGGGCACGAGGGCCACCACGAGCGCCGCGCCGAGGGCCACCAGGCCGGCCAGGGCCAGCCGGGCCGCCCGACCCAGCGCGCCCCCGTAGGCCAGGAGCCCGCCGGCGACGAGGCCGACCGCGGCCAGGGCCGGCCGGTTCGGACCGTCGGTCGGGAGCGAGGGGAGGAGGGCGACGCCGGCCACGACCGCGCCGAGCAGTGGCCAGGCGGCGCGGAGCCGAGCCGGCCGGCGGACGACGAGGAGGACGACGAGGCCCACGACGAGCCCCCCGAGGCCGCCCCGGCTGAGGGTGGCCGCGAAGCCCACGAGGAGGAGGTAGGTCGCGCCCGGCCAGGCCCAGCCGGACGACCCGGTGGCCAGGCGGTCGAGACAGAGGAGGACCGGGGCGGTGAGGAAGGCGGCGAGGGCGTTCTCGTAGGTGAGCGTGGAGGCGGCCCGCCAGAGGCCCTCGGCCGGGAGAGCCTCGGGGGTCGCCCGGGCCACGACGGCCACCCACCCGACCACCGCCACCGCCGTCGCCAGGGCCACGATGCCGAGCACGAGCAGCCGGCGGGCCTCGGGCCCGACCGAGCGCACGGTGACCACCAAGGCGACGATGGCCAGGAGGAGGCTCACCGTGGCCGCCGAGGCCCCCACGTCGCCGGCCACCGCGGCGCTCAGCACCACCACGACGACCAGGGCGAGTGCCCCCGCGGCCAGGGGGTCGCGGGCGAGGGCGGCGAGCTCGCTCCGGGACGGCCGGCCGAGGACCAGGGCGAGGACCGCCGCCAGGAGGAGCAGGCCGAGGACCGGCTGGTAGTCGTCGGCGAAGAAGGCCCCCCGGGCCACCGCGGCGTCGGCCAGGGCGGCGAGCAAGAGGCCCATGGCGACGAGCGGCCCGACCCGCAGGGCCGGCTCCTCGCTCACGGCCAGCCGCCGGCCAGAGGGGCCGTCGCGGCCGTCGCCCGCGCCCGACAGAATGGAGGTGTGGGAGAGCGACTGAGCAAGACCAGGGACGCCACGACCAAGCGGCTCTTGAAGATCGGCGTCGTCCGCCGCTGGTACGCGCGGCGGATGCTCAAGTACATCGAGAAGACCAAGAAGAAGAAGCGCCCCCTCCCCGACGAGCTCGTCCGGCTCGACCAGCTCACCCGCAAGATGCCCGAGCCCCAGAAGCTGAAGCTGATCGAAGAGATGCTGACGCCGGGCAAGACCGACCAGCTCGGTCGGGAGCTCCGCCGGGCGGCGGAGCGCCAGAACCGGGAGAGCGGCCGAGGCCCAGGCGGCCGCCGGCCCGGCATGCCGCCCCAGCGCCAGGTGGTGCGGCGGCCCACGAAGGGCGCCCGCTGACGGAGGCGCTCAGGGCGTCTGCTCCAAGAGGTCGTGGAGCCGACGCACCTCGGCCGGGGTGTCGCGGCGCAACCAGGCCCCGACGAGCGGCTCGAGCAGGTAGGACCACGGCCGACGGAACTCGAAGGACTCCACGTGGCGGACGTGGGTTGCCCCGTCCTCAGCCGGTCGGCAGGCCACGAGGCCCTCGAAGCGGTAGAGGCGGTCCATCCACGACGGCTCGTTGCGCACGGTGAGCCGGTCCCCGTCGCGCTCCAGCACCTGGGCCACCTTCGGGCCCGGCAGGCCGAGCATCTTGGCCCGGAAGCGGACCCGGGCCACCGGGCCCTCGCGGACGACCTCGTAGACCCGGCCGATCTTCCTGTCGGCCTGCCGGTAGCGGTCGAGGTCCATCACGAGCTCGAGGACGCGGTCGGGCGGGCAGTGGACGACCGTCTCGCCCTCGCCGGCGATCACCGCCCGCCCCTCCGGTACCGCCCCCCGCTCACGATGGGATCCTCGCGCCACCGGCCCTCGGGGCTGCGCCACCGCCCGCCATGGGGGAGAATCTCTCTCAGGCCACGACGAGAAGGAGGCCAAGGGATGAGCAACGACGACGCCTTCGACGGAGCGCCGGTGCGCTGGCGGGGGATCAACCACCTCGCCCTCGTGACCAACGACATGGACACCACGGTCCGCTTCTACCACGGCGTGCTCGGTGCCCGGCTGCTCGCCACGATCGGAACGCCGGGCTTCCGCCACTACTTCTTCGAGATCGGGCCGCAGAACAGCGTGGCCTTCTTCGAGTACGCGCCCTCGGCGAGCGAGCCGTTCGCCAAGCCGGCCGGGGTCCCCGACGCCCGGGCGGCCCAGTTCGACCACGTCTCGTTCAACGTGGCCGACGAGGCGGCCTTGACCGAGCTCCGTGACCGCCTGAAGTCGGCCGACTGCGAGGTGACCGACGTCGTGGACCACGGGTTTATCCGCTCGATCTACTTCACCGACCCGAACGGGATCGCCCTCGAGGCCTCGTGGTGGGTCGTCGACGTCACCGCCCACGATGTCGACATGAGTGACGAGCGCGTCTTCGGCGACAGCGACCCGGTGCCGGCCGTGGTGGAGCTGGCCGAGACCGGCCAGGTGGCCTCCTACCCCCACACCCGGCTCGTCTGAGGCGCCCGGTCGGACGGAAAGGCCCTTCGACCCTGGGCCGGGGAGCGCCGGCGGGCGACGATCGAGACCGTCCGAACGGTCGACAGGAAGGCGCCACACCATGCTGAGCACGGTGGGTCCACCGGGGACCGCTACTCGGCGGGGCCGCCCACGCGTGGGTGGTGACCGGTGAGCCCGGTCCGCACGCCGCGCTCGGGTCAGCGCGGCCCCCGCGACCCGCTCGCCCGGGTGCGCATCGGCCTGGTCCTCCTCGCCCTCGTCGTCGTGGTCGGCACGATCGGCTACCTCATCTTGGGCTTCTCGTTCTTCGACGCCCTCTTCCAGACGGTGGTGACGATCTCGACCGTCGGGTTCAACCCACCCCACACCTTCGACACCGCGGCGAAGGTCTTCACCATGATCCTCATCCTCCTCGGGGTGGGGACCGCTCTCTACACCTTCACCGTCACCCTCGAGGTGCTGATCGAGGGCCACATGCGCGAGCTCGTGAGGAGACGACGAATGGCACGCGACATCGAGAGAATGACCGGGCACGTGATCGTGTGCGGCTGGGGCCGGGTCGGCCGCGAAGTGGTCCGCTTCCTCGCCAACGCCGGGCGGGAGGTGGTCGTGATCGACCGCGACCCCGAGCGCGTGGCCCAGGTGTCCTTCCCCGCCATCCAGGGGGACGTCACCGACGACGCGACCCTGCTCGCCGCGGGCATCGAACGGGCCGAGACTCTCGTCGCCGCCCTCGACACCGATGCCGACAACCTCTACGTCACGGTGGCCGGACGGTCCCTCAAGCCCGAGCTCCAGATCATCGCCCGGGCCCGCGGCGAGACGTCGGAGGCCAAGCTGCTGCGGGCCGGCGCCGACCGCGTGGTGAACCCCCAACGCCTCGGCGGCGACCGCATCGCCGCCTTCGTCGTGCAGCCCCACGTCGTCGATTTCGTCGACGTCGTCATGCACGACGGCAGCCTGGAGTTCCGCCTCGAGGAGCTGTCCGTCGACGACCGTTCCCGGCTGACCGGCCAGACCCTCGACACGGCACAGGTCCACGACCGCACCGGGGCCCTCGTCCTCGCCATCCGCAAGCCCGACGGGACCTTCACCACCAACCCGTCGCCCCAGACGCCGATCCAAGCCGGGGACGTCCTCATCGGCGTGGGCACGGCGGACCAGCTCCAGACGCTCGCCCGTTACGCCGCCGAGCCGGCCTGAGCCGACCCCGTCCCCGGCGACGGGGTGGGTGCCGGGTAGGTTCGGCCCGATGCTCGAGCTGGACCGCCTCGTGCGTCGCTTCGGCGACGTGGTGGCGCTCGACCACCTCTCGTTCAGCGTGGCCACCGGGGAGATCTGCGGGTTCCTCGGCCCGAACGGCGCGGGCAAGACGACGGCCATGCGGGCCATCCTCGGCGTGACCGCGCTCGACGGCGGCGAGATCCGCTGGCGCGGCGCGCCGGTCACCCGGGAGGAGCGCCGCCGCTTCGGCTACCTGCCCGAAGAGCGCGGTCTCTACCCGGCGATGGGCGTCCTCGATCACCTCGTCTACCTCGGCGAGCTGCACGGCGTGCCGCGCCAGCAGGCCCGGTCCCGGGCCCTCGAATGGCTGACCCGCCTCGGCCTCGACCAACGGGCCGCCGACCGGGTGGAGGCCCTCTCGCTCGGCAACCAGCAACGGGTGCAGCTGGTGGCGGCGCTCGTGCACGACCCCGAGCTCCTCGTGCTCGACGAGCCCTTCTCCGGGCTCGATCCGCCGGGCGTGGCGGTCATGAGCGAGGCGCTCAGCGACCTGGCGGCCGCCGGCAACACGGTGCTCTTCTCGAGCCACCAGCTCGACCTCGTCGAGGACGTCTGCCAGTCGGTGGCCATCGTCGACCAGGGCCACCTGGTGGCGGCGGGCCCGGTGGCCGAGCTCCGGGCCGGCGGACGCCGCCGCCTCGCCGTCCGGGTGTCGACCGACCCCGCCGGGCACTGGGCCGAGCACCTGCCCGGGGTGGTCCTGGCCGGCCGGGACGGCGACGTCGTCCGCCTCCTCCTCGACGACGGCACGGAGCCCCGGGCGGTCCTCGCGGCGGCCGAGGCCGCGGGACCGGTCGAGCACTTCGCCGTCGAACGGCGAAGGCTCTCCGAGGTGTTCAGCGAGGCGGTAGGGCGGTGAGGCGGCGCAGCCTCGCCTACCTCGTGGCCGCCCGGGAGATCACGAGCCGCACCCGCTCGAACACCTTCCGGGTCGGTACCCTCCTCTCCCTCCTCATCGTGGCCGCCCTCGTGGTGATCCCGTCGTTGCGGGCCCACCACGAGCACACCTACCACGTCGGCCTCGTGGGCTCGTCCTCCCCCGAGCTGCGCCAGGCGGTCGGGGCCACCGGCGCCGCCCTCGGGGCCAAGGTCGAGGTGCACCAGGAGCCGGACCTGGCGTCGGCCGAGGAGGCGCTGCGCAACGGCCAGCTCGACCTCGTCGTCGAGGACGGCCAGCGCCTGCTCGTCGAGACCGGGATCGGGCCCAACACGAGTACCTCGTTCACCTCGTTCGTGAGCGCCGTCTCCGGCGCGGTGGCCCTGCACAATGGCCTCGTGCACGCGGGCATCGCCCCCGGTCAGGCCCTCTCGCTCGCCCATCCCCCACCGCTGCCGGTGGCCAGCCTCAAGCCGGCGCCGCGCCACCCGGTCCCGCTCGGCACCGCCCTCATCGTGACCGTGCTCCTGTTCGCGCTGCTCCAGCAGTACGGGGCGTGGGTCCTCGTCGGCGTGGTCGAGGAGAAGGTGGTGCGGGTGATCGAGGTGCTCCTCGCCGCGGTGCGTCCGAACGAGCTCCTCACCGGCAAGGTCGTGGGGATCGGTGCGGTGGCCCTCATCCAGGCCGGCCTCACCGTCGGCGTGGCGCTCGTGCTGGCGTCGATCGTCGGCAGCTCGATCCTCCACGGGGCCGGTCCGGCCTTCATCGCGGTGAGCGCGGTGTGGTTCCTCCTCGGCTACGCCTTCTACTGCTGGATGTTCGCCGCCGCCGGCTCGATGGTGAGCCGCCAGGAGGACGCCCAGAACGTGGCCTTCCCGCTGCTCCTCCCCCTCCTCGCCGGTTACCTCCTCGTCTTCACGGCCTTCGTGGCCGGTCACGCGTCACCCGCGGTGGTGGTCCTCGGCTACGTGCCGTTCACCGCGCCCCTCCTCATGCCCACCCTCATCGCCCTCGGCCAGGCCAACTGGTGGGAGGTGGTCCTCTCGATGCTCATCACCCTCGGCGCCACGTTCCTCGTGGCCCGCCTGGCCGCCGGCATCTACGCCCGGGGCGTGCTCCACACCGGCCGCCAGCTGAAGTGGCGCGAGGTCGTCCCCGCCCTCGCCCGCCGCACCGGGACGACGATGGCCGAGGAGGCCGCCGCCTGACGCACGGCCGGGCCGGCGGCTCAGCCGGCCGACCGGTGCCCGTTCAGCAGCTGCACCGCCACGGTGTGCTCCGGGGGCGACGACCCGGCCGTCGGCCGGGTCCAGGCCCGGGCGGCGAGCACCGCGCTGCCGGTGGCCAACCCCGAGGCGCCGAGAGCGATGCCCCACCCGAGCGGGCCGAGGGGCCGGCAACCGAAGAAGTGGCTGACGCCCGGCGTCTGGACGATGACCGCCAGCGCCCCGGCCGAGACCACGGTCGACGCGAGCACGAGCGGGCTCTCCCGTCCGACGACCGCGGTCTGGCCCAGCTGGGTCCCGACGAGGGCCACGAGGGCCACCGTGCTCGCCCGGGCCCGTGTCCCCGTGACCCGGGCCACCGTCCAGGCCGTGAGGGCCCCGCCGGCGGTGGTCGCCGCCCGGAGGGCGATCTCCCTCGTCAGGAGGGAGCCGAGCGAGGCGTCGGGACCCTCCCGGAGCAGCACGGCCGGCGGGCGGTCGGCCGGCGGCCGGAGGGCGATCGTCATCGCCGGCAGCATGTCGGTGAGGAGGTTGACGAGCAGGAACTGTCGGGCGACGAGCGGCGAGGCCCCGGCGGCCGCGGTGGCGGCGACCGTGAACGCCACCTCACCGAGGTTGCCGCCGACGAGGATGGCCAGGGCCTGGCGCACCGAGGTCCACATGGCCCGGCCCTCGACGATCGACACGAGAATGGTCTCGATCCGGTCGTCCACGACGACGAGGTCAGCGGCCTCCCGGGCGGCCGGCGAACTCCGGTTGCCGAGGGCCACGCCGGCATGGGCCAGTCGGATGGCGGGTGCGTCGTTGGCGCCGTCACCGGTCATCGCCACGATGCGGCCGAGACGCTGGTAGGCCTGCACGATCCGCACCTTGTGGTTCGGCGTCACCCGGGCGAAGATCGAGATCTCGGGCAGCCGTGCGTCGAGCTCGGCGTCGGGGAGCGCGTCGAGCTCGGACCCCGACATGATCCGGTGCCCGTTCACCATGCCGAGCTCCTGGCCGATGGCCTTGGCCGTGCTCGGATGGTCGCCGGTGATCATCACGACGTCGATGCCGGCGTCGCGCAGATCGGCCACCGCCTCGGCCGCCGTGGGCCGCACGGAGTCGGCGAGGCCGATGAACCCGAGCAGCTCCATGTTCGCCACCCGCTCGTCGGCCACCTCGGCCCGGGCCGACGAGGCCCGCTCGGCCACGGCCAGCACCCGGAGGCCCCGGCCGGCCAGGCGCTCGACCACGTCCTCCAGCGCGCCGCGCCGCGCCGGGTCGAGCTCCCAGCGGCCGTCCGGCCCGAGCCAACTCGTGCAACGGGGCAGGATCACCTCGGGGGCTCCCTTGACCGCGACCCGCGGGCCCTCGGGGCTGAGACCGACGACGGCGTGGAAGCCCCTCGCCGGGTCGAAGGCCAGCTCCCCGAGCACCTCCCAACCACCGAGGCCTTCGGCCGCCCCCACGCCGGCCGTCTCGGCGCCGGCGTGCACCGACCGGTCCGTGGCGTGCGGCAGGAGGTCGATGGCCTCACCCTCGGTCTCGGGGCTCGCCCGCAGCGCCGCGGCCAGCACCGCACGCGAGCGCGGGCCGAGCTCGGCGACGGGCTCGTCGACGATCCCGTCGGAGACCCGCTGGAGGCGGATCTGGCCCATCGTCAGCGTGCCGGTCTTGTCGAAGCACAGCGTGTCGACCCGTCCGAGGGCCTCGATGGTCCGCGGGTTGCGCACGAGGGCACCACGGGTGGAGAGCCGGTGCGCCGCCGCCTGCTGCGCCACCGTGGCCAGGAGCGGGAGGCCTTCGGGCACGGCGGCGACCATGAGACCCACCCCGGAGGCGACGGCCCGCCGCGGCGAACGGCCCCGCAGGAACCCGATAGCGGTCACCACGGCGCCGCTCGCCAGGGTCACCGGCACCGTCACCGCGGTGAGCGTGCTCAGCCTGGCCTCCACCCCGCTCGGCGGGGGCTCCGGGGCGTCGACCAGGCTGCGACCGACCTCGGTATCCGACCCCACCGCCACCACCACCGCCAACGCCCGGCCGCTCGAGATCGTCGTCCCCTCGTAGAGCATGCAGGCGCGCTCGGCGAGCTCGACCCGCGGCGTCGCTGCCACCTGCTTGACCACCGGGAGCGACTCACCGGTGAGGACCGACTCGTCGACCTCGCAGCCGTCGGCCTCGAGGATCCGGCAGTCCCCTGGCACGACGTCGCCGACGGACAACTCCACGAGGTCCCCCGCCACGAGCTCCTCGCGCCGGAGCATCTTCGGCCCACCCGACCGCCGCACGGGCACGAGGGTGGTCGAGACCTCGAGGAGGCGCTCGATGGCCACCTCGGCCCGAAGGCGTTGGAAGCCGCCGATCATGGCGTTGGCCCCGACCACGCCGGCCACGAGTCCGGCGTCGGTCACGGAGCCGACGCTCGCCGCCAGGGCCGCCCCGGCGCCGAGGACGGGCGTCAGCGGGTTGGCGAGCTCAGCGGCGATCGCCCGGGGCAGCCGGACAAAGCCGGGAGGGGGGCGGCGGTGGTGCACCGCGGCGCGCTCGTGCACCTGATCGGGACGGAGGCCCTTCTTCCCGGTCCCGAGGGCCCGCAGGGCCGCGGGGCCGTCGATCTCGTGCCACGGGGTGTTCCACGCCGCGACGGGCCGGGGGCGTCGGCTCACCGCGAGACCCGACGTGAAGGCCTGCATCTGCGCGGCGAGGGCGGCCGAGTTCACAGGGGCCGCCGCCCGCCGCCCGGCCCCGGCCGCCGGCCCGAAGACCGACCACACGCCGCCCAGCACCGACCCGACCACGGCCAGCTGCGCGCTCCTCGTCGAGACATGGCGGGCGGCGGCGGCGGCCTCCACCACGAGGTGGACGTCGGCCAGCCCCTCGCCGGTCACGAAATCGGCGCCCCACGGCACGGCCGACCCGTCGCGCACGCCGACCGAGCAGTCGGCCGCGGCGAGCGCGTCACCGGCGTCGCCGACCGCCACGAGCAGGACACCGGCCCCCCCGACCTGGAGGTCGCGCACCGAGCGGGCGAGCCGTCCGTTGCCACTGACCGTGCGGTCCGCGCCCAGGCGCCTGGCCAGCCAGGGCGGTCCCCCCGCCACCACCATCTGCAGGCCGGCCCGGTGGACGGCCCGGGCGAGCGGCTCGGCCAGCGGCTCGAGCGGCGTGTCGAGGGCGACGAGCGCGACGAGCACGTCCTCGCGCCCCACGCCGAGGAGCCCGGGCCCGTGCCCGTCGGGTACCGGTGACGGGGACGTCGGGGCGGCGATCCCGAGCCTTGCGAGGGTCGGCAGCGGGCCGACGACCCAATGGCCATGTCGAACGATCCGGCGCGGATCGGTCGGGTCGAAGAGATCGCTCACGACGGCGCGCACCTCGTCCTCCCGGGCCCCGAAGGTCTCGATGGCTTCGATCTTCGACCGGCCGAGCACCGCTCGGGCGTCGACCACGACGTGGTCGACGCGATCGAGCCGCCGGAGAGCCGTCTGGTCCACCACGAGGACGTCTCGTCGCGACAACTCGCGTCCCACGACCGCGGCAAAGGTCTCCCGTCCCATGCGCGAGGCCTTCGGGAGCCCCGCCACCACCAGCCCGGCGGCGCGTCGCGGGCTGCCGGTGAGCGGCAACGCCACCCCGAAGGCGGCCAGGGAGGCGAGGGTCGTGCGGTCGGCGTAGCGCTCGATCGGTCCCTGTCGCAGCTTCACCGGGCGGTCCACGACGTCGAGCGGGATCGTACGTACCGCCATCGGTCCGCTGAACAGCTCGGGTTCGAGCCGTGCCCACGCGGCCCGGCGCGCCCGGAGCTCGGACACCTGTTGACAGCGCAGGCTGATGTCGACGGCTAGGCCGAACGGCCCGAGCGCGACCGCCTGGGCCAGGGCGCTGGTGACGCCCAGGCCGAGGTCGGTTGCCGGCGCGCCGACCATCCGTTCGAAGAACTCCCGCAGGCGGGGCTGTTGTTCGGCCAGCGACACCAGCGAGGCCAGCTCGACCGGGAAGGGCGTGACCCGGAGCAGCTGGCCGAAGACGCTGAACGTGAGCCCGGCGACGTCAGCGCCCAGCGACACCGCGGCCCGGCGCAGCGGTTCGATGTCCGCGGGATGCTCCGCCCGGTCCTTCGGGAACCGCTCCTCGACGACCTCGTGATGACGCTCGACCGCTTCGACGACGTCGAGCAGATCGCCGAGGTCGGGCCCCTCGGGGTCGAAGTCCACGATCACCCGGCCGATCGCCGCGTTGACCTCCGCCCACTGCACGCCTTCGATGTCGCCGAGCCGGGCGATCAGGTCCTTGACCAGGGCTTCGTGGTCAGGGAGATGGACGGCCCGGACCTCGATGTGGGCCCGGCCGCCGTGCATCCAGGTCCGCCGGTGGCGGCGTCCGGGGTTCAGTTGGTCGAGGACCGAACCACCGAGGGTCCCCAGCCGACGCGGCACCCGACTGACGCTGCGCAGCGCGCCCCCGATGTTCACGACGCCGGCCGCCGTCGAGGGATCGCCAGACGCCGGAACGCTGACTGGGCGCCCCGTCCCGGGCGCCTCGAAGCTGGGTCAGGCGGCCTCGACCATGCGCAGCGCGGCGGACGGCCGGCTACGGAGCCACTGCACGAGGCGGAGCACTGCCAGCTGCAGCGCGATCGCCACAAGTTCGAGCAACAGGCGCTCGAGGAAGATCTCCATGGAACCTCCCCTGCTCGTCGGTGGACCGACACCACCGCACGCGCGCCAAATGATAAGGGTGTGATATGAACGCACCGCGGTCGACGGGCGTCATCACGGCCAACATTCGGTGAACGCTGCGCGTCGTCGCCTGTGGTCCGGCGACCCTCGCACAACTGCAAAACACGGCGCACGCCACGCGCTGCTCTTTCGTCATCGCCTTCCGAGGCATCCGCGTGAGGCGCCGTGCGCCCTGCCAGAATCAGTGCGCGTTGCGGTGCCGCGCCACAACGACACCGGCACCGATGAGCGCGGCCAACGGCAGATCGACGATGCCGACCACTGCCGCCGTGCCGAGCGCCGCCCAGAAGCCTGCGGTCACCGCCGACTCCGGGAGGCTCACGTGCACGATCGGCACCACGAACCCTCGTCGGTCGCCGTTGACTGTCGTCAGGCGGGCCCGCCCGTTCGACGTCCTGCGCCCGCCGCGGGCCGAGGCTGAGGTTGTCCCTTCAGGCATGGTGTCCTCCTTCTGCGAGACGTCGGGCCGGTCGGTTCACGCCTCACCCAAGGCCTCGCCGAGCTGGTGGAGGCCGGGCCGGTTCGTGGCGTCGATCAGCATGTGACCGGTCATCATCAGGAGGGCGAGGGGCCACTCGATGATCTCGAAGGCGGCCAGGGCGCCGAGGCCCACGTAGAAGAAGAGGTGCTCGACCGGCGGCGTCTGGACGTGGGTCGAGTCGACCTGGAGGACGACACGGTGGCCGCCCTGTTGGGTGAGCATTCCTACCTTCAGTGCGACCATGGGGCCCTCCACGTCGGTGCAGCCGTCCTCAGATTCTGCCCGCTCACGACGCCGCCTGCCTCATGCCAAACGGGTGAGGCCGCCGCGACAGCGTGCCCACCGGATCTGGCCCGCCCCACCCCCGCCGCGGGCCTCGGCGAGCCGTGAGGCACGGGAGCGGGCGGGGGCCTCGGGCTACCCTGCCGGAGACCAGCGCAGAGGACGGGCATGGGACTTCTCGAGGGCCACCGGGCGATCGTCACGGGAGGCGGGTCGGGCATGGGTGCGGCGACGGCCCGCCGCATGGCCGAGGAGGGTGCCCAGGTCGCCGTGGTGGACATCGACGGCGAGGCCGCCCGGGACGTCGCCGCCGAGTTCGGAGGTCACTTCCACCAGGTCGACGTCAGCGTCTGGGCGGAGGTGCGCGACGCCTTCGCCGCGGCGGCGGAGGCCATGGGCGGGCTGTCGATCCTCCATAACAACGCCGGCGTGAGCCTCTCCACCGGGTTGGAGGACATCGAGCCCGAACTGTGGCAGCGGATCATCGACGTCAACCTCACCGGCGTCTTCTACGGCCTGAAGGCGGCCATCCCGGTGATGCTCGCCGGCGGCGACGGCCGCATCGTGAACACCGCCTCGATCAGCGGCGTGCGGGCGTCGGACGGCGAGGCCCCCTATGCCGCAGCCAAGGCCGGGGTGATCGCCCTCACGGCCACGACGGCGCTCGAGCACGGCCCGGTCATCCGCTGCAACGCCGTCTCCCCAGGGACCATCCACACCCCGATGACCCACCAGTTCCTGACGCTCATCCCCGGCATGTACGAGCACCAGGTCAAGAAGATCCCGCTCGGCCGGGTAGGCGAGCCCGACGACGTGGCCGACGTGGTCGTCCTCCTCTGTTCCGACCTGACGCGCTACATCAACGGGCAGAACATCGTCGTCGACGGCGGGATGCTGCTCCACGGGGCCGGGTCCGACGGCTCGCTCTTCTGGGTGCGCGAGCTCCTCGCCGAGCAGGAGGCCCGCCGGGCCGGCGACGAAGGCTGAGGCGAGGGGCTCAGAAGGGGCGCTCCAGCCCGTCGACCTTCCCGGGGGTGAAGCGGGCCGGGAGGGCCACCACGCCGGTGAGCTCCGGGTTGCCCTGGTAGAAGCGGACGGCGTCGCGGTCCACCTCGTAGTCGGGGATCCGGGTCAGCACCTCTTTCATCATCAGCTGGAACTGGGAGCGGGCCAGGTGCATCCCGATGCAGCGGCGCGGCCCGACGCCGAACGCCAGGTGGGGATTGGGCGCCCGGTCGATGTCCACCTTCTCGGGCCGGTCGAAGACCGCCTCGTCGAAGTTGGCCGAGAGCCAGCTCAACATGACGTGGTCACCGCGGGCGAGCGGCTGGCCGCCGAGCTCGACGTCGCGGGTCACGGTGCGGGTGAGGGTCTCGTTGACCGAGGTCCAGCGCAGGAACTCCTCGGTGGCCGGGACGATGAGGTCGAGGTCGTCGATGAGCCGGGCCCGCAGGTCCCGGTCGACGTCGAGGTGGTACAGGGCGAGGGAGGTGAGCGAGGTGGTGGTGTCGAGCCCCCCGCCGATCAGGTTCCAGAGCACGCTCACCACCTGGTCGTCGTCGAGCGGCCGGCCGTCCACCTCCATGGTGGCGAGACCGCTCAGCACGTCGTCCTTCGGGTCGGCCCGGCGCTCGGCCGCCCGGCGGCGGAGGTCCTCGATCATGTCGGGGATGAGCGTCGCGGCGTGGGCGAACTCCGGCGAGTCCTTCGGGTAGGCGAGCGTCGTGTGGAACACCTCGCGGTAGTGCTCCCACCGGTCGGCCGGCAGCCCCAGGATGAGCAGCGTCATGACCGCGGGCACCGTGCTCGTGAAGTCGGCCACGAGGTCCATCTCTCCCCGGGCGATCCGCTGGTCCATGGCCCAGCGGGCCAGCCGCTCCAACAAGGGCTGGTAGGCGGCGACCGCCGCCGGGAGGAGGAACGGGTTGAGCAGCCGCCGCAGGGCCACGTGGGTCACCTCGTCGGCCTCGGCGATGCCGGCCGGGGAGAGCCCCTCGCCCCGGGGGATGCCCATGATGCCGATCCAGGAGATCCCGTCGTGGAGCCCCGGGTAGTGGGTGCTCGAGAACGTGGCCTCGTCCCGGGAGACCTGGGCCACCTCGTCGTAGCCGCTCACCACCCAGTACCCCCCGTACCGCGGGTTGTGGGCCACCGGGCAGCCCCGGGCCTGGCGCCAGACGTCGTGCTTGTGGGCGAAGTACTCGTCGGCGTGGTGGTCGAAGTCGACCTCCGGCACGGCGTCCATGGCCTCCCCTTCCCCACGACGGTCCGCACCAGGCGGCCGCGGCAACGACGACGGTTACGCTCGCCCATGATGGCAGCCGGCACGGCGGCGAACGAGCGGGCCGACCACGACCTCGTCGTCCGGGGGGCGACCGTCTACGACGGGACCGGTGCCCCGCCGAGCGAGGTCGACGTGGCCTGCTCGGCCGGACGGCTGAGCGCCGTCGGGCGGGACGTCGGGCGGGGCCGCGAGGAGCTCGACGGCCGGGGCCTCGTGCTCGCCCCCGGCTTCATCGACCCGCACACCCACCTCGACGCCAACCTGTTCTGGGACCCGGACCTCACGCCGTCCTCCAGCTTCGGGGTGACGACGGTGGTCATGACCAACTGCGGCTACGGCCTGGCGCCGGTCGACGGGACCACCCGGGACTACGTGCTGGCCACGATGTCCCAGGTCGAGCAGATCCCCCGGCGCTCGCTCGAGGCCGGCGTGCCGTGGGACTGGACCGACCTCCCCTCCTACCTGGCCCGCCTCGACCGCACGCCGTCGCTCCTCAACTTCGCCCTCCTCTGCGGCCACGTGCCGCTCCGTGCCGCGGTGCTCGGCCCCGACGGGGCCTCCGCCCGTCCGGCGACCCCGGCCGAGCAGACCCACCTCGGCGCCCTCGTGCGCGAGGCCCTCGAGCTCGGCTGCCTCGGCTTCAGCACGGACCAGGTGGTGGAGAACTACGGGGCCGGCGGCGTCCCGCTGCCCGGCCAGGTCTGCGACGACGAGGAGCTGTTGGCCGTGGCCGGGGCCCTCGGCCACGGCCCCGGACCGGGGCTCTTCACGATGGCGCCGCGCCAGCTCCTGGCCGACCGCCCGGCCCGCCACCGCGACCTCGAGTGGCACCGGCGGCTGGCCCGGCGGAGTGGGCGGCCGGTGGTCGTGGGCCCCGTCTTCGAGCTCTGGCACGATCCGGGTGGCGCGGTCGAGCTCATCGAGGCGGCGCTCGCGGCGAACGGCCCTGGTCGGGTGGTGCCGCAGATCTCCACCCGGCCCTTCGAGCTCTGGACCCGGCTCGACGAGGCCGGTCTCCTCGTCCAGTCCCTGCCGACCCTGCGGCGGGCGGTGCGGGCCGGTGGCGCCGACGGCGTGGCCGCGCTCGCTGGCGACGAGGAGCGTCGGGCGCGGCTGCGCGACGAGGGCGGCCACCTGCCTGAGACGCCCGTCTTCTCCGGCCGTTGGGAGCACGTCCGGGTGCGCTACTCGACCCACCCCGAAGCGGTCGGTCGCCGGGTCGACGAGCTCGCCGCCGAGTCGGGCACGTCGCCCACCGACGTCCTCCTCGACCTGGCCCTCGCCGACGGGTTCGAGACCCAGGTGGCCACGGCCATGGCCAACTCCGACGACGCGGCCATCGCCGACCAGCTGCGCCTCGACGGCGTGATGATCGGCGCCTCGGACGCCGGCGCCCACGTCCTCTCCAACACCGACAGCTGCTACGCCGTCTGGACCCTCCAGCACTGGGTGCGCGAGGAGGGCGTCCTCTCCCTCGGCCGGGCGCTCCGCATGCTGACGGCCGACCAGGCCGACCTCCTCGGCCTCGCCGACCGCGGCCGCATCGCCGAGGGGCTCGCCGCCGACCTGGTCCTCTTCGACCCCGACCGGATCGGGGTGCGGCGGGTCCGCTACGTGGCCGACCAGCCAGCCGGCGGGAAGCGGCTCGTGAGCGAAGCCCAGGGGGTCGTGGCGAGCGTGGTCAACGGGGTGGTGGCCACCCGGGAAGGCGAGCCCACCGGGGCCCGGCCGGGTCGACGGCTGCGCCCCGCCGGCGTCTGACCGCCCGTTCGGGGCGTCTCAGCTCCGGGTGGCGTACCAGGTGCCGGTGAACCCGGCCGTGTTGCTGGCTCCCCCCGGACTGGCCGCGGTGTTGAGGCCGGTCGGCGTGAAGACACCGGTGTAGGTGGTGGTCGGCAGGGCCGGGTTGCTGAGCGTCATGTCGAAGGAGCCCTTCGCCCCCTCGCTCCACACGCACGAGTTGCCGTGCGGTTGCACCCAAGGCTTGAGCGTGCAGGTCCCCGTGCGCTTCAACTTCAGCGTGAGGTCGGCCGGCGGCAGCGACTCCCAGGTGACCACGAGGGCGTAGGTCCCGGTGACCCGGGTGGCGTGCACCGCACCGGCAGGGGCGCCGCCGGCGAGGAGCGCCAGGAGGGCGGCCGGGCAGAGGAGCAGCAGGCGTCGTCGCACGGAGGGTCCTTTCTCGCGTGGTCCCGCTCCTCAGCCTGCCACGTCGGCCGGGGCGCCCGCCTCGACCGAGCGGTAGGCCGCGTCCACGAGGCCGTGCGCCCGCCGGGCGTCCTCGAAGCTCGGCCAACCGGGCTGACCGGCCCGCACCGAGGCCACGAAATCCCGGGCCGCCGGGTACAGGTAGATGAGGAAGCCACGGCGCTCGATCCCGGTGGCCTGCAGATGATGCTCGAGGAGCTCCGCCGGGTCGAAGCGGACGGCCTCCTCGTCGGGCCGCTGGATGAGGAAGCTGTCCTCCTTCGCCCCGACCATGAAGTCGGTCGTCATCTCGAGGGCGGCCTGTTCGAAGAAGACCTCGAGCCGCCGCTCCTCGCGACCCCGGACGCCGTTGAAGATCGAGATGAGCGTGCCGATGACGCCGCTCGCGTGCTCGATCGTGCACGCCACGGTGTCCTCGACGTCGTAGCCGAAGACGTGACGGGTCTTGGCGTAGACCGAGGTGGCGGGGCCGAACATCCAGCACAGCAGGTCGGCGCTGTGGATGGAGTGCTCGAGGAGCGCTCCCCCGCCGGCCTGGGCCCGGTCGGATCGCCACGAGCTGTGGCCGGGCACGACGTCGCCCGTCGGCCAGAACTGGTCGTCGCGGAGCGTGTAGCCCATCGGCGCGCCGAGCTCGCCGCTCTCGACGAGGCGGTGGAGCTCGTGGGTGAGCGCGTGGAAGCGGGCGTGGAAGCCGACCTGGGTGGTGAGGGACGACGCGGCCACCGTGTCGCACATCGACTGGACCGTGGGGAAGTTCGTGGCCAGGGGCTTCTCGCAGAGGAACGGCTTCCCCGCGGCCAGCGCGGCCTCGACGAACGCCTGGTGGGTGGTCGTCGGCGTGGCGATGACGACCGCCTCCACGTCGGGGTCCTCGATGAGGGCGAACCCGTCCTCGGCCGCTTTTTCGAAGGGGCAGAACTTGCGCACGTTCTCGACGGCGGTCGGCGAGAGGTCTGTGACGGCGACCGGCCGGACGTCGCCGTCCTCGGTCAGCATCCGGAGGGCGAAGGCGTGACCGTGGGCGATGTTCCCGCACCCGATGAGACCCATGCCGAGAGGTGGGGCTTTGCTCATGGGCAGACCCTACGACGGTGCGTGGCCCGGCGGCCGGGCCGAAGGGCTCGGTGACGGGCACCCGGCAGCTCGAGCCGCCGCGGGAAGTCGGCGGCGACCGCCCGGCAGGGCGCGACCACCGCTCAGAGCTTGTAGCCGAGCTGGCGCAGCAGGCGCTGCCGATCCGCGACGTCGGCGTCGGTCTCGACCCCGGCCGGGGGACACCCGTCGACCACGCCCATGACGCCGCGACCGAGGTCGGTCTCGGCTACGAGCACCTCGACCGGGTTGGCGGTGGCGCAGAAGATCGTGCACACCTCGGGGACCGCCTTCACCGCGTTCAGCACGTTCACCGGGAAGCCCTCCCGGAGGAAGACGAAGAACGTGTGGCCCGCCGCCACCGCGGCGGCCGTGCGGACGGCCAGGTCGACCAGCTCGTCGTCGTTGCCGGTGCGCCGGATGAGGCACGGCCCCGACGCCTCGCAGAAGGCGACACCGAACCGGAGGTGGGGGCTCGTGCCGACGAGCGCCTCATGGAGGTCCTCGACGGTCTTGATGAAGTGGGCCTGGCCCACGATCACGTTCAAGTCGTCGGGCTTGTCGATCGGCACGGCGTGCCACTCCATCGTCGCCTCCTCGTCGGCCGCTCGGGCCTGCCGGTACTGCTGCTCTCCGGGCAGTCTCGCGGCCCCGGCCTGCCCGGGGCGGCCCGGGCCGAGCTCGTCCTAGTGACGGCCGCGGCCCGCCGGCAGGTCGACCGCGCTGGACGACCCGCCGGCATCCGGGCCGGCCGGTGGTCCGTGCTCGGGCCGGTTGGCCTCGGACTCCTCGGCCGCCGCGCCGAGGAGGAGGAAGAGGCCGATGAAGAGCAGCCAGACGTCGTAGAGCAGCCCGACCACGAGCATGGCGCCGGCGAGGATCCGGGCGACCCGCACAGCGAGGAGGGTGGCCGAGCGGCGGTCCCGGTGCCTGGCCAGCGCGGCCCGGAGGACGCGGCCGCCGTCCATCGGCAGAGCGGGCAGCATGTTGAACGCCCCGAGGACCAGGTTGAGCCAGGCCAGGCGGGCGAGCCAGGCACCGGCGAACAACGTGGGCGGCCACAAGCGGGCGCCGAGCGCGAGCCCGGCGGCCGCGGCAACGACGGCCAGGACCAAGCTGGTCGCCGGTCCGACGATGGCGATCGCCAATTCGTCAGCGGGCGCCTCGGGCATGTCGTGGAGCTGCGACAGACCACCGATCGGCGTGAGGAGGATGTCCTCGACCTCCACCCCGCGACGGCGCGCCACCACGCAGTGCGACAGCTCGTGCACGAGGACCGAGCCGAACACCGCGGCGATCCAGAGCAGGCCGTTCGCGACCGCGTGACCGCCTCTCGACCATTCCAGCCACATCACGAGGATGACGAGGATGAGGAACGTCCAGTGGAGCCGTATCTCGACCCCGAGGAGCCGCCCGACGGAGAGGGCGTTCGTCGGCCGCGACGGCCCCTCGGCGGGCCGACCCGACCCGGACTCATGACGCCTGCCGGCCTCGGGCTCCTCGGCCATGAACCCAGGATGCGCCGTCCGGGCCGCGCCCACCAGGGCCCAAGGACCCGCGATGCCCCGTGCCGAGCCGCGCCGCCCTGGCTCTCCGCCGCTGCCGCCCTCGGGCGGGGTCAGTCGGCCGGCTCGGGCGACCAGCTCCGCAGCCGGCGGAGCAGGGCAACCTTCTTCCGCTGGTGACTGGCCATGCGGCCGAGGATGTCGTCGAGGCTGGCCACCGCCTCGACGACGTGGGGACCCTTGTTGAGCATGACGCACTCGGCCCGACCGGCCATGGCGGCGTCGGAGATCTCGGCCCGTGACGGCTGGCCGGTCCGGGCCATCTGGTCGAGGACCTGGGTGGCCCAGATCACGGGCACGTGGGCCGCGTCGCATAGCCACAGCATCTCCTCTTGGAGCTCGGCCAGCCGCTCGAAGCCGCACTCCACGGCAAGATCGCCCCGGGCGATCATCACGCCCACCCGTTCGGAGGCCATGGCCGTGAGAAGCATCTCCGGCAGCGCGGCGAAGCCCCGGGCCGTCTCCACCTTGAGCACCATCCCGACGTCCTCCCTCCCGAGCTCGGAGAGGCGGCGCTGGAGCGCGGCGACGTCGGCTGGGCGCTGGGCGAAGGAGAGCCCGACGAGGTCGGCATGACCGACGACGAAGTCCAGGACCGATTCGTCGTCCGGCCGAAGGGCGGCCAGTCGGAGGTCGCTGTCCGGAAGGTTGACTCCCTTCTCCGCTCGCAGCCGCGTGCCGCCGGGCGACGCGAGGGTGATCCGGACGTCGGCCTCGCCCGGACGCAGCGCCTCCACCACGCTCCCGACCTTGCCGTCGTCGAAGAAGACCCGGTGGCCGATCTGCAGCGCGTCGAACGCCTCGGGCAGCGTGCACCCGATGCGCAGGCCGTTGGCCCCGGCCGCAGGGACCGGAGTCAGGTCGGCGGTCAGCGTGAGGAGGTCACCCGGACGGAGCACCAGCGCCTGGGGCCGCGGCGGGAGCAGACCCACCTCGGCCCGATGCCCGCCGACGTCGAGCACCGTCCCGGTGGCCACGTAGGTGGTGTCGCCTGCCTCGACGGCCACACCGGCCTCACTCACGCGGGTGACGACGAGGGTCCGTGGCGAGTCCCGGGTGTCGCGCAGCCGGACGCGATCGCCGGGCGCGAGGCGCGCCAGCCACGGGCCCGGCACCGGGAGCACGGGCGGGCGGGCGGGCGCCTGCTCGACCGCGTCCCCCGCCACGAGGAGGGCCCTGGCGGGGGCGGCGGGTCGTCCCCAGAGGTCGCGCGGTGGGCGGAGGCGCACCACGCGGGGGCCCGCCTGGATCGGGCCGGTTCGCAGCTTCGGGCCGGGCAGATCCATGAGGACGGGACAGGGCCGGCCGGCCTCGCCCGCCGCCCGCCGGAGGTGGTCGACCATCGCCGCCCAGCGCACCGGGTCGTCGTGGGCACAGTTGACTCGGGCGCAGTCCATGCCCCGCTCGACGAGTAGCTGCACGAGGTCGTAGTCGTCGGCCGCCTCGCTCGGCATCGTCACCAGGATGCGGGTGGGGCGGCCCTCCGGGCTCGGTCCGAGCAGGGCGAGGGCGTTGGCGTCGAGGGTCCGCCGGCCCTCGCCGTAGCCCACCGCCGCCTCCGTGCGTCGTCCTTGTCCCCGCCCGGCGAGGACCTCGAGCGTCCGCAACACCCGCTCGAGGCTCGTGATCACGTGCTCCTCGGCCCGGCCGAGTGACGACAGTCCCAGTTCGGCCAGCGCCTCCTGGAGGGGGCGCATGTCGTGGCGGCGGAGCGTGAGGTAGTCGACGAGGTTCGCCGCGCTGCCCCGGTGCGACGGGTGCACCCGGGCGAAGACCTCGCTCGACGCCCGGTGGCGCCGGCGCATCTCGTCGCGGAGCTCCTCCAGGGCGGCGACCAACGTGGCGGGCGACGGGCGCTCGGACGCCGGCGCCGGGGCCCCGTGGCCCACCAGTTCGGCTGCGCGGTCCACTCCTGCAGTCTCCGACGTCGCCAGACTGCTCCGAAAGAGGCGAACGTCCCGCTGCGCCACGCCCGCCGCAACGGGTGAGGGGGGGACCCCGGTGGGCGCGGCCCCGGCGGTAGCCTCACCAGCCAGATGCCCGGCCGGGCAGAGGGTGCCGCCGCAGGACGTCATGCGGGTGCTGGCACTGCCACCGGGCAGACAGGGGGGAAGAAGATGCGGACGCAGTTGTGCAGGTCGGCGCTGGCCGTCGCCACCGTGGCCGGCCTGACGGCCTTGGGCGTCGGGACGACGGCCGGCACGGCCACCGCTTCGCCGCCACCCATCAAGATCGCCCTCATCACCTCGGCGACCGGCCTCGCCGCGCCGCTCTTCCAGACCTCGGCCCAGGGCTTCCTGGCCCGCCTCGATCTCCAGAACGCCGAGGGCGGCATCCACGGGGCGAAGCTCCAGCCGATCGTGCTCAACGACCAGACCAACCCCACCGAGGTGGCGACGGCGGTGCAGGAGGCCATCGCCGACGGCGCCATCGGCATCGTCTCGGACACGTCGCTGTTCTTCTCCGGTTACAAGTTCGCCCAGGAGGCGGGGGTCCCGGTGACCGGCGGGAGCTTCGACGGACCGGAGTGGGGCGAGCAGCCCAACACGAACATGTTCGCCTCCGACACCGGCAGCGTCGACCCGACCTACCCCGCCAACACCAACCTCGGCCAGTTCCTGAAGAGCCACGGCGGGACGGTCCTCGGGACCTACGGGATCATGATCTCCCCGTCGTCGGTCCACTCAGCGATCGGCGTCTCGGAGTCCTTCAAGCACGCCGGGGGGAAGACGGGGGTCCTCGACACCTCGGTTCCCTACGGCGGGGTGGACTTCACCACCGAGGCACTGACCGCCAGGTCGTCCCATGTGAACGCGGTCTACGCCGGCATGGGCAACAACCAGAACTTCGCCCTGGCCGCCGCCTTCAAGGACGCCGGCGTCAAGCTGAAGGCCGTCGTCTTCCCCACCGGCTACGAGGCGGACGTCGTCCACTCCCCCGTCTGGAAGACGGTGGTGGGCGACTACTTCAGCACCGAGTTCCACCCGTTCGCCCTGCCGGACTTCGCCACGGCGGCGATGGGGAGCGCGCTCTTGAAGTACCAGCACCGGTCGCCGTCGAACTGGCCGACCTTCAACATCTATGAGAGCTGGCTCGGGACCGACCTCATGATCAAGGGCCTCCTGGCCGCCGGCCCGAACCCCACCCGGGCCGGGGTGATCAAGGCCCTCCGGGGCGTCACCGCCTACAACGGCGGCGGGCTGCTGTCGCAGAACATCGACTACGCCACCGTGTTCGGCCACGACCTGCCCGAGCAGTGCGCCTGGTACCTGCAGGCCCAGTCGAAGGGCTTCGTCCCCATCTCGACCGGACCGATCTGCGGCAAGGACATCCCCGGCTCGGCGACGGCCACGGCCCCCTCCTCGTAGTCCGCTTCCCGGCACACGTGGTCCGGGGCGCTCCTTCCGGTGGGTGGGCCCGAACTACCCGACCCAAGTAGCCGCCAAGCGAGCGTCGCGCCGACAGCGCATGAACTTCATTCGACGGACGCGTGACGTCCCTCGTGGCGTGCTGGGGCGCTCGGGGATGGCGGCGGCGGCGGCGTCCGCTTGCACCTCCGGCGGGGTCTTCCTAGGGTCCGCGTGACCACCGACCCCGGCGGGGGGCGCGACGTGCACGACGGCGGGCACGGGAAGGAGCAGGGGAAGGCCATGCCCGTCGCTTCCAGGCAGATCCCCGCCGCCCGTCGCACCCTGCGTCTCCTCCTCGCGGTGACCGTCGTCGCCGGTCTGAGCGCCCTCGGCGTCCTCGCCGACCCCGCCCTCGTCGCCGCCGGCACCCCGGGCTGGAGCCCCACCCCCACCCCGATCCCGGCCAACGCCGGGGCCGACCCGTTCGTCTTCGAGTCCGGGATCTCGTGCGACTCGACGACCAGCTGCATCGCCGTCGGCCAGTACTCGGACACGAACGGGTACTCCTACCACCACGGCCTCATCGACACGCTCTCGGGCGGGGCCTGGCGGGCGGTCGACGCGCCGCTCCCGGCCAACGCCGGCAACGACAGCGACGGCCTCGAGAACGCCCTCCTCTACCAGGCCTCCTGCGGGTCGACGACGTCGTGTGTGGCCGTCGGCACCTATCGCGACACGGACGGCCACCACGCCGGCGTGATCGACACGCTCTCCGGGGGCACGTGGACGGCGATCCAGGCGCCCCAGCCGGCCGACGCCGGGACCGACGGTGACGGTCACGCCAACTCCTACCTGAACGACGTGGTCTGCACCTCCCCGTCCAGCTGCGTAGCGGTCGGCGCCTACACCGACAACCAGGGGTTCACCTTCGGGCTCATCGACACGCTGGCTGGGGGCACCTGGACGGCCACGGCCGCCCCGGAGCCGCCCGACGCCGGGTCGGGCAGCGAGCAGGCGGGGAACCTCTCGGCGGTCGCCTGCCCCTCGGCCGGCACCTGCATGGTCGTGGGCGGCTACGTCGACACCAACGGGTTTCTTGCCGGCATGGTCGACTCGGAGGCCGGCGGCACCTGGTCGGCGACCGGGCTCCCGGAGCCGGCCAACGCCGGCACCGACGGCGACTTCCACCAGTACGCCAGCGTGGGCCACCTCGACTGCGTCTCGGGCGCCGACTGCGTCGCCGCCGGCGTCTACGACGACACGTCGGGCTTCCGCTACGGCCTGATCGACACGCTCTCGGGCGGCGCCTGGACCACGGTCCAGGCGCCGCAGCCGGCCGACAGTGGCACCGACGGCGACGGGAAGCAGCTGGTGCAGCTGGCCGCGGTGGGCTGCTCCGACACCGTCGACTGCGCGGTGGCCGGTGAGTACGAGGACGCCTCGGGCTACGACCAGGGGCTCCTCGAGGTCCTCTCGGCCGGCGTGTGGACCGCCACCGAGGCTCCGGTGCCACCCGGGGCCGGGACCGACGGGGACGGCCAGCAGAGCGTCGTCCTCAACGGCGTGACCTGCCCGTTGACCACCTCGTGCACCGCGGCCGGGGCCTATCGGGACTCGAGCGGCTTCTCCCACGGCCTCTTCGAGGTGTCCGCCGGGACCACCTGGACCCCGGTGCCGGGCCCCGAGCCGGCCGGCGGCGGCACCGACGGCGACGGCGACCAGGACGCGGCGTTCCAGGCCATCGCCTGCGCCATGACCACCTGCTTCGCCGCCGGCGGCTACGAGACGAACGCCGGTGACGCCGAGGGGCTCCTGGCCTCGGTGGCCGGCCTGTACGTCACGACCTCCTTCCTGCCCGGCGCCTCGCCCGGCGTCGCCTACAGCACCCAGCTCGAGGCCACCGGCGGGCCGGCGCCTTACCGCTGGCACCGGGTGAGCGGCACCCTGCCGAAGGGGATGAAGCTGCAACGTGAAGGCCTGCTCACCGGCACCCCGAGCGTGCGGCAGGCACCCGGGCTCTTCACGTTCACCGTCGAGGTGAAGACGACCAAGGTCCGGGGGGTGCCGGTGGCATCGGCGACCCAGACCCTCACGCTCAGCACCCAGTCGTGAGCCCGCCCGCGCCGGCCCGGGCGGTCGACCAGGACTGTCACGGATGGACTGCTGCTTCGTTTCCCATTGTGGGTAGAACTAGGGACCGATCGACCGAGGAGGCAGGCAGATGAAGGCACGTTGGGCTTGGGCCATGGTGTTCGCGGCGGCCGTGCTCGGGACAGGGATGCTGACCGCCCCGGTGGCCGGGGCGAGCGGACCCTCCTCGGTGGTCGTCCCGGAGAGCCACTCGGCCGCGGTCAACGGGGCCAAGGTGGTGAGCGGCGTGCCCGGCGGCTCGACCATCGAGTTCGACGTGGGTCTCGCCCTCAGTGACCCGGCCGGCGCGGCGGCCCTGGCCACCGCGGTCTCCGATCCGAGCAGCCCCTCCTACGGCCACTACCTCACCGCCGCCCAGTGGGAGGCCACCTACTCCCCCAGCCAGTCGTCCGTCGACGCCGTCACGTCATGGCTCCGCCAGCAGGGCATGACGGTGGAGGGGGTGACCGCCGACCGCATGACGGTGTCGGTCAGCGCCACGGCGGCGCAGATCGAGAGGGCCTTCGCCACCACCCTCAACGAGTACGCCGTGCACGGCCAGACCCTCCGCCTGGCGGCCAACGACCTCTCGGTCCCGGCCGACCTGGCCGGCATCGTGACCGGTTTCAACGGCATCGACGAGATCCCCAACACCCCGGCCGACACGACCGGCGCCGACTCGGCCACCCCGACCACGAACGGCGGTGCCACGCCGGGCACGATCCCGTACCCGCCGGCCTTCCGGAACCCGAGGGTCTGCTCCAAGTACTACGGGGCCAAGGTCGACACCACCGACCCCGCCTACGGGGGCGGCTACCCAGCCAACCTCCCCTACACCGTGTGCGGGTACACGCCTGAGCAGTTCGAGTCGGCCTACGGCCTCACGAGCCAGTACGCCAACGGTGACAACGGCAGCGGCGTGACGGTGGCCATCGTCGACGCCTACGCCTCACCGTCGCTCCTCTCCGACGCCCAGACCTACTACTCACGGGTCGACCCGTCGAACCCCTTGACCTCGTCGCAGTTCAGCGAGTCCGTCTCGCCCACCTTCAACCGGGTGGGGCTCTGCGGCGCCTCTGGCTGGTTCGGCGAGCAGACCCTCGACGTCGAGGCGGTCCACGCCATGGCCCCCGGGGCCAACATCTTGTTCGTCGGCACGAAGAACTGCTTCAACTCGCTCTTCCGCGGAGTCCAGCAGGTGGTCGACGACCACTCGGCCGAGGTGGTCACCGACTCCTGGGGCGACAACGCCGGGGACGTCCTCGACTCCTCGGGCATCCAGCACATGTTCGACAACGTGCTCATGATGGCCGCGGGTACCGGGATCAGCGTGCTCTTCTCCTCCGGCGACTTCGGTGACGAGTTCGCCACCACCGGGCTCACCTCAGCCGACTACCCGCCCTCCTCCCCCTGGGCCACCGCGGTCGGCGGGACCTCCCTCGAGGTCGGGCCGAAGGGCAGCCGTCTCGGCGAGCTGGGCTGGTCGACCTCGAAGAGCGACCTCTGCACCACCGCCTTCGTGGGCGTCCTCACCGGCTGCACCTCCGCCCTCGTCGGGACCTACCTCCCGCCGGCCCCGGGGGTCTTCGACTACGGCAGCGGGGGCGGTACGAGCTACCGCTACCTCGAGCCCGCCTACCAGTCGGCGGTGGTCCCGGCGGACCTGGCCGATCGCAACATCGGCGTGACCGGCCACGCCGGCCGGGTGGAGCCGGACGTCTCGATGGACGCCGACCCCCAGACCGGGATGCTCGTCGGCGAGACCCAGCTCTTCCCGCACGGCCCGGCGTACGCCCAGTACAAGATCGGCGGCACGAGCCTGGCCTCGCCGCTCCTGGCGGGCGTCCTCGCCGTCGTCGACCAGGTGCGGGGCTCGGCGGTCGGCTTCGTGAACCCGGCCCTCTACGACCTGGCCACCACGCCGAACGCCTTCTTCGACGTGGTGCCGGCCAGCAGCCCGCAGGCCCTCAGCCGGGTGGACTTCGCCAACACCCTCAACAAGAGCAACGGGCTGCTCGTCTCGGTCCGCACCCTCACCTACGAGGGCCCCGAGACCTACTGCGACGCCACGAACAACTGCTCGACGCAGAACGTGGCCCTCTCGACCGCCCCCGGCTACGACTCGATGACCGGTCTCGGCACCCCCGGACCGGACTTCGTGACCGACCTGGCGGCCGGCTGAGCCGATCTCGTGCACCCGGGCGGGCCACCTAGGCTCGCCGGGGTGCAACACGCCGGTCCGAAGACCTTGGCGTCCATCGAGCCGCTGCTCGAGCGCCTCCGCGCCGTCGACGGGCTGGTCGAGAAGCGCCCGGGCGTCTTCTACCGGCGCTCCAAGGCCTGCCTCCACTTCCACGAGGAGGGGAGCGACGTCTACGCCGACGTGCGCCTCGACCCGGGCGACGACTTCGTGCGCTGCCGGGTGACGACCCGGTCCGAGCAGCGGGGCCTCGTGCGGGACCTGCTCGACGCCGGCACGACCTGAGGCTCGATCGGCTCGTCGCCCGGCAGCCGACGTCCCCGGGTCAAGCGTCGAGGGGGAAGTGACACGCGACGAAATGGCCTGGGCCGATCCCGCGCACGACCGGTTCCTCGTCGGTGCACCTCGTCTCGGCCCGCGGTCAGTGCCGAACGCGGAGCGTAGGTCGGAACGCTCCTCGCCTACCAGGGGGTGCTGTAGGCGACGGTGGGCGTTCTCGAGCGGCGTCGCCTCGGCGACGACAGCAATCAGGCGTTGTTGAGATCGGCCTCGAGGCTCGACAGGCTGATGCCGCGGGCGTCGCCGTTGCGCTGGACGAACTCCGCGGTGATCGTGGCCCAGGCCTCGTCCCCGTACTGCGCCCACCACCGGTACGTGATGCCCACGATCGCTCCCCAGGTGACGGCGTACAGGTTGTCGGCGTCGTAAGCCACGAGGACGATGCAGTGCCCGCCCTCGATCTGCTGGTCGGCGCTCGTCCCGGTGAGGTCCCACACGCCCGAGCCGTCCGGCTTGAACTGGCCCTCAGCCGGCTTGGGCAGGTTCACGCCGACGTAGGCGGCGCCGAACCACTCGACGCATTGCTGCAGGAGGGTGGTGTTGTTGACGTGGACGGGTGCGTAGGCGGCCAATTTGTTGCCGAACATGCCGGTGGCCCGCCAGGCCTTGAGCACCGCACTGAGCACCAGTCCGCTGTCGGGGCCGCCGGTCAGGCCGAAATATTCCCGCTCCACTGCGGCCAGGGTCGGCGCCGTGTACGGCGCAGCGACGATGGCGGAGTCGCCCATGATCACATGGTCGGCTCCGGCGATCGTGCAGTCGCCCCACTGGTCGTTGCCCAACATCCCCCAGTCGGCGTTGGGGTTGCCAGCGATGGCAGGGACGGAGACGGACGCCGCTGGCGGCGGCAACGGCTTCGTGGCGTAGGTGGCAAGATCGGGGACAGGCGGGGGATTGTGGTCGTGGATACGGCCCAGCTTGTATTGGGTCAGCATGGTCGTCAGCTCCTCGCATCGTCGTCAACGTCTGAGGCCGACCACCCGCCGTATGGTCTCCACAAGTTGTCTCACACCGCGACGCACCAGGTCAAGCGACCACGGTACGAAGGGGTGTTCTCAGCTCAGATTGAGGTAGTGATCACGCGTACGCGTGCCCCTTCGACGCGAACGCCGGTTCGTGCCTTTCTTTGCCGACGGGTCTTCGTCAAGCTGCCGCCGCCGTTCAGGCAGTCTCGGCCCTGACGAACATCGCAGTGCACATCGGTGCCACACGAGCTGACGAACGACCGGATCGGCACAGTCGCGATCCTTGAACGTTCCGACAGACCAGGCACACTGACTCTTCGTTGCGTCGACGACGTTGTGCCGAGGTCCGAGTCGGTGCCCGAGAGGGCCGTCACATCACCGGTTACGTAACCCGTGGGTCGGCGTCGCCGAGACGCCCTGAACCGAGCGGTCAGCGTGCTGTCCGGCCCGAACACCGTCCTCGAGAACTGCCCGATCACCCTCCACGAGAGCCTCCGCAGGCGGGTTCGGGACGATGGAGCAAACGCACCTCGATGTTGACCGCCGGCCTCGCCGTCTAAGGTCGGTGGGACACCGAGTGTCCAGAGCGAACGGAGCCATCGTGGATCAGGACCGAGCCCGGAAGCTTCTCGAGGACGAGCGCCGTCGCGTCCAGGTCCTCCTCGACGAGACGCAGGCCGCTGGTCAGGAGAACCGCGCCGTGGCGAACGACACGGGGGACATCGCCGACCCCGCCGAACGCCAGACCGCCGAGGAATACGACGACACGGTGGCCGGAGCATTGCGTGAGCGGCTCGCGGCCATCGACCGGGCAGAGCAACGGCTTGCCGATGGCACCTATGGGTTGTCCGTCCGGAGCGGTGTGCCGATCCCGGACGACCGGCTCGAAGCAGACCCTGCGGTGGAGCTCACGCTCGAAGAGGCGGAGGCATAGCACGCTGACACGGACCATGAGCACCGCCCGGGTCGACAGCTCCTAGTTCTGGCGACGAAGGACCGAAGCTGCCATGAGCGATCCGCCGTACCACCGGGACGCAACGGGGGACAACTGGATGCAGGACCCGACCGGTCGATGGTTCCAACAGGACGGCGAACGAGGGGACCCGCCTGCGTCACCGCCCGCTGACTTCCCTGCGCCGTCTTTCTTCCCCCCGACCACCTCGTCCTCGATGCCCAACCGCGTGGCCCCGGGAACCCCGCCCGTCGCCTTCGAGATACCCGAACGTCATCATCGCTGGGTCTGGTTCGTCGCCGCCTTCCTCGTCCTCCTGATCATCCTGACGATCGTCGTCATTCTTCATCTTGTCGGCTAGTCGTACCGAGTTCTCGTCCTGCCTCGTGACTGGACGTCCTTCCGATCTCCGACGTTCGGTCAGGTCTCACACTGTCACGGGCAGGATGGCGTGCTCTGCTACGACGCGATGGGGTCTGTGTATCGCTAACGGGTCTCGATGCTCGGACACCGCTTCGGGGGCCACTCGAGTCTCCGGCTGTAAGCCATCAGGAGCGCCTGGTTGCCGATCCTGCGCGTCCGAGGCGAAGCGCACTCGTCAATTTGGGTACTGAGGTTGGCGCGCCGTAACCGAAACGGCTCTTGGACGTCTGGATCACGACCGCCTATTCATCTTGGAGGTTTCGATGGCTTGGTTTCATTGGTCGAACGAGAATGTTGCTCCCCAGGAGATTCAGGGTCTCCTTAGTTCAGGTCGGTGACGTCAAACTCTTCTCACAGGACCTGCCAATAACCCAGGAGCAGGCCGACCGCGCCAGCGTGAGCTTTGCCCGGTTCTTCGACCAGTTGCCCGAGGATGAGCAAGCGGTTCTCGCCCAGGTCTTGGGCCAGGCAGCCGAAGCCGGTGATGCAGAGACCTGAGCGATGCAACGACCATGAAGCGCCCACCCGGGCGTCCGGTCACTCCGATTTCGCCCAAGGGACGCGACGCCTTCGATCGGCCCCGTCGGGGCGACGACCCCGGGTCGTCTTGGGCAGCCCCGCCCTGAACCGATGGGCCACTTGCGGCGTCAGCCGGAGGACCCGGCCATGGGCTCGACGGGCTTCTCCCAGACCGAGACATGGGTCCCGCTGTCACTCGTAAAGGGCGCCCGATCCCACCAGGCCCATCGTTCACGGAGGGTCATCCCCGCCAGCCGGGCCATCAAATCGAGCTCTGCCGGCCAGACATACCGGTGTGGAGAGGAGTGGTTTTCCACTTTGCCGCCGGCCATCCAGTAGTGGTGGGAAACGAGGCGTTGCGTCGCGACGTCGTACTCGTCGAATCCGAGATGTGTCGGCGTCACGGTGAACGCTCGAACCGTGTCCCCCGGCGGCAGCCGTCGCAGTTCTGGGAGGACGACTTCGATGACGAAGCATCCTCCAGGCTCGAGGTGAGCGGCGGCATTCTGAAAGCATGCGACTTGCTCATCTTGTGTCGTCAGGTTGGCAATGGTGTTGAACACCAGATAGACGAGCCGAAATCTCCCATCGACCTTGGTCGTCGCAATGTCACCGATCGTCACGCCTATGTTCTCGGCACCTGCTTTCGCCCGCAGCTGAGCCACCATGTCCTCGGAAATGTCGATGCCGTAGACGGGGATGCCGCGTTGACTGAGAGGCAGGGCGATCCTGCCGGTTCCGATGGCAAATTCAAGCGCGCTCCCACCCTCGGCAAGCTCGGCTAAGAAGTCGACCGTCGGGTTGACGATCTTCGGGTCGAACATCTCGGTCGACCTTGCGTCATACTGATCCGCGTCACGCCCGACGAAGATGTTCTCTGGCATGGACGTCATTTTGGCCGAAGCTCTGACTGGCTGCCAGCAATGCACCACCGTCCGTCCCCGGCATGAATGGCGACGCTGATCTCGCTTGCGCTTCCCCTATGGAGATCAACGGGTCGTCACGCGCACCAAGGCGCAGGCTTCACGTCATGACATCGGAGCAGCTGTAGCTGCCGGATGGTCGTCGGAGGTCGGGTGGGGCCGTCGAGCCCTCGCTGGTCGCTTCGGTGCCGATCGCTTGTCGCCACAGAACAGTCAGCCCCCACTCAGACTGTCAAGCGGTCGCTCCCCCGCTCGGAAGCCGCCGAAACGGGATGACGCGGGCCCAACAGACCAATTGCGGAGGGAGTTTGCCGAGGGGAGGCCTGCACTGGGAACTCGGAGGCAGGTTGACGTGCAGCCTCACCACCTGGTACTCGGTGGGACCGTAGAACTTCCTCGGGCCATACGTGAGGATCGGGGAATAGCCGCCGGGAAAGTCTGAGATCCTGGCCATGGCCTGGACGAAGGTCCGGCGGTTTAGGTTTCGCCCAGCCGCTCTTGCTGCTGCGGTGAAGAGGCGGATCTCCTGGCACCAGCCTTGGACCGGCCCCTGCTCTTCTATGTAGAAGTTCATGTTGCCCTTGGGGATCTGGGGATGGGCCTTGTGCCAGAGGGCGAAGCAGCTGCGCACTCCCGGGTCGTAGCCACCGTCGGCCTCGGGCCTGGTGTCATCGATCCCGCCGAGGGTTTCCACCGTCACACCCTCCTGCCCGTTGAGAGCCTTGTCGAAGGGCACCGGAATCAGGCCGAGCGCCGACTCGATGGACGACTCGTAATCGGAGAGTAGGAGCTTGGGGAAGTACTGCTGCTGTGTCTCAGCCTCGAGCACCGGAAAGAAGACATTGAACGGGATGAGGGGGATGATCGAACTGATGCCAGCGGCACGGAACTTCTGGACGATGAGCGGGGCCTCGGCACTCGTGGCCGCCGTCTCAGAGGGGTCGGCGGCGATGGTCTCGACCATCGGTGTCACCCCGATCTGTGCCAGGTCCGGCAGGAGGTAGTCCCTGAGCGCTAGCTGGTCGCTGGCCCGATCGCCGGCGATCACCCCGACCTTGCGGCCGAAGCTGAGCAGTCCTGAGCTCAAGCCCCAGACCACAGTGGCCTGCAGGATCGGCGCATCGTCAGGACCCGTCCACCACAGGTAGGGAGCACCGAGCGATGTCCAGTTGGTCACCGTGGTCCATTGGCCGATGAACGGGGTGTGGCCTTCCTGCGTCACACACAACTCGTTGTCGCCCGTCCAGGCCCCGACACCGTCGAGCACCGCAAAAGCTGCCGGGCTGCCCTCCGTCCAGTCCTTGCAGAGCGCTCTCATATCCGCTTCGTCGGTCGGGTCGAAGGAGGAGATGATGGGGTTGATCTTCCGCCCGTTGATGCCACCTCTTTTGTTGACGGCACCGACGAACAGCTTGATCGCTTTCACTTGTTCCGAGTACTCGACATCACCCTCGAATCCGAACTGGCTCGAGAGCTGTTGGAGGTTGGCTATCGGGAAGACGACGTTGATCCGGGTCGCCGTCACCCCACGAGTAGAGGTGCTGGCCTGATTCACCGTGGTCGCTCCATGGAAGGCCACCGGCTCGGACGACCACTCCCCCCTTGCCGCAACGAGGGCGGTCTGTTGGCGAGGATGGCCCGGCGGAACGCCCGGCGAAGCCGGAGCGGCACCCTGCGCCACCGTCGGCCACACCATCAGGCCGACGAACGTGGCGAGGACCAGCCCGACGCTGCCCAGCCGCCTCGGGCGCCGACGGTCGGGGCCCCCTTTCGGTGAGGCTCCGGAGAGAACCCAAGTTCTCACCGGAAGAGGCCCCACTTCATGACACTCAGTTGGAGTTCGGATCGCTCCCGACACCGGCAGACGAGCCGGCGCCGTTTGCTCCGGTGGCACCCGGAACACCCGCTGTCCCGTTCCCCGACGAGAGTCCCTCCCCGTCGAGACCGGCGTTCCCGCCGGCTCCACCGGCGCCACCGACTCCACCGGTGGACTGACCGGTGCCACCGGCCACCGTGTTGCCGCTACCGAACGTGTCGGTGCCGCCGTTGAACGGTGGACTGTTCGTCCAGGCCGCACCTCCGGTGGCCGCGCCACCGGCCCCGGCCTTACCGCCCGGGCCGCCGCTGCCGCCGTTGGTCCCGTTGCCACCGTGCCCACCCTCGGGTGGGTTGGCGCCCTCGCCGCCGTTGCCACCGGTGCCGCCCATGCCCCCACGACCGCCACCGCCACCCACGTTCCCCGCACCCCCGGTGGCGCTGTCCGAACTGAATGTGGACGACGTCACCGAGGCCGAGCCGGTGAGGTCGGCGACGGCACCGCCCTGGGCCAGTCCACCGACGCCACCCTTGCCGCCTGGGCCGCCGCCGGTGGCGGGACCCCCGTTGCCCCCCGTCTGACCCGGGGTGGGGTTGTTCCCGCTGGCGTCAGTTGAACCGTTGCCGCCGGTGCCGCCGGTGCCGCCCCCGCCTCCTTGGCCTCCGACCCCCCCAGGGGAAGCCCCACCAGCGGTCGCCGTGTCAGCCGTGAAGGTGTCGTTGGTCGCCATGAGGCTGCTGCCGTGGTTGGCTATCGCCCCCCCGTCGGCGTTCCCGCCACTACCACCGTTGCCACCGCCCGTGCTCGGCCCGGCTGCTCCCCCTGGCGTCGCCGGCATGGCCGTGCCGGCGCCTCCCGGCATGCCGCAGCTCTGCGTGCCGCACGAGGGCGCACCACCGAAGCCGGCGCTCCCGCCTTCGCCACCGGTCCCGCCGAAGCCTCCAACGCCACCATTGCCGCCGTTCGCGCCGGAACCGGCGAGCACACCGTCGCTCGAGAACGTGGCGCCTGAGATCGTGGCCGACCCGGTCGAGTACACGGCGCCGCCGGCGGCGAGGCCGCCGGCGCTGGCCGACGCCGCCTTACCCGCTGCGGCTCCAGCCGACGCCAGACCCGCAGCACCGCCGATACCACCGGTTCCGCCGGCGTTACCACCGGTTGCGCCCTGGCCCGGAGGGGCACCGGCAGCACCCGGTGAACCTCCCCCGCCGACGCCGCCGGGGCCGCCCAAGCCGCCCGTGCCCGGCGTGCCGGCGCCGCCGCCCGCGCCACCCGACGCGCTGGACGATGCGAAGGTCCCGCCGGTGTCGTGGAGGGTCCCCACGTTGTAGACGTCACCGCCTTCGCCGATTCCCGCCTTGCCGGGCTTGCCGGCGCTACCGCCGTGCCCCGCCGGGCCGGCGGCACCGCTGTTACCGCCAGTGCCTCCCGCCTGCCCGCTCGAGTTCGGGGGGTCCACCCCTTGGCCGCCGGCGCCGCCACCGCCACCGGCGCCCCCGATATCGGCCCCGCCGCCGCCGCCGGCCGAACCACCTCTGGCGTAGTCGTTGGTGAAGATCGTGGCGTTCAGGTTCAGCGTCCCGGCGTTGTAGATGGCCCCACCGAGCGCCTCACCACCGTTCCCACCCTTCCCCCCGCTGCCACTCGAACCGCCGGTGCCACCCGGACCCCCCGCCGCCCCGCCACCGCCGGTGCCGCCCGTGCCGCCGTTGCCTCCGAGGCCCCCCGTGCCGCCGAAGGCCCCGTTGCCACCGACCGCCGTGCTGAACTCGACCGTGGCGCCGTTCAGGTTCACGGTTCCCGAGGAGATGTTGATGGCCCCGCCTTCGGCCTTACCTCCCGAACTCCCCTTACCGCCGGGGGCGCCGTTCGTACCGTTGCCCCCCGAACCGCCGGCGGCACCTTGCGACGGTCCGTTGTTGCCGTTGGCGCCGTTGGTCCCGAAGGCCCCATCGCCAGCGTTGGGGGGTGAAACGCCAGTGACGTTGCCTGAGGCGAGCATGAGCCCACCCAACGTCAGGGTGCCCCCCTTTACCAGGAAGATCTGGACGGCGTTGCCGCCCGAGAGCGTCACGGCAAAGCCGTTCGCCTCGATGTCCACGGTGTTCCCGTTCGGGATCGTGATGGGTGCGGTGAGCGTCAGCGTGCACGCCAGGTCGTACGTGATCGTTCCCTGCGCCGCCACGGCGGCCACGAGTTGCGCCTGCGTGGGACACACCGTGAAGCCCGTGGGCTGCGGGCCGCCCGCCGAGGCCATCGCACCCGGGAGGAAGGTAAAGCAAGCGCCGAGAACAGTCGCCCCAGCGATCGCCATACCCCGACGTCCTCGATGTCGTCGGCCTACAGACTGAGTAGACGCAGCTCGTCGACTGGTCACTCGCTGCATCCCCACCTCGTTCCTGTCGGCCGATAAGTGCCGCGGACACTAGCGGCGCAAGAGAAACGTTGTCGATCCGTTCGGCGACCGACGAGGCCGATTCAGGTCCTCAGCTGGCTGCCTGAAAGGCGACGCCGCTGGTTGTTACACCCCTTCAGCAACTTGCCCCGTCCACAGCTGACGAACAGCGGCGTCCTAGTGCGTCCAACCTGTCCGCGCTCACGACACAGGCTGCGGCCCGAGAATGGCATCTTGGGAGAGTAGGTCACCAAAGGGCCGCCGTCGCTGCGTTCCCTCGGCCGGGCGCATCATGGTCGTTGCATCGCTCAGGTCTCTGCATCACCGGCTTCGGCCGCCCGGCGCAAGACCTGGGTGAGAACCGCTCGTTCATCCTCGGGCAACTGGTCGAAGAACTGGTCGAAGAACTGGGCGAAGCTGGCGCTGGCGCGGTCGGCCTGCTCCTGGGTCAGTGGGGGGTCCTGCGAGAAGAGTTTAACCTCAGGCTGAGCTAACACGATCTTGATCTCTTCAGGGCCACCTTCGCTCTGCAGAAAGAAGATGGCCGGACCCCGATAATCGGCAAAGGACATCGAGACCTCCGAGATGAACGGCCTGTCGGAATCCAGAAGTCCAAGATCCATTTCGGTTACGGCGCGAACCTCAGATCCGTACTGTTCGGGCGGATCCTGGCCTCGGAAGAGCCGGGTGGCGGCCCCCCCGCCCGAAGACCCCCAGTGGCCCCCGAAGGCGGTGTCAGAGCATCGAGACCCGTTCGCGTTACGACAGTTTCCATCCCTACACACCAGAGCACGCTCTGCGGCTCGTGACCGTGTGAGGCCCCGGCACCGCCAACACGCCGCCCATGGAGTGACCCATGCCGACGGTGGACTGCTCGGTGACCGCGTGAGGCGCCTTGTCGCGTCAAATGGCGATGTGGAACTTCTCCTTGTCAGGCATCCAGTTGTCTCGAGGCTCGGCTGGCTGCGAACAAAGTGCCGGTGACCAGAACGGCCGCGGCCACTATCGCCAAAGGCCAGGTTGCACCCTGGTGGAGAAAGAGCTCAGCGCCTACGAAGGCACCGACCAGCATGGCAGCTATTGCCGATGTACGGCGTGCGATTCTGGGATTGTGGCCACCGGCAAGTGATGAGTCAGCAGCCAAACCGGTGAGCGTCATTGTGAGCACTGTCGTGGTCACCTCGGGAACTGCCAGACGCCGAATCGTTGAGTTCCTCACGCCCATCGCGAAAGCGAGAAGGGCAATCACCGCGTACCGCGGCCATCCGGTGCTGACGCTGCCCGAATTGAAAGCCGATACCACGGCCGCTACACCGGTGAACCCTCCCTCGGCCGCCATGGCGAAGACAAGCCAGAGGCGGCGAGACCCAACGTGAAGGGTCATCCTCCCGGCCACCGCAGCCCCAAGAAGAAAGGAGCCGAGCGAAGTCAGACTTGCGGCTATCGAAAAGCCCTTGGCGCCCGCGGCCGCAAAGCCGAGCAACACGATGTTGCCAGTCATGTTGGCCGTGAAGACGTGGCCCAAACCCAGGTAGCTAACGGCATCGACCATGCCGCTGACGACCGTGAGGACTGTCAACGTGGCGAGCAGGATCCGGGAAGGTTCGGGTGGAGTGGGAGAGGTGCTCATATTGGGGATCCAGGGATCAAGCCTCGATCCTCGGAACCTCGACTCGGCGCGCGTCGAACGTGGGTCTCGAGAGCGACTCAAGGTTGGTCACGATGACCGCAGGGCTGCTAGCAGCTCTTCAGCTGCCCAGGTGATGAACTGTTCCTGGGTGTCCCCTCCGACCTGGATCAGGGCCACGTGAGTGAATCCTGCCGCCTCGAACCGACGGATCCCGGCGACATGCTGCCCGACATCGGGTCCGCACGGCATCTGCTCTGACACGTCCTCTTCGCGGACCAAGGTCGACGCCTCAGCGAACGAAGCCGGGACGGGAAGTTCAGCATTGACCCTCCATCCACCGGTGAACCAGCGAAACTGATCCATTGCCCGGGCCACTGCGATCCGTTGATCGGGATCGTACAAAAGGGCGATCTGACCGATGCGGGGCTTGCCGGAGCCCCCGGCATCGCTGAACATCCGGCCGATCTCGGGTCGAGGCTCCACTGCGATCAGGGCGTCGGCCTGTCGTCCCGCCAGACGACAACTCGCAGGCACTGATGCGGCGATGCCGATCGGTGGGGAGGCCTCTGGCAGATCCCAGATCTTCGCCGACTCGACCTGGAAGTGTTTGCCCCGGAATGTCACCATCCCGCCTGCCCACAGCGCGCGGATGATCTCGACCGCTTCTTCGAGCATTTCGTGGCGTACCGGCGCGATCGGCCACCCCCCTCCCACGACGTGCTCATTGAGGTTCTCCCCCGCGCCGAGTCCAAGGGTGAACCGGCCATCGGACAGCAGCTGCACCGTGGCCGCCTTTTGGGCCACGACCGCCGGGTGATGCCGGCGGATCGGGCACGTCACATAGGTCATGAGAGGTATGTGGCTGGTGGCCTGGGCGGCGGCGCCGAGCACGCTCCAGGCATAAGGAGAGTGGCCCTGGGTGTCAAGCCTCGGGAAGTAGTGGTCGCTGATGACGGCAAAGTCAAAACCGGCCTCTTCGGCGAGGACGACGTCATGCACCAGTTGCTTCGGTCCCGCCTGCTCGCACATCATCGGGTATCCGATCAGCGTCACCCGGCCGCCTCTACTCCTCGAGCATGCGGGTGACCACGGTCAGATCTTGGTTCCCGAGCCCAGCGTCCACCGCCCGTTGCCATTCGTCGGCCAGGCAGGCGAGGGTGGCGAGCCGGGTATCTGGCGCCGCCGCCAGGGCGAGACGGGCGTCCTTCAGGGCCAAGGACAACGCAAATTGGCTCGAGAAGTCGCCGTTGGCAATCCGCTGCAACTTTCCTACCTGCCAAGGCGACACGAGGGGACCGCCCTCGAGGGCATTCACCACCGTTTCCGTATCGAGTCCCAGGTGGTGGGCCAGGGCTATCGACGTGGCAACGGCTTCGGCCGTAAAGGCGAGCCAGGTGTTGTTCACCAGCTTCAGCCGCGATCCCGTACCTAACGGTCCCGCCCAGATCGTGCGCTGGCCGAGTGCATCGAAGAGTGGCGTGACGCGTGTACGGACCTCAGTGGGACCAGACGCAAAGATGGTCAGCGTGCCCTGCTCGGCGGGGTCCTTACTGCCAGAGACCGGCGCATCGAGGAGCACCACGTCAGGTCGTTCAACCGACACCAACGTGGCGACCTCCTCTATTCCCGGCGTACCGATCGTGCTCATCTGCACCCAGATCGCGCCGGGAGCTAGGGCGGCGAGCATGCCCTGGTCCCGAGCAATAGAGAGGACGGCGTCAACGTCGGTCACCATCGTTATCACGATGGCTGCACGCCGAGCGGCTTCGACAGGGGAATCGACAGCTTCCGCGCCGAGCCCAACCAGGTCTCTGGTTGTCTCAGGCGTGCGGTTCCAAACAATCGTCGGGATGCCCGACCGTAAAGCACTGGTTGCCATACCGTGGCCCATCGCGCCAATGCCGAGGATCGCAACCTGCTCCTGACGTTGTGTCATCGGACCCCCATCGTGCCCGTGCCCTAGCCGGCGAATCGACCCGAACAGCATCGCGCCAACCGCCCGACGTGCGCTGGGACATTCGGCGGGTTGCCCCGGGCCTGAGGACCGACCGAAGAGATGGAGCGAGGATGGTCGGTCGTGGCGTCAAGCTGCCTTTCGATGCCGAGCGGGCGGCCATGCGGGGAGTGCGGCGACGGACTCGATCTTGCCCCACATCATCGGCGGGAGCCGTCGTCGTCGACGTTGGTGCGGCTCTCGTCGAGGCCGTGGAGCTCACGGTCGAACTGCCGCAAGCAGCCGTCGCCGGCACCAGGGCCCCAGAAGCAAGGCTGGTGCACGTTGGACGACGGTGCAGCGAAGATGCCTGCCCTTCATGTGAACTGCACGCGGATCACCGTTGCCTCGGCCACCGTCCCGTCCTTGGCCGAGATGGTGTAGAGGACCAGGGCGCCGTATCGGCTGCTGGGCGCAGCGAAGGTCAGCGAGGTACTGAACGGTCCCATTTCCCCGTTGGCCCCTCCCATCACGGTGCTATCGACCAACGGCTTGGTGACGTCGTCCTGTCGCAGGGAAAGATTCACGGTCGCCTCGTAGGCAGTACTCATGCCACTCACGGTGACCGGCGAGGAGATGGTCTCCAGCGTCTTTGGCTCGGTGATCGTGATATTGGCCGTCGCCGATCCAAGCACCGACCAGGTTCCATCACCGGTCAGCTGGCGGACGATCACTGTGGTCACCGGTCCAATGGAGTTCGGTCGGATAGGGACCTCACCCGAACGGGCATCACCCTGCTGGAACTGGCCGATCACTGGGTTGGACATGTGGAGGTAATCGATCGAGAATCCCCTGGCGGCAGCCTCAGGTGTCTCGTAACGGGCGGTCCCGGCCGCCGTCGGCCACACCGCCGTCCAGCCTGCGGGTTTGACGGACGTCGTACTCGTCGCGGCCGAGGACGTGGTGGTGGTCGTCGAAGTTGTCGAGCCGTTGTTACCGCACGCGACCACCGCTAAGGGGAGGATCGCCAATATTGCGACCACGGCGATACGTCTCGCGGCCATGATGCCATGCTGAGCGGGATCCTCGTCTTCCAGCAAGAGGCGAAGGTCCCATTCCCTAGGAGACGCCCAAAGAGACAACGGCCATACGCGGCCCTGCTGACAAGCAGTTCGCGGTCTGCCAGAGGTTCCCGGCATCGGCCCCATATGTCAGGCCAACATTCGGGGAGCTACGTCCGTGGTGCGAATGGCACCAGGGGTGTCGAGCACGGCGTCAGCAACTTTGCAACGGCACCAGCCCATCGGCCACCAACTCGTGCTTCTCGAAGTCAAGCCGTTGGGCATGCTCCGCGAGTGACGGTGACGGAGACGGAGCGTGCGGTGTGGTCGTTGGCCACGAGGAGGATCTCGCTTCCAACTGACGACACGACGGTCCCTCCAGAGACCAGAGCGCAGTATCCGCCCGGGTAATGGACCTGCGTTGAAACGAATATCACGGTTGGGGCGTGAATCGCATGATTGGGTACATAGGCGAGCTGAAATGCTCCGCTCGTTGGATCGAACGAAATCGATTTCGGTCGTCCCGCGATGGCCTCAGGATAGGTACGGGACAGCACTGTCGCG
>Ga0310037_10000063_pt1 | contig 96682 bp, 87 predicted proteins | sample Sb_taG_11_FD_200239 | JGI IMG/M metagenome (GOLD analysis project Ga0310037, IMG submission 200239) | Peat soil microbial communities from Weissenstadt, Germany - Sb_50d_3_AS metaG (v2) (version 2) | ecosystem: Environmental > Terrestrial > Soil > Wetlands > Peat | place: Germany: Weissenstadt... | reverse complement strand
GCCCACCTGAACTTTTCTGAGCGGCTCGCCCGAGGATCCGAGCTCCAAGCTCGGCTCGCCGACCTCGTCAGACAGCACCCGCGCGACGAGCTGGTCGAGCAGCTCCTAGCGTTGGGTGTCCCGGCGGCTCCCGTTCTCGATCGGGTTGCGATGCTCGAAGTAGATCACTTCTGGGTCCGCTCCGTTCTGGTGGGCGATCGGGAGCACCCCACTTCGGGATACCCCGTTCGCTTCGTCTCGAATCCCGCACGCACCGGCGGCCTTGCCCCCGCTCTTGATGAACACCACGACTCCACGTTCTCACCTCGACGTACCGAGTGATCGAACGTGACGATTTGTGAGTGGTCGGCATATCGGATGTACGGCTCCCTCACCTCGGCCGACTGATCGCCTTGGGGCGGGGGGCTCCCGCGGGGAGGTCACTCCACGTCCTTGGGCCAACGGTCCAGTGCCTGGCCTGGGGCCCGGTGAGGTCCACGACCCGTACCCCGTCACGGCCGACCCCGTCGGCCTTCCGGTTCGGCTCGTGTAACCCCGACGCCCTTCTGGCGTCTATATAGTCGGGAATACGGGAAGATCAGGGATGATGCTGACCTGGGATAAGTGCGAGAAACCGACAGAGGAGCCCTCCAATGGCACGTGAAAACGTAGGCAATGCCCTCAGCCAGATGGCTGACCCAGAGATACGGGACAGGGTCGCCGCTGGCGATGTTGCAGCACTGGGATATCTCGAATTCAACGAAGCCGAGCGGGATGTGGTCATCGCTGCAGCGAAGGATTATCCCGAGGTCAGTGGCTTCGACATGGGCGGTCTCAACTTCAACGCTCCTCCGCCCCAAGGGTTCAACTTCACAGAGAACGGTCAGTTCGGCGTGGCCAGCCACTATGCGTTCGGCGCGAACGCGGCTCCGGTCATGGTCGGCGGCCACGCGATGTAGTTCATTACACCTTCACCGTGTCGGGCATCTGCCCGGCGCCGACACAGGTGACCAATAGGTCGACCTCGCCATCATCAATGGCTTGGGCGAGCCCGGTTATCTCGCGGACAAGAGCTGCGGCGATGTCACGGTTGGCCGCGACGGCGCGCTCTGAGAACAAGGTGGGCGAGTAGCGCAACTCGATGACCACGTGCACCTCGCGGCCGACGGATGTCAAAGAGAACCGTGGGATGCCCACGTCGTTCGCCCATTGCGCCCACGGGATCTGAGTGAGAGCCACGTCGGCGAACTCAGCACACACCTCACCGACTTGCAACGAGCCGATCACCAGCGGTGCCTGTCCGTCGCGCTCAATGACGACGCTCGAAGTCCGCCGTCCACGGAAGATGATGCCCATTCCCCCGAGTGGGCAGGGCGGGGCAAGTTCGACGATGTCGTCTGTCCAGTAACGCAGAAACAGTTGGAGCTGCGCGTACGGATACAGCTCGGTGAGCAACAAGACTCCTGTACCCGTCGCAATCGGTTGCCGCGTGGAGAGATCGACGATCTCGGGAACAATGGGAAACACGAAGTGGTACGCATGGCAGAGCGGACATTGCGCGGACTCGCTGAGAATGACTTCGCTGAGACCGTAGAGGTCGCAATACTCTGCACCCCACTGATCGGTGAGTCTGCGGCGCCACGCGGCGGGTTGCAAGGAACCGTACCCGAACAAGTGGTTGACTTCGAAACTACGAGGGTCAATCTCGCGTTGGTCGAGCCACTCAGTCAGAATTCGCAGGCCTGGGCTGAAACAGTCGATGGCGGTGACTGGAAGCCTGCCCGCCGGTGATTCCCACCCTTCGGTGAGGATCTGCTTGATGAGCTCAAAATGCCAAGGGACGAACATTCCCACGTACAACCGTCGGGTAGCGACCATCAGTTCGACCGGTGGCCCCTGGTCGAGGGGATGAATAACAAGCGTGATCCCATCGGCGTTTCCGGAACCGGCTCCCTTTGAGTTTTCCAGCGACGAAATGAGGAGGCTCTCGAGTGCTAGCCGTTCCGCCTCGTTACGCCAGCGCGGTTGCCCGACACCTCCCGTCGTCGACGAGGAGTAACTGATCATCGATGGTAACTCGTCGCTCGACGAAAAGGCCCGCTGATTGGCCATTACAGTTGCACGATCAATGATCGGTAGCTGGGCGAGATCTTCGAGATTGTGCACCGGTCCGCGATACACGTCCGCCCTATCGCGATACCAGGGAATGTGCTCGACGGCGAAGCGGAGCGTCTCGGCAAGTTGCTCGCTGATGGGCCGGTGCCCTGGCTCAGTCATCGGTTTACCGGGTACGGTATCATTCGTAAAGTGTCTTCGATGGAGCTTCCTGCGTCCACCGCAATCGTTGAGGCCCTGTCGTTGTCGCCCAATCCGCAGGGCGGCTGGTTCCGTTCTTTCCTTCCGGTTGAAGCAGCCAACGGCGCACCGGCTCCTCGTGTCATCAACTACCTGCTCGCCGCTGATACGCCGAGCCCCTCTTTTCATCGCCGTTCCGTTGACTCGGTGTATTACTTCCACCGCGGATGCCCGATTGCGGTCCTGACCATTTCCCCCGACGGCGTGAAGGAGCGGGCCGTGCTCGGACCGGATCTCGATGACGGACAGCAGTTCCAAAGCACCGTCCTCGCTGGCTGGTGGAGGGCCTTTGAGCTGCTGCGCGGGCCATGGGTACTCATGAGCGAGGCCATCGCACCCGGCGGGTGCAGCGACCCTTCGAGAGTTCGAGGCGCCAGCGTCTTGCAAGTACGAGATGCCCCATCTACCGGCGAAGATCGAACTATTCGTAGTGCAATGACTTGTAGTGCAATGACCGAACCTGGGAACCCCGCCGCAGTCGTCGACCTTCAAGCGCGGCTTGGTCTTGAGGCGAACCTCGAGGGGGGCTTTTACCGACAGACCTACGAGTCCGTCGAAGAAGTGACGACGCCGATGGGCTTGCGCCCCGCGATGAACTCGATCTTCTACTTGTTGACATCGAGGTCGCGGATCGGGTCGCTCCACCGTAACCGATCGGATATCGCACACTTTCATCATGTAGGCGGCCCCGCTACGTACTTCCTCGTGTCGCCCGACGGCGAGGTTACAGAGGTCGTGTTGGGGAGCGACTACCTTGCGGGAGAGGTGCCGACCTTTACGGCTCCCGGCGGCTGTTGGAAGACCTCTTGGATCGGCGTATCGGATGCGATCGATTGTCTGATAAGCGAAGCAGTCGTGCCGGGGTTCTGCTATGACGACCACGAGATGGCGACCTTGGATGGTTTCGCCAAGGAACACCCCACACTGTTCGATCGCTTTCGCCCGCTCATCGCCCATGCGGAGTCTTGATGGTCCGATTGTCCGTTGAACTCGTGGGCCCATGAACGCGACCGACGTTGGCCAGGCTCACTTCCCGGGGGCACTGTTGGGTGAGATGTCAGAAGACGAGTTCTTCGCGCGCTACTGGCGGCGGCGGTATCTACACATCCCCGGTGGTGCGGACCATCTCCTTCCTCTGATGCCGTCTCTGGCCATGGTCGAGTCGTTTCTCGACGCTCCCTGCTATCTCGAGGCCGATGTTGCCCACTTCATAAGTCTCACTGTCGATAGTCGTCCGCCTATTAGGCAATGGGCCGTGGGTATCGGTGCGCCGCGCCATCGTGACCGCGATGAAGCAGTGAACCTCATGCCGGCTGAGCGTTGGTTTCCGAGTTTGATTCCCCTCGCTGGGGCACTAGAACGCGCCTTCGTTGCACCACCAAGCCTGCAATTGTTCTGGGGACCTCCGGGCGGAGGCGCGAACCCGCACCGCGACAGCAACGACAGCTTCGTGATACAGATCGTCGGACCCAAACGGTGGCTCGGAACGGACATCGCTGACCTCCGTCCGATGGTGTCGGGCAACTCCGGCGCCGAGTTCCCCAGCGATCTGCGGACGTTCGACCTCGAGCCCGGTGACGTGCTCTACAAACCGTCACACGCGGTGCACGCCACCAAGTCGGGAACGGTGGCCACCCTGTCGCTGACGTGTTCGATTGTGACCCGGACGGCCGCGGATCTCGTGCTGGACCTCCTCCGGGAACGGATGGCCGAGGATCCGGTTTGGCTCGAGCGGTTACCCCTCGCGCAGGGAGCTCAGGCAAGTGATGACGACCTGGCGCGACCTCGGATTGAGGCTGCGCTAGCAGAGCTCCTCGGTCTGACCCTCGCCGATCTCGAACACCGCGCTCGCTCATGACGCGAACGTTCCAACGTTCGGCCGCACTCACGCAGAGGGCTATCGACGTCATCCCAAATGGCGTCTTTGGGCACCGGCGCATGTTCGCGTTCGCGGGCAGCATGGCGCTGCCTCTCCCCGACGAGTATCCGCACTTCGTCGAGCGGGCAGAAGGTTGCCGTTTCTGGGACGTCGACGGTAACTCGTTCATCGACTACCTCTGTGGCTACGGCCCAATGATCGTTGGTTACGGCAATGAGCAGGTCGAGGCCGCGGCTGCGACCGAGCGAGCGCTCGGTGGTTGTTACAATTTTCCCACCGTCACGTCGGTCGCGTTGGCCGAGCGACTGGTTGCCGCACAGCCAGGTGCGGCGTGGGCGGCATTCGCGCTGAACGGCACCGACGTCATTTCCATGGCGCTCGTCATCGCGCGTGCCGCCACCGGCCGAGACGTCGTTGTCGTGGCGGAAGGTGCATTTCATGGGAACCTCGCCTGGGCGAGCACTGGACCTGGCTGGAGCTCTCTGGACCACCACCAGACGCGCACCGTACCGTGGGGAGACGCCTCCGCCCTTGCTTCCGTGCTCGATGCCGAACCCGTGGCCGCGGTAGTCCTCTGCCCGTACGAACAACTTGTCGGCGCTGAGAATCGAATGCCCCCAGATGGGTACTGGGACCTCGTCCGTGAGTCATGCACCCGGCGCGGCACTGAACTCATTGTCGACGATATTCGATCTGGATTCCGGGTGGATAGAGCTGGCACCTGTGTGCACTTCGGCATCCGGCCCGACTTGGTCGCGCAATCAAAAGCGATGGCGAACGGTTATCCGATCGCCACCCTCACCGGTGCCGAACACCTTCGCGATGCCGCTTCGACCGTGTTCGTGTCTGGTACTTATTGGGGCTATGCGCCGGCGATGGCCGCGGCCATGGCGACCCTCGATCTGTTGGATGAGCCCGGAGTGCAAGAGCACCTCGATACGTGTAGTCGGCACCTCACCAGCGGACTCGTCACTTTGGCCGCCGAGCTGGGTCATGAGCTTCTCGTGTCTGGACCTCCCGCGATGCCACACGTTCGCTTCGCGGCCGACGACGACTATTCCTTGGCCTGTTTGTTCGCCCAGCGGATGGCCCACGAAGGTTCTCTCGTCCATCCGACCCACAATTGGTTCCTCAGCCTCGCCCACACGACAGCCGACATCGATCGCACCCTCGATCATGCGGCGTCGGCCATCCGAGACCTTGGAGGTCATCGGGTGAAAGAACACGCTCGACCGAGGCAGAGCGACCGGTCGGGGTGACGAAGTCTCCATGACCGAACCGGCGTGGTCGGCTCGGGCACGAGCAAAGATCGCCGGCCGTTCTCTCGTAGTGGTCGGTATCGGCGTTGATCAAATGAGGGGTTTCGCATCCGCTGGCGGCCATATCATCGGTGCCATCTCGGTCGTGCCCAGTGGAAGCCCTGCGACCGAGCATCGCGAGAGCTTTCCGACGCTTGCCATCACCAGTACGACGCGCGACATCCTTGAACATGTGGTGTGGGCCTACGCGGAAGCGATTCGGGAGGCTGGGCCACAGGTGGCCGAGTTTCTCGACCGAGTAGATCCGGATTGCGCTGCCACGGTCGCCGGCTATCTGCCGGTGCCGCACGTGTGCCTCGGTGGTCGAGCAGCCTGGATCGTGGATTCGGCAATCTCGCTGCCGCTCGAAAGAAAGGCCGGCGCCGACACCCCGTTGGCCGGAATCGTGCCCGTTATTCCCGCGACTCGGTTGCCCGAAAGCCCGCCGCACGATTGGTGGGACGGGCTATGCGCACAACTCGATGCCGACCGCCTGGTAGTGCAAGCTGCCGGCATCAGTGGTGGCGGCACCGGAACCTATGTCTGCGCCTCGCCGAACGAGGTTCCGACCTTGGCGCAAGGTTTCGTCTCTCCTTACGTCGAGGGACTTACCGCCAACGTAACGGGCGTGGTTGACGATGAGGGAACCACAATGGTGTTCCCGGCTTCTCGCCAACTGCTACGCGCTGATCCGCAAGGTCATCCGATCTATGCGGGCAACGTTACTGGAGAGCGATGGGCCGATGAAGAACGAGACGCCATCGGGGATGACGTACGCGCCGTTGGCCGAGCTCTGGCAGAAATCGGGTTCTTCGGTCCCTTCGGGGTGGACTTCATCAGGAGACCCGATGGACGGCGCCTGTACCACGACCTGAACCCGCGAATGAACGGCGTCGTCGACAGCCTCAGCCGACTCATTGATCGACAGACAACTGTGCCATTGGTCCCCACCCTGCTGTCCCGTCCTCAATGGCGTTTCGACGAGATGTCGACGCTCGAACAGGCGGTGCATGGTGCGGCTGTTCGTTCACCAATGGCGCGCCTTTGGCTCACGAAGACGGTCGCGCTGCCACGAGTCATTGCCTCAGTCCCGCGCGCCGGCAGGTGGTGGGTCGATCCGACGAGGGTCACCGTTTCGTTTGCCGGCGAGAACACCGAGGTTTGGGATATCGAACGACTCAGTGCCAAGGGTGGCGAGGGCCGAGGTACGGGAACTCAGCAAACAGAGTTACAGCCGACGCTCTTGTCAGGGCTGGAGCTTCGGCACGGCGACCGCTTGGCACTCGGTAATCTCTACTGCGACCCCGCATTCGCCGATGTGATCGGCGAGGCAATCGGTCCGGCGCTGGTCGATGCCTTCTTGGCCTGAGGCGGCCGTGGGGCGTGCTGGCGACCTCGCCGCAGCCCACTTCAACGTGGCCAGACTCCCAGCGGACGTCGTGAGCGCGGAGCTCTACACCGATGCCGGACAGCCCAATCACGGTGTATTGGCCGAGCAACTAGACGCAAGGCGGTCCCTCGGCGATGTCGTCCTTGATGTGTTCGGCACCGACCGTTGGCTTGTTACCGGATCGGGTCGGGGCGCGGAAGCGGTAGTTGCCACGTTGGTCCAACCGGGCCATCGGGTCCTGGCGAACGAGGTGTACGTGAGCGGCCGCTGGTGGATCGAACGGTTCGGAGGGAGAGTCGACGAGCGGCTCGGTCTCATGGACCCCGGTTCGGGCGATGAAGGCTTTCCGGTGCCCGATCGCTGCGGTTTCGACGACGTGGCGTATGTGCAGCTCACCTTGCCACGGGCCCAACTGGGTTGGCGCGCCGGTACACCGGTCAGTCTCGAGCAGGTACAAGGTGTACGCCGGTGGGCCGATCGTCACCTTCCGGGGGTACCCCTGGTGTTCGACGCGTCGCGTCTCTGGGAGAACGCGGCCTCATTCGGCACGGATGCCCGCGAATTCGTCGATGTCGCCGACATCCTCTTGCTCTCGGCAAGCAAGGACATCGGCGCCGCGCGAGGCGGGCTGATCGTGTGCCGAGACGACCACGAGTGGTCGAAGTTAAACGAGGCAGCTCGAGTCTTGGAGGGACCGAACGGTGGGCTGACACCCGACGAATCACAAGCGTTGGCCGACGGTCTCGCGGCGGTTTCGTCCGGTGCCGTGGGCTTGCGACAACAGGAGACTGAGCTACTCGCCCGGGGGCTTCAGTCGCTGGGAGTTCCAATCTCGTCCTGGGGCTGCGGATCCCTCTTCCTCGATGCTCAGGCTTGGCTGCCGGCCGTGTCATCCGACCAGCTCCCGGCGCAGACGCTGCTCGCGGTGATCTACCTGCTGACGGGATGGAGAGGACTCGGTACTTCCACCGACGAGGCCGGGCAGGCGCCGATCGTCCGCCTTGCAGTACGCGACGTTGGGTCGACTCTGCGCCAAGCGCTGCCGGAGGTGGCTCGGCTCGCCGGCCAGTTGCGCTCAGGATTGCGGCCGATCCCTCGGGATCGACGGGCTCCCTACCTGCAACCCGCCGAACCCGTAGATCCGTCGAGTTGGCCGCCGACGCCACGACGCGAGCTTTCGACCCCGGCTACCTGGTTCGTAGGGCGATCTCAGCCGGGTTACGAACCTGAACGGGCGCTCACCGAAGCGTGGGGACGACTTGCGCCGGGCGCCGAGCTGCGGACTGGCAACAGGACCATCGCCATCCTTCACAGCCGTCTGGGCGGAGTGTCCGGCGTTCGCAGCAAGACAGTCATCCACGCACTGACCATCGACGAGTATTTGCAAGACTCGGCACCTCGAGAGGGCATAGCGGTGGTAGACGTCGGGGAGCCAACACGATGGCTCGAAGCCGCAAACCTGCTTGACACCCCGGATGCGATTTGGGCGAGCACGGATGAAGGCGGTCTGCTCGCCGTGCGCCACTCCTCACCGCTCGCCGCTGTTCTCGATGAGGCATCTCTCTACACAATGAGCGCCAGGCTCACGCCAATCTGACGGAGGTGCCACGGTTCGCAACCGGCACTACCCAGAAGGACTTGTCTACTTCGGGCCGGATTGATCCGAATCGGTCGTGTTGCGATCTCTTGAGCACCGGATACGGCGATGTTGGCACCGGGTTCTGCTCGTGCCCGTTGCACATCTTTACCTATGCTAGAGGTCATGAATATGAACGGGGAAGAAGCGGCTCCATCGTTGGAGTCGCTTCGTCTCGAGGCACGTCAAATCTACGGACGTGACCCGGCCGGCTACGATGCCGGTCGCCCGCAATATCCCGAAGCGGTCTACGACATCCTCGCGGCGCGTTGCGGACTCACCCAGGGAACGACCGTGTTGGAGATTGGCCCAGGGACGGGGCTGGTGACCCGACGGCTGTTGGAGTTCGGAGCGACGGTGGTCGCAGTGGAGCCAGAGCCAGCGTTTGCTGACTATCTCGCGGAGTCGGTCGCGGGGTCAAGAGTAACCATCATCGTCGAGAAGTTCGAAGATGCTCAGCTCGATGATGAGCAGTTCGATCTCGCAGTGGCGGCAACGTCATTCCATTGGGTCGATCTCGCCATCGGTGCTCCGAAGCTAGGTCGAGTTGTTCGGTCTGGGGGTTGGGTCGCCATTTGGTGGACCGTTCTGGGTGACCCAGACCGCCCGGATCCGTTTAGGCAGGCAATGGTAGAAACCATTGGCCCGGACCCAGAACATCAGGGTCCCGGATCGGCTTTCCAGCTTGGTCTTATGGGGGGTCGCACGGATCTTGAGCGAATGGCAGGACTGACCGGTGTCCAGGCCGAAGTCTTCCGGTGGACGGCCCGATATGACGCTGGGCAGCTACGGGCGCTGTATTCGTCCTTGAGCCACGTCCGGCGACAATCAGCGTCGGATCAAGAGCGTCTGTTCGACGCGCTGTCCGCCATTGTGCGCGACGAATTCTCCGGAGTGGCTCATCATCCTTTTGTGACCGCCCTCTATACGGGCCGTCGTCCCTAGGTACGAGTCAATTTCGCCCAGCGACGCCTTCTCAGCGGGGCTGTTCGGTGGCCTCACGCAGTTCGGAATAGGCGGCCACAAGGTCGCCAAGTTGCAAAGCCGACGGGCTCGGCATCCGTAGTCGCCACCCAGCTCCGGCCCGCAACGGGGTTCGAAACCGTGTCTCCACCTTGAGAGGATGCCCCGGGGGCTATCCACACGCTGGGCCTTTTCAGATCTAGCCTGCTCAAGACCCATTTTGACGTACCGTACGCGCCCGCTCGCGCCCGCTCGAGACCGTTCACTCGCGCACGGATCGCGCACGACATCGGGTCTGGTTTGCGTCTGACGTGCAATCCTACTCATGGTAGGATTCAGGCATGGCGAATCCTGCACGCAAGCCAGCTTCCAAGACTCAGCCCAGTTCTGGAAAAGCAGCCACGAAGCGGTCGTCCCGGCACGAGTCGATGCAACGATCCAGCGCAACCATGCTTCGGGTGCGCGGATCGAGTTCGGTTGCTAGGTCAGGCGTGCAGGAGAAGGAAAAACTCTCAATCACCTTGGACAAGTCCCTGGTGGAAGAGATTCGTGCCCACTTCGGGCAGCGAGCCCTGTCTACATCGATCAACGAACTACTCCGCGCTGCCCTTGCCCAGGAGCGGTTGGGGGAGCTTGTCGACGAGATGGAGCGCGAAGCGCGACCGGCATCACCGGAGGCCTACGAACGGGTACTGGCTCAGTGGTTCGCAGACGAATAACGGGCGTCCCCCCCGCCCCGTGGCCGTCGGTGGTGCTGGACAGCGAGGGCCTCTGGGCAGTTGCGAGGAACGACAGTGAAGACGCAAGGGCCATCTTGGCGTCATCCCACGAGGCAGGTGTCTTCGTCTATGTACCCACCGTCGTGTTGGCCGAGACGCTTTACGGTGACGGCCGCGATGCTCGTGCCAACCAGGTGCTCAAGCGACTCGAAGTCGCCCCAGTAACGGAGGCCGTAGCCCGGAAGGCAGCACAGTTGAAGCATGCTGCTGGAGCAGCCGGAGTGAGCGCCACCATCGATGCCATCGTCGTCGCGGTATCTGAGGCGGTTGGTGGTGGCTTGATCCTGACTTCGGATGTGGACGACATTCGCCTTCTTGCGAGCGGTACCTCCGGAGTGCAGATTCGGGCTATCGCGGTGTAGGACGAAGCATGACCCCAGGGGACCATCCAGGCGCTCGGCGTCGGTGACGGACACGCCGTCATCCCGACTGGACCCCATTCGTCCGCTGGGGCGATCGTCCACTAGCGCCCAGGCTGGAGCTTCTGTTCGAGATACACGAGGCGGTCTTCGAGCTGATCGTCAGCTAGAGCGCCGACGGCGGCAATGATCCCGCGGATCCCGCTGGGACGTCTTGAGAAACGGGACGAAAGCGCGATCAGTACGCCGGGGTGATGTCGACCGGCGGTGAGGTGCTCAGCAGCCAGTCGGGCAAAGTCCGACACGTTCTCGGTAAGTAGCGCGTACCCCTCGGCTACCGCTATAGCAAGGACGTCGGGGCGGAGCGGCCAGCGAGTCCCATCTCAGCCGCGGTCGCGGTCGCCGCTTCAATGCCAGCGGTGCGCAGGTCTTGCGCGAGGGCCGCGGGGTACATCTCGTCCAGCAGGACTCTCAAGAACTCGGGACCGTGGCCGTTTCACGGCGGTGCAGTTCTACGCGGGCATCAATCTCGTCGGGATAGGCCGCCCGGTAGCGGAGCGCTGCCTCGATCTGGGCTCGAGTAAGAGCCGACTCCTTCACGAGCGCGGCTACGGGATCGGCCTCGTCCGAGAGATCCTCGACCCACATGGCCACTTCCCCTACGTCGGGTCCCCCGACCAGACCGGCGCGCCGGCCGGTGGGGCCGTCACGGAACGTGATCAGTGGATGCTCGTCGCGCCGGACCCCCTCCTCGGCGTAGCGCCGCAGCCGATCTGACAGCGTTTCCCCGGCCGCACGAGCCCTGAGGCGGAGCCGCTTCTACAGCACATTGTCGACACCCTCAACCTCAACTCCGTGGCCGGAGGCCGCAGATCGCCGCCCTGCGGCGCCCCTGCAGCGCTGAGTCGCGATAACCCTGCGGCCCGCTCCACTTGGCGAACTGGTTCTCGATCGCCTGGGCGGCATCCCCCGAACGCCCCACCGGGGACGCGGACGACCGATCTTGATGATCGAGGTGCCGCCCAGCGCCGTCCCGCCGAACGGCCGTCCGGTGGGACACCGGCCGTCGCCGCCTCAGTCTGGCCGTTGCGTCGCCTCTCGCAGTTCGGAGTAGGCGGCCACGAGGTCGTCGAGTCGATAGTGCGCCTGGAGCCCGCTTGGGTTGGGCAGCAGCCACACCCTTGTGCTACCGATCGGCTGGGACTGCTCGCCGATGACCGCTTGTGGGCGGCCGAAGGCCAGGCGGAAGGCACCGATCCCGACGAAGGCCACGAAGCGGGGGCGCCACCGCCGGACTCGGCGCGCCAGCCGCCTCGCACCCTCTCGCAGCTCCTCGCGGTCGAGCTCGGCGGCGGAGGCCGTCGCCCGCGGTACGAGGTTCGTTACGCCGAGGCCCAGAGCGAGCAGCTGGCGATCGTCCTCGGGAGCGATGATGTCCGGAGAGAAACCCGCTAGGTGCAACACCTTCCAGAACCGATTGCCGGGTCGGGCGAAGTGATGCCCGACGGCGGCGGACCACAGACCGGGGTTGATGCCGCAGAACAGCACCTCGAGGTTCGGGCTGACGATGTCTCGAACCCGACGTCCTGACGCCTCGGCCAGGTCTCGGGGGATCGGTCTCGGAGCGGCCACCGGGTCAGATTGGCACGAATGACCCGGCTCGAGACCAGCGTGAGCGAGTGAAGCCAGTCATCGCCTGAGGTCGTGGGGCGTGCCCGATCTACGACGAAACGCAACGCCTCTCATTCAGTCGCTCGCAAGAACTCTTGTGGCATGCTGGCGAATGACGGCCTGCTCAGTAGGCGCAGCCGAGGCGGGTCACGGGGGCCAGCTCGCAGTCGGGGGACGAGAGGAAAGAGGGCCGGCAACGGGGCGGCGTCAAAGGAGCCAGGAGGTATCAGGGACATGCCGGCAACGAACGCCACCATGAACGTCGCCGTGTTTCGGGCCAAGGGATCCGTACCGGTGGAAGTGGTCCCCCTGCCCACACTCCAGCCCGACGAGGTGTTGGTGGAGATCGCTTACTGCGGCATCTGCGGGACCGACCTGCACGCCATCGTCGAGGCGTCGGGACTCAACGGCTGGGGAACGCCGGGGTGGGTCGGCGGACACGAATGGTCTGGTCACGTCAACGCCGTCGGCGCCGACGTCAGCGCGTGGAAGGTCGGCGACCGCGTCGTGGGGAGCAGCAGCGACTGCGGCGCGTGCCCGAATTGCCGGGCCGGTCGCCCTTCACTCTGCCGGGAGCGCGGCAAGGCCAACCGCGACGGGCCGGGCGCGTTTGCCCAGTTCATTCGCAAGGGGGAGAGTCGCCTCGAGGCGGTGCCTGACGGTCTGGACTTGCGGGCTGCCGCCCTGGCCGAACCGCTCGCCGTCGCCCTCCACGCCGTCACCCGGAGCATGGCCACCCCCGGGAGCCGAGTGCTCGTCACCGGGGCGGGGCCGATCGGGGCCCTCACGGTCGTGGCGTTGCACTCGCGCGGGCTCAACAAGGTCACCGTGAGCGAGCCGAATCCAATACGACGGGCCTTGGTCCAAGGTCTCGGTGCCGACGTGCTCACACCTGACGAACTGACGGCGGGCTCCGCCGACGGCACCAGGCACGACTTCGACGCCATCATCGAGACATCGGGGCACCCGGCGGCCGCCAGTTCGGCGATCGACTATCTCGGACTAGGTGGAGTGCTCGTCCTGGTCGGGGTGGTTGCCAGACCGACGAATGTCAATCTGCTGCAGATCTTGCAAAATGAGCTCGTGATCACCGGTTCGGCCCTCTACGACTCCGACGGCATTCGCGATGCGGTGGCACTCCTGGCCAGCGGGACGGTCCCAGTGAACGTTCTGATCGAACCGAGCGAAATCACCTTGAGCGAAGTGGGCGACACATGTATGCGCTTGGCCGAAGGCCAGATCGCCGGCAAGGTGCTGGTCGTTCCCAACAGATCCATGGAGGACTGAGACGCTCGAGCGTTCAAGGACCTGTTGACGCGAAAGCCCTGACCCGGCGGGGATCGGCGAATGCGCAACCACCCGGGCACCAGACCTCGATCCTTCTCATGTGTAACCCGCACCGATTCCTCTCGTCATAGGGACGGTCCCGGTCGTGCAGCGGGACGATGGTCAGCTGCGTCCCGCCTGCCAGGATGGCGAACGACGGCTCGACGGTCTCGGGCGAGAGGACAACCGCTCCCGCTGCGACGAGCGCGTCTAGCCCGTCGACACCCACCACCTCAGCTACGCCGGCACGCGCCGCTGGTTTGCCACTCGCTAGGACCTCGATCGCCAGAGCTGTTTCCTCAGACGAGCGGCCGCTGCGATAGCGCAGCTCGCGAAGACGGGCGCCCAGGCGTTCGAAGGCGGCCACAGCCGTCGGTATGGCCAGCGTTCGTCGGGCATCGAAGCCCGGGCGTCGTGACTCGGGGCTCGTCGGTTTCCGATCAGTGCTGCCGAGACGAGGCGAGCTGGCTCATGTCTCGCTCCGGTCGGTGCGTCGGAGGTGGCCGGCCGCCCGCCCTGAGTACAGCGGCAAGTCCAGATAGCTCCTGATCCCCGGCTCGGCCGCCACAACGGCAGGGATCGCGCTTACGCAGTGGGTGGCTGTGGCGACGATCCCCGGATTCTGGACGAGACCGGCAGAGATGGACTCAGGGTGCCAGCCGTGGAACGTGACGAGGCAGGACGGATCGCCGGTGACCTCCACCTCGAAGCGCTCGCCCTCGGACCCAAAGGTCCAAGCCGGATCGAGGTGCTCCTCGCCCATGAACCAGTTGGTCCGCACAGTGATCACCGGATCGCCAGCCACGGTGGCCTCCCAACAGAACTTCTGCGCCGCGATGCGACCCGGCTTGATGCGTCCGATCGGCGATTCTATGGGCTCGGTAGCCAGCGACACGTCGTGGCTCACGCCCAGTTCAGCGTCGAGAGCAAACCCGAGAGCATGGGCGACCATCGCGATCGATTGGCCGAATCCGTCACCCAGGATGGCCGGCATCATGCTGGATGCTGCCTCTTCGGGCGTCTTGCCGAACAGCATGATGTCCCCGACCACTGACGGCGCCCCGTAGGAGCGGATGTCCGAGTACTCCTCGGCCCGCACGTGAGTGATCGACTGGGACAGGGCAGACACCATGAGCGGAAAACGTTCCGTGACGCCACCAGGATTGATCCCGGTGCCGTGGATCGTGCTCTGTCCCTCGGCGCAAGCGGCTTCTACCCGGGACTCATCCCGGCGACCGGGATAGAACCAGTTGAGGGGGGTGACGATATTCTTGCCCGAGGCCAGCAAGCGGCAGACGACGTCCGGATCGGCCATGACCGGCGAATAGACGACGCAGTCGGCATCGAGAGCGAGCAGTTCTTCGACGTTGGCCGTGGCCTTCACCCCAACGGGTGCCCCTCCGCACAGATCGCCAACGTCGCGACCCACCTTCTCGGGCGAATGTACCCAGCATCCCACGAGCTCCAGCTCAGGATGCGCGAGCACACCAGCGACCGCCGCTCGCCCCACCCCGCCGGTCGCCCACTGGATGACACGGATGGTCATGGCTCTCCTTGGGTTCGATGAAGTAGGTGCTGAACGTACACCGGGCGCCAGCAGGCGTCCCGAAGGCAAGAGGATGCTGTCGGCCGCCGAGTGGCTCGAGGACAAAGGCGAGGCCTTCTGCACCGGCATCTCGGTCGGCACCTTGGACCTGTCCGGTCCCTACCGGGCGGTCTTCTCGGCCATGACGCCACAGGCCACCTTGGTGGCCGACCCGTTCCACGTGATCCGCCTCTGCCGACGTCGGGTCCAGAACGAGAGCCTCGGGCACCGGGGCAGGAAGCCCAACCCCTCTACCGTTGCCGGCGGCTCCTCGCGAAGGCCGACGAACGGCTCGACGAAGGCGGCCGGGCCAAGCTCTTGGGACTGCTTCGGGCCGGGGACCCGAAGGGCCAGGTGACCACCACCTGGCACGCCAAGGAAGCGGTGCGTGAGCTCTACACCCACACCGATCCCGAGCTCGCCGACGAGTGGATCGACCGGCTGATCATCGACATGGCCGACAGTGACAACCCGATCGAGGTGCGGTCCCTCAGTCGGACCCTCAAGCGCTGGAAGACCGAGATCTGCGCTTGGCACCGCACAGGGTTCACGAACGGCCCGACCGAGGCCATGAACAACCTCATCAAGCGGGTGAAGCGAGCGGCCTTCGGACTCACCAACTTCACCCACTACCGCGTCAGGGCTCTTCTCTACGCTGGCAAGCCGAACTGGGACCTACTTCCGACGGTCACCCCCCCCGCTGAATTCCGAGGAGCCGCTTTGGCAGCCCCAACGGGGTTCGAACCCGTGTCTCCACCTTGAGAGGATGCCCCGAGGGTTATCCACACACTGGAACTTTTCACATCTGGCCTGTTCAAGGCCCATTTCGACTTACCGTACGCGCCCGCCGGTGACCATTGGGAACCGTTCACTCGCGCACGGATCGCGCACGATGGGTGCCTCGATCGGGCACATCGACCCAGCACCTCGACAGTTGTGAAAGTCCCCCAGCAGTCCCGTCCCTAGCCAGGTGGGAGGAACACGATGTATGTAGCGGTGTATGCTCTTGCCCGTGCGGAGAACGAACATCTACTTGTCCGAGGACGAGCAGGCCGCCCTAGACGCCCGGGCTACGGCGGAAGGTTCGACTCGCAGTGACGTCCTCCGAGCGATTGTTGATCGGGAGCTCAATCTGGATGAAGAGCCCGAGGTTGATGCTGCGCTTGCCGATCTGGCGGGCGACATCGCTCGGCAGGCGCGAAGCCTCAGCGCCAGAGACCCGGATCTGCGCACCCGCTAGGTGCTAATCGTCGACGACCATCTAGCGCTGCTTCGCATCACGGGAGCACTCGCTGAGTTCGACGAAAACGGACCCGTCGCAACAACCTCAACATTCCAGTTCCGCCTTGCTCGTGCCGTCGCCGACTCTGCCCAATCAGGCAGGCTGTCCCGAAGGCTGACGAACCCCTCGGCGGCTCTGCACCGAGTCCTCAACCCTCCGGGCAACCGTCTCGTGGTTCTCGACCCTCGGGCAAGCATGAATGAGGCCGTCGGCATCGCCATCCGGCACCGAGCCAACCTGTTGCTCGCCGAGCTTGCGGGAGCGGCGTTGAAGCACGATGCGACCGTCCGGGTGACACCTGCGAACGTCGGCCGAACCTGGGAAGCGATAATGGCAACGGAACACATCAACTTCGAGATGTTTGAGGCTTGAGGGCCGACCTGCCCGGAGCGACGCGAGACAGGGCTCATTGCTGCAGGAGTCGGAGCGCTTGGAGCATCGGGGTTTGAACGCGTAATGCCTCGGCGAGCTCGAGGATGCGCCCTGGCTTGGCATTCGGCCGACAAGGGGTCCATCGTCTCGTGACGAGCGGGGATCTGCCGGCAGCCGAAGGGCCCCCCTTGACGCCCTTATCCGCTGTCCGATGACATCAAAGCGGTGATCGCGCGACCTGACAAGCTCCGACTGGGGGAAAGCCCGACGAGCTTCACCTTTGAAGTTGCGCTACGGCATTCTCCGCCACAATCTTCGACTTGGACTGAGAGAGCGACTCCAGAGCACTGTGTGCTTCCTCACTGCGAATCGAGCCCAGCCCCCAGATCGCCTTCACGGCTAGTGCCCGAGCGTCGTCGAACTCCAGATAGCTCGGCACCCACTCGGCCAAATGAAGAAGCGCGGCAGTCGCCGAAGAAGAACTGAGCTCGCCGAGAGCGCTTGCCACGTCCTCATGCGATTGGTGCCAATCAGCGAAAGCAAGTGTAATCAGCGGCTCGAGATGGTCGTCGGAGAACCCGAATCTGAAGCAGACGACGAATGCGAACGCGACATCAACAGTATCGTGCCGGCCAATCGCGTCACGGAGCAGGTCGAGACCCAAAGCCAACCCGTCGGAGGCACCGAACTTCCGCAAGAACTCCTCTCGCGTCAACGGCTCGGGACCGCCCGGCACCGTGACCAACGCCAAGATGAGCGACCGTTCCTCGGGGGACATTACGGCGGCACCACGTCCGGCACCACGTCCCAATCGACGTTTCCGTCATTGAAGACGACGAGCGCGGTATCGCGACCCAGACCAATATTGATGTCGTCGCCCTCAGCTTTGAAGTACGCGGAGATTGTGGTCCAGCCAGACTCGACGAACGTCATGTCAGGATATTTAGCATTCGTCAGGGGCGCGTCGTTCTCTGGCAGCCCCAACGGGGTTCGAACCCGTGTCTCCACCTTGAGAGGGTGGTGTCCTTGGCCACTAGACGATGGGGCCTTTCGCCAACGACGCACCACGCAGAATGGCCGTTGGAGCTCGGGGGGGAGGACTCGAACCCCCAATAACAGGGCCAGAACCTGTCGTGTTGCCGATTACACCACCCCCGAACGGGCATGGAGAGACTAGTTGACCCCGCTCGGGGTCGTGTTCGCGTCAAACGGGCTGGGGAGCGGAAGCGAGCCTGCCTCTCAGGTGCCCCTCCCCGCAGAATTGGCGGTCTCGGTTCGCCCAAGCAGGGTTTTCCCGGATCACTCGGCCACGATACGGGCAACGACCGCAACTGCTAGGAGGCGCGTCCTCGGGACGCCGGGGCGCACCGGCCGGCCGCTCGGGCCACCGGCGATTGGCCGGCCATCCGGCGGCCGCCGGTCAGTCGTACCGCCGAACGCCGGGTGCCGCCCCCCAGGCATCGATGATCCGAGGTGGGTGTTCACCACCCGTCACGGCGGAGAGGACCGCGTCACGAACTGCTCCGGACTCAGCGAGCAGCAGGACCACCCCCGATGACGTGCAGAGGTCTTCGACATCCCTGGCCCAATGGGCTCCGGCCGGCAGCTCGCAGAACGCATCGGGGTCGTACGCCAGGACCTCCTGGCCCGCGGCGGTCAGCCGACGAGCCAATTCGAGGCCCGGGGATCCCTCGACATCGGAGGCGCCGGCCTTGAAGGAGATGCCGGCGATCCCGAGCGGGCGCCCGGGATCCCGCTCCCGGGTCACCTTGTCTACCAAATACCGGAAGCGACGCTCGTTGACCGCGCCGACAGCGGCCCAGAGGTCGCCCGGCACGCCGGCCGACTGCGCCAGGTGCTCGAGCGCCGGCACATCCCGGGGAAGACAAGGCCCGCCATAGGGGGGGCCGGGACGTAGGAACCCCCGACCCACTCTCGGATCGTCTTCCAGAGCTCGGCACACCTCGGTCACGTCGACGTCCGGGTAGGCGGTGGCGATCTCCGCGAGGTGGTTGGCGTAGGAGATGCGCAGTGTGAGCATGCCGTTCAGTGCCAGCTTCGCCAGCTCGGCTTCGGTCGCGCCCATTCGGCGGGGGGAGCAGTCAGACATCCCGGTCAGCAGTTCACTCGCCCGGCGTGCCGCCGACGGCTCGTCCGCGCCGACGATGCTGAGCGGCGGGTGACGCAGGTCGTGCAGCACGGAGCCGATCGCATGGAACTCAGGGACATAGGCGAGGGCGATGTCCGAGCTCAAACCGGCCCGGCTCACCCGCTCGGCGACCGGACCCACCATCGTCCCGGGGCTGAGCGTGCTGGCGACGACAACGAGGTGAGGCAGCCGGACCGCGGCCGAGCATGTGACGACCTGATCGATGACCGCCAGCACGGAGCTCGCGTCGAACGACCCGTCCGGCTGGCTGGGCGTGGGCACGGCGACGTAGGTGACGTCTGAGCCCGCCAGGGCTTCTCCGGGATCGACGGTGGCCGTGAGCCGGCACGCCGGATCGGCCAGGAGCTCGTTGACGCCCGGCTCGTGTGAGCGTGCCTGCCGGGAGTTGACGGAACGAACCTTGGCGGGCTCCTGGTCGACGCTGACCACCTCGTGGCCGGCGGCCAGAGCCACCAAGGACCATGGGAGCCCGAGGCGCCCGAGGCCGAACACCGCGATCCGCAGTCGAGGGGAAAAAGGCCCGACGGCGTCCCCGGCGCTCACTCCCGAAGCTCCTGCAGGCCCCAAGCCGGAGGATCGATGTCCTGTGGATTGTCCGTCCCGAAGAGTCCGTGTACCGCCGTGCGGGGCACGACCCGTCCGACTGGCGTGCCGAAGATCAACCGGTTGGCCAAGTGGTCGCGCCGGGGTTCGCAGTAGAGCATCCTCATCGAAGGGTTCATGTAGCCGACGGCGGTGGCGACGTTGCTGACCTGGTGGACGAGCACCGCGCACCGGGAGAGCAGGACGGCGTCCGTCAGTACCTGCTTGGCGATCTCGACGGATGGCACCGGAGCCTCGAAGTGGGACTGTTGCTCCGAAGTCGCGCTGCGATAGACGTGCTCTTGCATCACCAGCTGCTCGCCGAGAGCGTCCTGGAACTCGAGGACGGTCTCGACGTGGTCCGTGGCCAGCACGACCCGGTCATCGCGACGACGTAGTTGCTGCTTCGCCATGGCGATCATCTCGCCGGTCGACGCCTGACGACGCGGGAGCTCCTGCTTCGCGGGATGACGTACGTGCACACCGATGCAGCGTCGGCCCTTCATCGTGGCCTCGTGCATGGCGTCGATGTCGCGAGCCACGTCTGATCGGAGCCGGATGTGGCGTCGAAACGCCTCGTGGTAGGTCCGACGCCACCGCCCGCCGGACTTGTAGGTCCGGTAGACCCAGCGATTGGTGATGGAGAGGTCGACGAAGTGAGCGGTGACGATCTGGTGGCTCGGGGCGTCGGGGAAACGAAGCGGTTCGAACAGGCGATCCCAGAGGTTCCCGTCTTCTGGTCGCGCGTAGGGGAACTCTCTCGTCGTCTCGGGAACCCTCCAGTCCACGGTCAGTGCCTGACAACCGTTGCGGCCCAGCGAAGACACCAGATGGTTGACCACGCAGTTGAAGTTGCCGAAGAAGCCGTGGTCGAAAGCCCTGATTCTCAACGTGAAAGGCCGTGCGAGGTCGCCCACGGCACGCGACTCTAGATTCCCCGGGGGCGCCTGCCCGCTCGAGGCGAGCGAATCGGCTCCCCCGCCCGGGCCCGAGGGCCGAGGCACAAGCCCCCGGGTCGTGGCGTCGCCCTCGAATCTCGAACCGATCACTCTGACGAAGCCAGTTGCTCCATGAACTCGAGCCGGATGTCGCCGGGTGCTCTCACGAAGGCGATCCGGCGTCGGCCGAAGGGACCCTGCACCTCGGCCGGCCCCCAGAGGACTTCATGACCGTCGAGCTCCCGATCGAGGTCGTCCGTGAAGAGTGCGGCATGAAGGAAGCCTTCGTCCGGGAGGTCCATCGCGTCCTCGTAGATGGCCCGGGTGAACAGAGTGATCTGGAGGGGACCGAGGAAGGCGTCCGCCCGTTCACCGTCGTTCCACGCCATGCGATCCCTGACGGTGGCACCCGATCGTTCGTAGAAAGCCACCGCGGCGTCGAGGTCAGCGACCTTGACGGCCAGGTTGCCCAGTCCCGTGACCGCCACCTGCGCCTCCTCTCGTCCGGCCGGTTGGATCCGACGCTCGTGGCGCCCGACCATAGCGAGCCCTCCACCGACCTCTGACCGCCCCTTCGGGCGGGTGGTGCCGCCTCGGGGACCAGCCCCCGGGTCAGCCGCCCGGTCCGCCGGCCGTCGCCGCTTCGATTTCGGCACGGTGGTTGTCGGCGTGGCGCGCCGCGATGCCCGCCAGGCGGGCCACCCGTCCGTCGCCCGCCGCCAAGTCACCGGCCGACAGCCCGGCGACGAGCTGGACCACCGCATCGCCCTTCTCGCTCAGATGGGCGACCGCTTCCTCCAGCGAGACGCCCCCCGCCCGGGTGGCGTGGTCGAGGTTCAGCGCGTCGATGACGTCGCCGTCGAGCTGGGGTGACCCTCCGGAGGTCAGCTGACGGATGAAGTCCCCGATGTAGTCGTAGGCGTCGGCGACGTGGTCGACAACCACGCCGACCGACCTCGGGTCCTCGTCGCTGAGCGGCTGGCCCCAGGTTGCCTCGGGGCAGCGGCGAGCCACCTCGACGAGTTCGTCTCGGGCCCTCTCGATGTCCGCGGCATAGTCACCCGGGGTAGGGGAATCGGTCACGAGCGTCCTCCTCTCATTCGCCGGGCTCGACGCTCTGTCTACCGTGCGCGATGGCGGGGCGCCGGCGTCAGCCGAGGGCGTGGAGGTGGGAGAAGCCGATGATGCGGCCGAGACCTACGCCGAGGGTCTCCTTGGCGAAGTAGGGCACGGTGGACCAGCCGGAGATGGGCGACGTCCGGGTGGGCGTCGGGTACGGGGTGAGGCCCACGTCGGTGGCGATGGCCATCGACCGGTCCTCGTGGAAGGGGTCGGTGACGACGAGCACCTTGGTGATCCCCCGGTGCTGCAGCTCGGGGGCGGCGTCGGCCAGGTTCTGCCAGCTGTCGTCCCCGCCGACCTCCATGATGGCGTGGGCCGGCACCCCGTGGAACTCGAGCCACTTGGCCGAGGCCTCGGACTCGGTGAATTTGTCGCCCATCTCCTTGGCCCCGGTCACCATGATCACCGGGGCGTAGCCGTGCTGGTAGAGGTCGAGGGCCTCCTCCAGGCGGGCCCGCAGGTCGGGCGACGGCACCCCGTCGTACTGGGCCGCCCCCATCACCACGATGGCCTGGGCCGACCGCGGGTCGTACTGGCGCGAGGTCAGCCAGACCTGGAACGCCGTGACGCCGAAGTAGACGAGGAGGGCGAAGACCAGGGCCACCGACAGGACCACCACCCGCCACACGAGCCGGGCCGGCCAGAAGATCACCCCGTGCTCGCCCCTCCCGAGGAGAGGCGGTCCCGAGCGGCGCGGAGGCGGCGGAGCACCTCGTCGCGCCCGAGTACCTCGAGCGACTGGAAGAGCGGTGGTCCCACCCGTCGGCCGGTGACGGCCACCCGGATCGGGGCCTGGGCCTTGGCCAGCTTCCGCCCCGCCTCCTCGGCCAGCCGGTTCGTGACCTCGTGCAGGGTCTCGGCGTCCCACGGGCAGTCCCCGTAGGCGGCGATGGCCGCGTCGAGGATGGCCGGCGCGGCGTCGTCAGTCGCCACCGCCTTCTCCCAGCTGTCCTCGTCGATCGACGGGTCGGCCAGGAAGACGAAGTCGACGAGGCCGGGCACCTCGCTCAGCGTGGTCACGCGCTCCTGGACCACCGGCGCCAGCCGGTCGAACACCGCCCGGTCGAAGCGGTCGGGGGGCCACGGCGGGTCGGTCGGCGGGCGCCAGCCCTCGGGCGGCGGGTCGACCCAGGGCCGGCTCACCTCGACGAAGGCCGGCCCGGTCAGCTCGCGCACGTACTCCCCGTTCAGGTGGGTCAGCTTCTTCACGTCGAAGAAGGCCGGGGCGTGGTGGACGTGAGCGAGGTCGAAGGCGGCGACGAGCTCCTCCACGGGCACCTTCTCCTCCTGGCCGGGCGGGCTCCAGCCGAGCAGGGCCAGGAAATTGCGGAAGGCCGCAGGCAGGAAACCCTCGTCCCGGTAGAACTCGAGCGCCACCTCGTCGCGGCGCTTGGAGAGCTTCTTCCCCTGCTCGTTCACGAGAAGTGGCAGGTGGGCGTAGAAGGGGAGCGGGACCGGGGTGGCCCCCCCGGCCCGGTCGAGGGCCTCCCACAACAGCACCCCCTTCGGCGCCGAGGGCAGGAGGTCGACGCCCCGGATGGCGTGGGTGATGGCCATGTCACGGTCGTCGACCACGTTGGCCAGTACGAAGAGCGGCTGGCCGTCGGACTTCACGACGACGAAGTCCTCCATCGCCCGGCGGGGGAACGAGACCTCCCCCCGGATGACGTCGCTCACCACTGTGTCGCCGTCGTGGGGGACCGCGAAGCGCAGGGCCCGGCCCGGTCCCCGCTCGAGGCCCCGGTCGCGGCAGAAGCCGTCGTAGCCCGGGGTGGCGTTGTCCTTCGTCCGGGCCTCGACGTCCTCGCGCCGGCAGTCGCAGGCGTAGAGGGCGCCGGCCGCCCAGAGGCGCTCGATCGCCTCCTGATAGAGCGCCTCGCGGGCCGACTGGCGGTACGGGCCCTCGTCGGGCTCCATGCCGAGCCACGACAGGCCGGAGAGGATGCCGTCGACCCACTCCTCCCGGCCCCGTTCGGCGTCGGTGTCCTCGATCCGCAGGATGAACGTGCCCCCGTGGTGGCGGGCGAAGAGCCAGTTGAAGAGGGCCGTGCGGGCGCTGCCGACGTGCAGGAACCCCGTGGGTGAGGGGGCGAAGCGGACCCGGGGAGCGGACAGAGGGCCGCCCCCCGCCTAGTCCTCGTCGACGAGCGTGATGGCCCCCGTCGGACAGCTGTTCACGGCCTGGCGGAGCAGGTCGCGGAGGGACTCGTCGGGGTGCTCCTCGAGGAGGTAGAGGAAGCCGTCGTCGCGCACCTCGAAGACCTCGGGCACGATCCCCATGCACACCGCGTTGCTGGCACAGACGTCGTAGTCGACGACAACCTTCACCGGGACCTCCTCGGCCGGGCATCCGCCCGGATGGAACGCAGCTTAGGACCTGGCCGGGGGGCGGGCGGGACCCTCAGGCGTGGTCGAGCGAAGCCTGGATCCCCCGGGCGAGGAACCGGGAGACCGCCGCCTGGGCCTCGTCCTTGGGCCGGATGCCCACCACCGCGTTGCCGCTGTTGTGGATCTTCATGGTCAGCTGCTCGGCCCGGGCCGTCGTGTGCTGGAGGATCTCCACGAGGGCCTTGATCACGTGGTCAAAGGTGTTCACGTCGTCGTTCCACACGATGATCGCCCAGAGGTCCTCGTCGTCGAGGAACTTCTCGACGGTCTCGTCCGGAACGACCGGCGTGTCGAGCGTCTGGGCCATGCGGACCCCTTCGGGAGGCCGTCCGGAAACGGCCCTCGATGTTAGCCGGCGGCTGCCCAAACGTTGGGGCTGGCCTGCCCCGTCGACTCCGAGAAGGGGCGGTCGGGCGGGGGGCGCGGTGCGCTCAGCGCGTCCAGTGCCAGGTGGCCATGACCGGGTCGGGGTCGGTGCCCGCGAAGATCACGACGTAGGTCCGGCGGTCGTGCGGGATGAGCTCCTCCACCTCGGTCACCGTCGACGTCGGCGACAGGTTGAGGGCGAGGTCGACGCGGTAGCCCTGTCCCGCCCCGCCGAGGTGCAGCTGCTGGACCTTGCGCACCTTGGCCTCGCTGCCGATGCTGCTCTGGAGGATCGACGTCACCGCGCCGATGGGGACGCCGGTCGGGAGGGCCGAGGGCACCACCTGGACGTCGAGGCTGGCCGTGGTCGACCTGGGCGTCCGGCCGAGCGCCATGACCACCACGTGCTGGCTCACCGCCCGCTGCTCCAGCTCCTGGCGGAGCAGCGGAGCCAGGTCGGCGGCGGCCTTGCCCGACGTGGCGAGCGGGCCGAGCTTGGGCTTGGCCGCCTCCCCGAGCGGCAGGGCGTACCAGCCCATCGGCAGCCGGAACGTGAACCCGTACTGCCGGTTCTGCACGAGGGGGCCCGTCGCCGCGGCGGCGGCCGGGCCGGCGGACGACGCCAGCACGGTGGTGAGCGCAACCAGGGAGGCGAGGGCCGAGAGCGGCCCCACTCGCCGGCTGACGCCGGACGCATGAGGGCCGGACATGGCGAACCTTGATACCACGCCGCCCTGGCCCGTCCTCGGCACCCCCCGTGACCGCCGCCCTATTCTCCGGCCGTGACAGAGGCCGCGGCGCCGTTCGGCTGAGCGCGCCGAGAGGAACGGGGGCGACGACATGGATCTCGGGCTGCGCGGCGCGACCGCGGCGATCACCGGTGGCACGAAGGGGATGGGACGGGCCTCGGCGGAGCGCTTCGCCCAAGAAGGGGCCAGCGTCGCCGTGCTGGCCCGGGGACGCGAGGCCCTCGACGAGACGGTGGCCGCGCTCGGCGCCGCCGGCTGCCCGGACCCGGTCGGCCTGCAGGTCGACGTGGGCGACCGGGCCGAGGTCGAGCGGGCCTTCGCCGACCTCGAGGACCGCTGGGGCTCGCTCAACATCCTCGTGAACACCGTCGGCCCCGGCGCCGCCCGCTTCGAGGACCTGGCCGACGAGGACTGGGAAGCGGTCTTCGACGTCGGCCTCATGAGTGTGGTGCGCTGCGTCCGCGCCGCCCTGCCCCTCCTGCGGGCGGCCGAGTGGGCCCGCATCGTGAACGTGAGCGCCCACTCGATCCAGCGCCAGAGCCCGATGCTCGTGGCCTATACGGCGTCGAAGGCCGCGCTGACGAGCGTGTCCAAGAACCTGGCCAAGTCGCTCGCCCCGGAGGGCATCCTCGTGAACACGGTCAGCCCCGGCTCCATCGTGACGGCCAGCTTCTCCGAGGGGCTGCGCCCGATGTTCGAGGCGGAGGGGCTCGACCCGACCGACCGCTACGACGTGATGCGCTGGATCGACGCCCACTTCCACCAGCCGGCCGACCTCGGTCGGGCCGGCCTGCCCGACGAGATCGCGGTCACCGTGGCCTTCCTCGCCTCCCGGGTCAACGGCTACGTGACGGGGGCCAACATCAACGTCGACGGCGGCTCGGACTTCATATGAGCGCCGCGCCGCTCGGCGGCGCAGCGCCGGGTGCCGCCACCGGGCAAGCTGGACTCATGGCCGGTTCCCCCCACGTCGTGGTCCTCGCCCCCATGCCCCTCGAGCTCGACGCCGTCGTCAAGGCCTTCGGGCTGGCCGAGGCCGGGGACGGCCACCGCGGGAAGCTCGGCGGAGCCGAGGTGCGGGCGGTGCACATCGGCATGGGTCCGTCGCTCGCCGAGCAGGCCACCGAAGCGCTCTTCGCCGACGGGGCACCGGACCACGTGATGATCGCCGGGATCGCCGGGGGCCTCGACCCCGCCCTCGAGATCGGCGCCGTGATCAACCCGGCGTCGGTGCTCGACCACCGCAGCGGCGCCGGCTTCGAGCACCGCCAGCCGGGTTCGGCCGGCGGGCGCGGTGTCCTCATCACCACCGAGACGGTGATCCTCGACCCGGTCGTGCTGAGCGGGTTCCGGGCCGACGGCGTCATCGCCGCCGACATGGAGACCGCCGCGGTGGCTGCGGTCTGCGCCCGTCACGGCTGTCCGTGGTCCGTCTACCGCAGCATCAGCGACCGGCCCCAGGACGGCATACTCGACGAGTCCTTCCTGGCGATGATGGAGCCGGACGGCTCGCCCGACCTGGCCGAGGCCGAGCGCCGGCTCCGGGAGGACCCGACGCTCGCGGCCAAGATGGAGCAGCTGGGCCGGGACTGCGCACTGGCCGCCGATCGGGCGGCCGAGGCGGCCGCCGCGGCCTGCGCCCTGCTCGGCGCCTGACCGCCCGCCCGGACGACGGGCGCAGCTCCTGGTGAGCGCGGGGTTGCTGTGTCCCGGGAATAGGGCAGGCCGACCGGCGGTTGCACCGTCTGGCACTCCTCCGCCCCCTTGTCTGGAGGAGTGGTCTGGGATTTTCGGTCGGGGTCCTCACCCCCCCGAGTTGACTCCGTCGAGTTTCCCGCCAACAGCCGCCTTCGGGCGGCTGTTGCGCGCCCGGTGTCGTCTCAGGCGGCCGGATAGAGCGAATAGGAGGGGAAGTTGCCGTAGAGGCGCTCCTGTTCCCCCTCGGGCCCGTAGGTCACGGCCTGCACGAGCAGGTCGCCGCCCACGAAGGCCCCCTTCCAGCTGGCCCCCTTGCCCCCGAAGACCTCCTCCCGGTCGCCGCGCGAGCGGGGCTTGTTGATCCCCACCTTGAAGGCGGCGAGCTCCTCGGCCACCCGGGCCGCGAACTCGGCGTCGTCGGTGGCGATCGAGGCCACGAGGCAACCGTTCGAGGCGTTCATCGCCGCCAGCAGCTCGGCCTCGGTGTCGACGAGCACGATCGAGTCGAGGGGGCCGAACGGCTCGGCGTGGTGCAGCGACCAGTTGGACGGCGGGTTCAGCACGCAGGTCGGCGCGGCGTAGGCCGAGACGTGCTGGCCCTCGGTGAAGCGGCCCTCCTCGACGCTCCGGCGGACGAGCGGCACTCCGCCCTTCGTGATGGCCTCGTTGAGGCGCACGGCGAGGTCGGCCGCCTTGAAGGCGTGGATCACCGGCCCGAAGTCGAGGTCCGGCAGCGGGTCGTGGTCGGCCTCGACGGCCAGCGGGTGACCGAAGGCGATCTTCCCCACCACCGGCAGGTAGGTGGCGAGGAATTGGTCGAAGAGCTCGCGCTGGACGACGTAGCGCGGGTAGGCGGTGCAGCGCTGCTTGGCGTACTCGAAGCCCTTCTTCAGATGGCCGGCGAGGCCCTCCCAGTCCGAGAAGTTCCAGATGCCCCAGGCGTTCAGACCCTCCTGCTCCAAGATGTGCCGCCGACCGGTGTCGGCGAGGGACACCGCGGCCTTGCGGCCGTTGGCCCGGCCCCCCACGAAGGCGAGGGCCCCGATGCCCTCGCCCCGGATGAGGATGTCGCCGAGCTCGCTCCCCACCCCCGACACGAGGGTCACCGGCAGGCCGGCCCGGCGCAGGATGGCGTGGGCCAGCGTGAGGCAGTGGAATCCGCCCTGGCTCGGGGTCTTGGCGATCACCGCGTTGCCGGCCAGCGTCTGGACCAGCTCGGCGTGCACCTGCACGGACATCGGGTAGTTCCAGCTGGCGATGTTGGAGACCGGCCCGGGGAGGGCGTGGCGCTGGCTCCCGTCGGGCGCGGTGAGCTGGCGGTCGATCTCCTCCACGTACCAGCGCACGCCGTCGATCGCCCGGTCGACGTCGGCGCAGGCCAGGCGCCAGGGCTTGCCGATCTCCCACACGAGGAGGAGGGCGAGGAGGTCGCGGTGGGTGGTGAGCCCGTCGAGGGCCTCGCTCACCTTGGCCTTGCGCTCGTCGAGGTCGACCTCGCACCACGTCTTGTGCTCGGCCACCGCGTGCGACACCGCCTGCATCGCCTCGTCCCGGTCGACCCGGGCCGGCCCCGGGATCGACGTGCCGTCGACCGGCGAGCTGTGGGTGCCGGGCGCCCCCATCGGGACCCACTCCCCCGCCACGAGGTTGAGGGCCCGGTCGGCCTCGAAGGCCTCGGGGGCCACCTGGCGGCAGCGGGCCCAGGTCTCGTCCCAGCCCGTCCCGGGCTTCACCTTCAGGCTCATGACGAACCTCCGATCCAGGCGCCGCGGCGCCGTTGGCCCGACGTGGGAGGCCACGCGCCGGGCAGCGTACCGCCCACGCCGCCAGCCCCCACCCCGGCGGTACTGGCCGACGCGGCGGGCGGGCTCGGCGGGGCGGTGACCGAGGGGCTGGTCATGGCCCACCCCTTGCCCCATCGGCGACGGGGCGATCCTCCGGGCGACGCCGACCGCACCGGCACCGGCGGCGGCGCGCCCCTCTGCGTCCAGTTCGCCTGCGGGCCCGACACCCTGACCGCCACCGCGGTGGCCCCGCCGCCCGGCTCGGCGGTCAGGGCTTGTCGACCGCGAGGACCCACATGGCGAAGAACTGCGAGCCGCCCCCGTAGGCCTGGCCGAGCGCCCGGCGCACCCCGTCGACCTGGTGCTCGCCCGCCTCGCCCCGCACCTGGAGGGCCACCTCCAAGAAGCGCAGCATCCCCGAGGCCCCGATCGGGTTGGAGGACAGCACCCCGCCCGAGCAGTTCCACGGGATGTCGCCGCCGTCCATCGACGTGGCCCCCTCGTCGGTCAGCTTCCACCCGTCGCCTTCGTCACAGAAGCCCAGGTTCTCGAGCCACATCGGCTCGAACCAGCTGAACGGCACGTAGACCTCGGCCACGTCGAAGTCCTGGCGGGGCCGCTCGACCCCGGCCTGGGCGTAGACGTCGGCCGCGCAGTCCTTCCCGGCCCGGGGGTTCACCTGGTCCCGGCCGGCGAACATCGTCGGCTCCGAGCGCATGGCCATGCCGTGCACCCAGGCCGGGCGGCGGCCGGTGGCCGCCTCGGCCTCCCCGGCCGCCCGCTCGGAGGCGAGCACCATGGCCGCCGCCCCGTCGGAGGACGGGCAGGTCTCGAGGTAGCGGATCGGGTCCCAGAGCATGACCGACTCCTCGACCTTCTCCATCGAGATGTCGGCCAGGTGGAGGTGGGCGTAGGGGTTGCGCAGCGCGTGCAGGCGGTCCTTCACCGCCACCTCCATGCCGATGTGCGACGGCGCCCCCGAGCGCCGGATGTAGGCCCGGATGATCGGGGCGAAGTAGCCGCCGGCCCCGGCGAGGAGCGGGGCGGCGAAGGGCTGGGGCACCGACAGCGCCCACATGGCGTCGGAGTCGGACTGCTTCTCGAAGGCCACCGTGAGCACCCGCTGGTGCAGCCCCGACGTGACGAGGTGGGCGGCCACGATGGCCGTCGAGCCCCCGACCGAGCCGGCGGTGTGGACCCGCATGATCGGCTTGCCCACCGCCCCGAGGGCGCCGGCCAGGTAGAGCTCGGGCATCATCACGCCCTCGAACATGTCGGGGGCCTTGCCGATCACGACCGCGTCGATGTCCCTCCAGCCGAGGCCGGCGTCGTCGAGGGCCCGTTGGGCCGCCTCGCGCACGAGGCCGGCGATCGAGACGTCCTCGCGCTTGGACCGGTGCACGGTCTGGCCGACGCCGATCACCGCACAGCGCTCGGCCATCAGGTCCCCTCCAGCACGGCCACCAGGTTCTGCTGCAGGAGGGGCCCCGAGGTGGCGTGGGCCAGGGCCCGGGTGGCCTCGCCGGCCATGATGCGGGCCGCCGCCTCGCCGATGCGGATGAGCCCGGCCGACATGATGGGGTTGGCGGCGAGCGGACCGCCCGAGGGGTTCACGTCGACCGAGTCGGGCAGGCCGAGCGCCTCGCGCAGGATCAGCTCCTGGTGGGCGAACGGGGCGTGGAGCTCGGCCACGTCGATCCCGCCGGCCGCCGCCCCGGCCACCGAGGCCGCCTTGGTCGTCGACGGCGACACCGTGAGGTCCCTGGCCCCGAGGGCGTGGGTCTCGACCCGGTGGTCGATGCCGGTGATGAACGCCGGCCGCTCCACCCACTCGAAGGCCCGCTCTTCGGTGGCGAGCACCACCGCGGCGGCCCCGTCGGTGAGCGGGGGCAGGGCGTGACGGCGCAGAGGGTTGACCACGTACTCCTCGGCCATGAGGTCGTCGACACTCCAGTCGTCGGCCACCTGGGCCTTCGGGTTGGCGAGGGCCGAGCGCCGCGAGCGGGCGGCCACCTCGGCGATGGCCCGCTCGCTCGCCTTACCGGCGTCGATGAGGGCCCGGGCCTGGAGGGCGGCCAGGCTCACGGGGTCGGGCCAGAGCGGTGCCATCACGTACGGGTCGAGCTGGAGGGCGAGGATCTTGGCGAGGTCGCCCATCGAGGACTTGCCGAACCCGTAGACGAGGGCCGCGTCGATCTCCCCTTCCTGGAGGAGCACCCAGGCCTCGAAGAGGGCCCAGGCCGCGTCCATCTCCACGTGGCTCTCCCGCCGGGGCGGCCACACCCCCACCGCGTCGAGGGCGGCCACGAACGAGAACGGCCCACCCACGAGGTAGTCGGTCGAGCCCGAGCAGATGAAGCCGACGTCGTCCTTCGTGATGCCGATGTTGGCGAACACCTCCTTGATGACCGGCATGAGGAGCTCGACCTCGTTGCGGTTGGCCTCCCGCCGCACGTGCTGGGTCTGGGCGAACGAGACCACGGCGACCGGCCGGCTGCCCCGGTGGACGGGCGGGGCCGGGCTCACGGCCGTGCTCCCCTCGGCCCGCTCACAGGTACTCCTTGAAGGTCTCGTAGTCGGCGTCGGGCTCGCCCGTCGGGCGGAAGTACCGGACCGAGGCCATGGTCGGGCCGAGCTCGTCCTCGGGCACCCAGACCGCCTCGACCCGCAGGCCCATGCGCACCTCGGCCGCCGGGATCTCCTGGATGAGCCCCATGAACGAGATGTTCGCCCCGTCGAGGAGGATCTGGGCGCAGATGTAGGGGAGCTCGATCGTCTGGCCGGCGAACGGCACGTTCACCACGCAGAACGTCGTGACCGTGCCGGTGTCCGGTAACTCGACCTCGTCGTCGGTGCCCACGCCGTCGGTGGGGCACGAGCCGCGCGAGGGCATGTACACCTTGTGGCACACCGGGCAGCGCTGGCCGATGAACTTGCCGCGGGCCAGGCCCCGCAACGTCCGGGACTGCGCCGTGCCGGCGGTGAAGCGGTAGTCGAGGCGGATCGGGGTGGCGAGGGCGGTGACCGGTCCCCGATCGCCGGACGCGCCGCTCGCGTCGGCCATCAGCCCGCCGCCTCGAGCGGCACGAAGGCCCGGATGTCCGAGATGGCCCCGACCCGCTCGTCGTCGGGTCGGAAGTCGGCGACCACCCGCATGCCCGAACGGACCCGGTCGGGCCCGGGCACATCGAGGATGTGGAGGAGCGCGGTCGACGCACCGTCGAGCGTGACGAGGACCCAGGCGAAGGGGCGGTCGAGGGGGTGCTGGGGCAGGGGCTCCTCCACCCAGGCCCACGTGGTCACCTGCCCCTCGGGACCGACCTCGACCGCCTCGCCGGTGGCCTCGCCCGTCTGGGGGTCGTACTCCGTCGGGGGGCAGATCACCGCGCCGCCGCTGCCGAGGACGCCGGTGATCCGCCCGTCCCGGAGGGCCGTGAAGAAGGCCCCGAGCACCGGGCCGAGCGAGCGCAGATAGGGGTACTCGAGGACGTGGTCGTCCGAGAGGACTTCCTCGTCGGCTCCGGCCATCGCACCTCCTCGGTCACCCGCCGGGTCCGCGCCAGCGACCCAGCCGGCCAAAAGTAGAACACATGCCAGTTTGGGGCAATGCCTTGGACCCGGCTCAGCCCGGTGGTGGCGTGCCGTCCGGCCCGGCCGTCGCCGCGCCGGCCAGGAGCTCCTCGAAGAACGCCCGGTCGTTCAGGATGGGCACGTCGGCGAGGAAGAGCTTCCCGTAGCGCTCGAAGTACATGAGCTGCTTGCCGAGCAGGAAGTTGCCCCGGTCGAAGTCGGTCTCGAAGCCGCCGGCGGCATCGGCCATGCGGCGGATGCGCCGCTGGTGGCGGAGCCGGCGGAAGATGGCCCGGACCGAGCGCTGGCGGGCCTCGATCCCCTGGGCCCTCGCCACCTGGGCCTCGGTGGCCTGCATGAGCGCGGCCATGCTCACCTCGCCGAAGGGTTTCGTGAGGATCGGCTCGATCATGCTCCGGATGAAGACGGTGAGCTCCTCCTCGCTCATGCCGACCGCCTCCTGGAGGGCTGGTCCGTAGGTCGCCACGAGGTGCCGGGTCACGTCGGTCCAGGCCGCCTCCTCGCCGAGCACCGCGGCCAGGATGCGCAGGAAGAACCAGTGCGTCTCGCGGTCGAGGCGCCCGACGATCCCCCAGTCGATGACGCCGACGCGGCCGTCCCGCAGGAGCAGCATGTTCCCGGCGTGCACGTCGCCGTGGAACGTGCCCCAGCGCACGACCGTGAGGAAGAAGGCCCGCACGACCTGCTCGACGAGCGGGGCCGGGTCGATGCCGAGCTCCCCGACCCGGGCGAGGTCGTCGATGGGCACGCCGTCGAGGTACTCCATCGTGAGCACGTTCTGGCCGGAGAGCTCGGGGTAGGGCTCGGGCACGACCAGGAGGTCGAGGCCGACGTCGGCGTTCAGCCGGCGGAAGTGGGCCATGGCCCGGGCCTCGTTGCGCAGGTCCATCTCCTCGCCGATCTGGCGGCGGAAGCCGTCGAGCAGCTGGAGCGTCGAGCCGGCCAGCTGCTCGCCCGTCTGCTTGGCCAGGAGCTCGAAGAACGGCTGCATGAGGTCGATGTCGGTGGCCACGAGGCGCTCGATCCCGGGGCGGAGCACCTTCACCGCCACGTCCCGACCGTCGTGCAGCCGGGCCCGGTACACGACGGCGATCGAGGCCCGGCCGACCGGCTCGGGGTCGAACTCGGCATAGGCCTCGGCCAGCTCCATGCCGAGGTCGTCCTCCACCTGCTGGCGCACGAGGGCGAAGGGCACCACCGGCCCGGTGTCGAGGCAGGAGCGGAACTCGTCGGCCGCCTCGTCGCCGAAGAGGGCGGGCGACGAGGCGATGATCTGGCCGAACTTGATGAACGTGCCGCCGAGCTCCTCGTAGGTCAGCCGGAGCGGGTGGGCCACGAGCTGGGGGGCGAACCGGGCCCGGCGGGGGTGCCGCAGCTCGCGCAGCATGAGCGGGCCGAAGTGCTTGGCCGCCACGAGGGCGATCTCGCTCCCCCGGGCGGCGAGCTCGCGGCGGCGCGGGCGGGGCAGGCGGCGGGGATGGACGCGGGGGACCGACTCGCCGAGCTCGCCTGGGGAGTCGGGGTCGCTCGTCACCGCAAGGAGGCTAGGCGGGGGACGGCCGGCGGCCACTCAGGCGGGCGGGGCCGGGTCCGGCGCGGCCTCCTCCACGTGCTCGACCGCCGGGCTGCGGACCACGCCGAGCAGGGCGACGAGCACGACGGCCGAGCCCACCGCGGCGGCCACCCCGACGGCCTGGCCGAAGCAGAGCCAGGCGGCCAGGCCGACGAGCGGCGGCTCGGCGAGCAGGAGCGGCGCCGACACCGAGGTGGGCAGATAGCGGTGGGCCCACACCACGAGGACGTGGGCCGTCGTGCCGGTCACCATCGTCGCCGCGGCGAAGCCGATGGCCGCCGCCCCGAGGCCCAGGTGGCCGACGGTGGCCAGGGTGAGGACGGTCATGAGCACCGCGCCCGAACCGAGCACGCCCAGCATGAAGACGAGCGGGTCGACGGCGAAGCGGTCCCGCAGCACCCGGCCGTAGAGGAACCAGGCCGCCCCGAGCACCATGGCCGCCAGGGCGAGGAGGTCGCCGCTCACCGCGGCGCCGCCCGAGGCCCCGCTCAGGGCGACGAGGGCCGTGCCGGCCACGGCCACCGCCCCCCGGACGAGGTGCGACGCCCGGGCCCGTTCGCCCAGGAAGGCCACGGCGAAGCCCACGATGAGGACCGGCTGGAGGGCGCCGATGAGCGTCACGTCGAGGAGGCTCGTCCGGCCGATGGCCGCGAACGTCGTGACCACGCCGCCCACGAACAGGGCACCGGCCCCCACCACGACGAGCAGCCAGCGGCCCCGACTGACACCGGCCGGCCGGCCCGGGGTTCGGTGCCCCCGCCGGCGACGCAGGAGCACGAGGCCGCCCAGCACCGGGACGGCCAGCCAGAGCCGCCAGGTCGCGAACACGAGGGCGTTGGCGTGGGCCGCCCGGACGAAGAGCGTCGAGGCCGACCAGCCGACGATGGCCGCCACCCAGCCGAGGAGGGCCCTCCGCCGGGAGGCCGCATGCGCCGCGGCCACCGGGGGAGCGACCGGCGCCGGGGCGCGCTGGGTCAGCGCGGTGGAGGTCATGGAGCAAGTGTCGCGCGCCCACCGGGGGGCCCGTGACGGGGCTCAGCCCAGATGCGCCTTGAGCGAATCGAGGGCCTGGCGGTACGTGTCGTCGAACATCGGGAGGAGCGTGTCCGGCTCGACCTCGTAGGTCATCGTCACCTTCGACCCCCCGCCGTCCGGCTCGACCTTGATCGTGGAACGGTGCCCGGTGATGAAGTCGTTCTCGACGATGCCGTAGACGAGGGTCATCGTCTGGTCGTCCCGCTCGAACATCCGCTCTCGCACCCCGATGGGGCTGATGACCCGGTCGTCCCCCTCGAGCTCGACCGACTCGATGCCGGGGAACCAGTCGCCGATGGCCGCGAAGTCGCCGGCCACCGCCCACACCGCGGCCGGCGCCGCGTCGATCGTCGTCTGCTGCTCGCCCTTCCCCATCGGCCCTCCTCCGTCGCCCCCCGGCCGGGTCGCCGCTCGGAGGCCGCCGGTACACTACGCCGGTCCCGCCGGCCGGGCGCCGGAGACGAGTGAGAGGGAGGCAACCGTGCAGACGCGGCGAATCGGTTCGCTCGAGGTGTCGGTCGTGGGCCTCGGGACCAACAACTTCGGCGGCCGCATCGACGAGGCGGCGAGCAAGTCCGTCGTCGACGCGGCGATCGACGCCGGGGTCAACTTCTTCGACACCGCCGACATCTACGGCGGCACCAAGAGCGAGGGGTACCTGGGCCGGGCCCTCGCCGGCCGGCGAGACGAGGTGGTCGTGGCCACGAAGTTCGGCGTCCCCTACGAGGGCCACAGCGGCGGGGCCGGCGCGGCCTACGTGAAGGAGGCGGCCGAGGACAGCCTGCGCCGCCTCGGCACCGACCGCATCGACCTCTACCAGCTGCACTTCCCCGACCAAAAGACCCCGATCGCCGAGACCCTCGGCGCCCTCGGCGAGCTCGTGGCCGAGGGCAAGGTGCGCGAGATCGGCTGCTCCAACTTCAGCGCCGAGATGATCGAGGAGGCCACGTCGGCCGCCGGCTCGGGCCCGCGCTTCGTGAGCGTGCAGAACCACTACAACCTGCTGCAGCGGGGCGCCGACACCGACGGGGTGCTGGCCGCCTGCGAGCGCCACGGCCTCGCCTTCCTCCCCTACTTCCCGTTGGCCGACGGCCTCCTCACCGGCAAGTACCAGGAGGGCCAGCCCCCGCCGGCGGGCACCCGCCTGGCCGGGGTGCCGGCCGACCGGCTGGAGAAGGTGATGAGCACCGAGAACCTCGGCAAGGTGACGGCGCTGGCCGAGCTGGCGGCGGGCGAGGGGCACTCGGTGCTCGACCTGGCCTTCGCCTGGTTGCTGTCCCGCCCGGCCCTCGCCTCGGTGATCGCCGGGGCCACCAAGCCCGAGCAGATCCGGGCCAACGTGGCCGCCGGCTCCTGGGAGCTCCCGCCCGACCTCGTGGCCCGGGTGGAGGCCATCGCCCCGGCCGCCTGAGCTACGCCAGCTCGCCCAGGTCCGGCCCGCCCCGGTTGGCCGGGAGCATGGCGTCGAGCTCCCGGTCGACCCGCACCGCTCTTCGCTCCTCGTAGTGGAGCCAGTAGATGGCCACCGGGACCATGGCCAGCAGCATCAGCGTGTCGCCGAGCACCCACATGATCACCCCGCCGGCGTGGATGTCGGCCACGAGCGACGGGCCCCAGCTCCGGTGGATCGTGAAGTAGTAGGAGAAGGGCTCGTAGCGCGACGAGGCGAGGGCGAGACCGGTGAACGTGTCGACGGGCACCGCGGCGGCCAGGTACACCATGCGCATCGCCGGATGGAGCTTCGGGCCCGGCTCGTAGCCCACGACGGGGCGCCAGAAGAGGTAGCCGACCACGAGGAAGAGCAGGTGCTCGAGGTCGTGCACCTGCTCGTTCTCGAGCGTGTAGTTGTAGAACGTCGTCAGGTGGGCGATCGGGATGACGACGGCGTAGAGAAGGAAGGCGACGAGCGGGTTGCCGAAGAACCGGGCCGGGGCCGAGCGCAGGGCCTTGGTCACGAGCTCGTGGGCCCGGCCGGTGGTGGCCCGCCAGCACAGGTAGATCGGTGAGCCGAGGGCGAAGAGCCCGGCCGCCAGCATGATCAAGAGCAGGTGCTGGATCATGTGGTCGTAGAAGAGGACGTCGTCGTAGGCGCCGACCACGAGCTCGACCGAGACGAACGTCACCGCCAGCCCACCCACGAAAGAGAGCGTGCGCCAGGTCTTCCACGGATGCCTCGGGCTGAGGCGGCGCACCCGGACGACCCCCCAGAGATACAGGACGAGGGCCACCACGATGAGGAGCGTCGGCACCCATTCGATGTCGGTGCGCCCCAGGCTGTGCAGGCTGAGCGGCGGCAGTTGGGCGCCCGAGCTGGGGTGGAGGAGGAAGGTCATCAGGCAGGCAGACCGGTCGGCGCTCGCCCGAGCCTACGGCCGGCCGGCCGGAGGCCGACAATCGAGGTCGTGCCGTCGGCCCTGCTCAGTTGGGATAGGCGGCGGACCAGCCCCCGTTGCCGTTGGCCGAGTTCGTGAGTGGCGTACGGATGTTGTACGAGTTGCAGTAGGCCCAGACGGTGCCCGGCGTGGTGGCGGCGTACCAGATGCCCGGCTCGTCGGTGACCCCGGCCAACCCGTCGTCGGTCAGCACGCCTGCGCTCTCCTCGTTGTCCTCGGCGTACCAGCACCGCCCGTCGGGCGTCTGGCCGCTGAACACGATGACCGTCCCGGTGGTGCCGACGGCCACCGAGACCTTGTTCGGCGTCGTCCAGACGGTGTCGCCCGGGGACGAGCCGCTCACGAACGTGAACTCGGGCTCGACCGCGTCGAGCTGGGAGATGACGGTGAGGTTGCCGACCGGGTACACGCCGTTCGTGGCGTAGAGGGCCTTGCTGGAGATGATCGAGTTGGTCAGGTTCGACTGGATGAGGCGCTCCTGGGCGCCGAGCTTCACGCCGAGGAAGGTGGGGATGGCGATGGCCATGAGGATGGCCATCACGAGGAGGACCACCATGAGCTCGATCAGGGTGAACCCGGCGTCGGCCCCTTCGCCGTCCCCCACCGCGAGACCCTCACGCCGACGCCACTCGACCGCCTGTCGGATGTCCTGGTACAGCGCCCGCATCGCTGCTCCCCCTCCACGCGACGGCAGCCCTCCGTCGCGCCGGCGCCGACCTCCGCCGACCGGCGCCGCCAACGACGTTACGACGCCCCTGCGGCCGGCGACGGGCCGCCGGTGACCCGTTTGTGTCATTTCGGCCTGGGCCGATCGGCCCAAATTGGCGCCCTCAGGCCATGAAGCTCCCGCCGTTGACGTGGATCGTCTGCCCGGTGATGTGCCCGGCGCCCGGCGAGGCGAGGAAGCAGACGGCGTGGGCGATGTCGTCGGGCACGAGGATGGTCCGCATCGGGTTGGCGATGGCCGAGGTGGTGGCCATGGCCGTCATCTCCTCGTCGGTGGGCCAGGCCCGGCGGGTCATCGGGGTGTCCACGATGCCCGGCGCCACCACGTTGGCCGTGACGCCGCCCGCCGCCCCCTCGGTGGCCACCGCCTTGGTGAAGGCGATCAGCCCGGCCTTCGACGCGCTGTAGGCCGCCGTCCCCTCGGTGACGCGCACGGCCGAGCCCGAGCTGATGTTCACCACCCGGCCGAAGCGGCGCGCGAGCATGCCGGGCAGCACCCGGCGGGTCACGAGGAACGGACCGGTCAAGTTGACCGAGAGCACGTGGTGCCAGAGCTCCTCGGTCATGTCGACGACCGCGGAGCGAGCCGAGACGCCGGCGCAGTTGACGACGATGTCGGCGGGCCCGACCGCCCGTTCGAGCTCGTCCGCCGCCGCGGCCACCGAGGCGGCGTCGCTCACGTCACAGTGCACCAGCGGCCCCGGCGGCGCCTCGCCCTCCTGGACGTCGAGGACGCCCAGCGCCGCACCACGCTCGCTCAAGCGGCGGACGATCGCCGCGCCGATCCCACCGGCACCGCCAGTCACCCAGGCGGTCCGACCCGCGAGCTCCTCTGCCACGTTGTCCGTCCTCTCGCTGGCGTCCTGTCGCCGAGAGCGTGGCCGCGCCGGCCGGGCCGCGCAACCGGTTACGGCCCGGTCGAGGTGGTCGACGAGGCCGGGCCCGTCGTCGTGGTGGTCGTGGTCGGGACCGGGCCGCCGCCCTTCGGGTGGCGGGGCCCGTCGAACGTGAACGTGGCACTCACGCAGTCGGTGGGCACCGTCGCCACCACGTCGTAGGCGGTCTCGCCCGGTGCGACCTGGACGACCGGCAGACCCGGCCCGTTCTCGAGGCACTGCCAGGCGGGATCCGTCGTGGTGAAGCCGGCGAGCGTGCCGACGTCCAGCGCGGCGGGCGGGGGCGGTGCGGTCGTCGGCTCGAGGTGCACGGTCCGGCCGTCCCACGTGCCGACGGTGGTCGGCACCGGCGGTCCCCCTCGCCCCCCGTCGTTCCCGCTCTGCCTGGCGTGGTGGCGCGGCCCGGCCGGAGCCGCGCCGCCGGTCGCTTGGCTCTTCGGTATGACGGCCTGGAAGCTGGGCGATCCGGTGGTCGGCGGACCGACGGAGTGGCTGGTGGAGGTGGGGCCGGCGAGACCGGTCTTCAGCGCCGGGGCGAAGCCGAGGAGGGCGTCTTGGAGGGCGTTGCTCCGACCCTCAAAGCCGAGGGCCCAGATCCCGAGACCCTCGAGGTGGAAGAACTGCGCCAGCTGGGCCTCGAGGTAGAGGGAGGAGGGGTCCTCGAAGAAGTCCTCGTACCACTGGCCGGCCTGGTCGTAGGAGGTCCAGGCGGTCTGGGTGACCGGGTCCCAGTAGATGGGGTGCCCGCTCGCCATGACCTGGCCGTAGGTGATGGGGTTGGCCCCGCCGGTGGCCTGCGCGGTGAGCGTCCCATCGGTCGTCGGCCACTCGTAGCCGTAGAAGGGCACGCCCAAGATGATCTTGGCCGGGTCGACGGCCGCGCTGTACTGCTCGACCGTGGTGAGGTCGCTGAACATGGTCGAGGTGAGCGGCGACGCCGACGAGGCGGTGGCCTTCAAGTTGAGCTGGTAGGCCATGACGAAGAACCCGTCGACCGCCGGCGCCAGGGCCTTGATGTTGTAGAAGCCGCTCGGGTCCCCCGCCGAGGACGCGTAGGTGTCCATCGTCACCTGGTAGTGCGGGTCGGCCGTCTTGAAGGCCGCCGACACCTGGGTCACGAGATTGGTGAGGCCCTGCTGGTCGGCACTCCCCTCGCCCTCGAAGTCGATGTTGACCCCGTCGAGGTTCTTGGCCTCGACCGCCTGGATGAGGGCGGCCGAGAGCCGGGCCGGCGCCGAGGGGTCAGAGGTGATGGCGTCGAGGGACCCCTGGTCGAAGCAGGTCACGGTGAGCACCACCCGGTCACCGGCCGCGTGGGCCCGGCTGACGAGGTCGGCCAGGGCCTGGCTCTCATAGCCGTTCCAGCCGGCGTCGGACTGGTCGAGGCTCCCGTTGGCGTTGGCGTCGACGCTGAAGTAGGCGAGCGTGGTCATCCCGTTCACGTCGAAGCCCCCGCTCTGGGGCAGCGTCCAGTAGGGGGCGAAGCCGAAGATCTCGTGGGGCCGCAACGCCGGGGCGTCGGCGAGCGACGGCGGGGCCGGCGTGGGCGGGGCGGTGGCCGGCGGGAGGTCGAGGGACTTGGGCGTCCCGCCCTGCAGGAGGGCCACCATCCGGGCCATCGACGAGGTGTCGATGCCCTTGGAGGAGGCGTCGGACAGGGCGAGCGGGGACAACGGCCCCTTCGCCTGCCCGTGGGCCGCGGCCTCCGAGGCCGGCCCCGACGTGAGCAGGGCCAGCAGCGTCGCCGACACGAGGAGGAGCGACGAGAGCCCGGCGAGGAGGGCGATCGGACCGTGGTCGGCCCGCCAGCGCCCGGCGCGCGACGAGAGCTCGCGTCCCCCGTCGGCGACGCCGTGGAGCGCGCCGAGCACGGCGAGGCCCACGACGGTGGTGCCCAGGCGGCGTCGGGCGGGGGCGCTCGCCGAGGCGACGCCCCGGCCGACGGGTCGCATGAGCGCGGCGAGCGGGATGACGACGCAACGACCGGCAGCCACGCACCACGAGCCGGCGGTAGCCGCACCGCGCCGGGCCCCCCGGCCGGCCGCCACCGCGGCCAGACCCACCACCGAGGCGCCGGCGGCCCGGGTGGCCCGGCCCATCCCCGGCTTGAGCGAGGCCGCCGCGGCGTCGAGCCACCAGGCCAGCGTGTGGACGGCGCCCGCGACGAAGCGGGCGAGGGCGGTGGGCGCGGCGACGGCGACGAGCGCGCCTCGTTGCAGCGGAGCGCCGAGCTGACGGACCTGGACGGCGACGCCGCCAGCGGCGGCGGCGCCCTCAGCGAGGGCGGCCCGGGTGCGGCCGGCCACCCCGGTGTCCACCCGCCGCGAGCGGTGCCAGGCCGCCGAGTACCGCGCCACGTCGGCGAGCAACTCCGACACGTCGGGCGCCGGGGCCAGGAACTCGAGCTTGCCGGTGGCCGTGACCACCTGCAGGAGCTGACCGCGAGTGCCATCGGCGAGGGTGGCCGTACCGTCGGCGGAGAAGCCTTCGACCACCTCCCACCGGACGAGCGTCGTCGTCGGCGTCGGGGCGAGCGACCCGGCGGGCGAGACGAGGACCAGACCCTGTCCGCCGACGCTCAGGCGGCAGCGTGTCGAGCCGGGTCGGTCCGTCCGGAGCAGGGACAGGTCGTGACCAGACCCGGGCGCGCCCTCTCCCCCTCGGCTCCGTGTCGGTCGCAAGGACCCTTCCCTCTCGCCTGCCGTGTGCTCGCGCTGCACGAGGCCCCTGCATCGCGGCGGACGGCAGGGCGTCCCCTCCCGGCCGTTCGGGGACCGGCCGATCCGACGGCGGCTCAGCGCCCCCTCCGCACGGCGGGTCCGACTCCCGGCTGGCCGGGCAATTGTTGTGGACCGGGGACCCCGACGCAATAGCACCTGGTCGTCGCCCCTGGCGGGGCCACCCCCCTACCCAAATCGGCGGCAGACCGCCGGTAGCATGCCCGTCAGTGCTGTTCGTGGAGGGGTTCCGGGCGGTCCTCGTGCTCATCGGCGCGCTCGCCGGCATCGAGGTGGGCCGCGAGATCGACGCCTCGCCGGCGCCGGTCATCGGCATGGTCGTCGGAGCGCTCCTCGCCTATGTCCTGGGGGGCCTCCTCGGCCGCCTGCTCGACCGGGAGCGGGTCGGGGCCCTCCGCCGCTTCGAGAAGGTGCCGCCGGGCGAGCTCTTCGCCGGGACGCTCACGGGCACGGCCGGGCTGCTCCTCGGGGCGGCCCTGTGCCTGCCGTTCCTGGCCATCTGGCACTCCGAGCTCGTCTACCCGATCACCACGCTGGTCGCCTGGGTCTTCGCCTGGTTCGGCTTCCGCATCGGGGCGGTGAAGGGCCGCCAGGTGGCGGCGGCGGCCGGCCTCACCCGCATCCTCGCCCCGCCTACCGAGCCGCCACCGGGCTTCGCCCTCCTCGTCGACGCGTCGGCGGTGATGGACCGCTCGCTGCTCGTGCTCGGCCAGGCCGGCCTCCTCATGGGCGGCCTCGTCGTGCCCCAGTTCGTGGTGGACCAGGTGCGGACGCTGGCGGCCGGCCCCGACCCGGTCAGCTCGCGTCGGGCCCGCCGGGGCCTCGAGGCGATCGAGGCCCTGCGTGAGCGGGGCGTCAGCGTGCACGTGGCCGCCGAGGAGCTCCCCGAATACGACGACCAGTCCCAGCGGCTCCTCGAGATGGCCCGACGGCTCGACCTCCGACTGGCGACCTGTTCGGGACCCTTGAAGGACGCGGCCCGCAGCCGCAACCTCCCGGTCACCGACCTGCGGCACCTGGCCGAGGACCTGGCGCCCGACCACGCCGCTGGCGAGCAGCTGGTCGTGGACATCTTGAAGACCGGCAGCCAGCCCCGGCAGGGCGTCGGCTACCTGCCCGACGGGGACATGGTGGTCGTCAACGACGCCGCCCACCTCGTGGGGCGCCACGGGGTCCACGTCGAGGTGCTGTCGACGACCCGCACGCACCAGGGCCTCCTCGTGTTCGCCCAGCTCGACCCGACGGTGCCCCCCGACGAGGGCTGGGGCCACGAAGCCGTCGACGGGGCCGAGGCGGAGCCGGAGCACGAGCCGGCGCCGTCCGACAAGGTCGGCAGCCGCCGGCGCGGCTGAACGCCGTTCCTTCCTCGATCCCGACGAGCGTCGTGGGCGGCTGCCCGATCTGCGACCAGCAGCGTGGGGCAGGAGAGATCCCCGGCGGCCTGCTCGCCGTCGACGATCGGACCGCCGTCTACCACGTCCCCCCCGTGGCCGGGCCGACCTACCTCGGCCACCTCCTCGTCGTGCCCCGCCGCCACGTCGCCGACTTCGCCGGGCTCGACCCCGACGAGGCGGCAGCGGTGGGTGTCGCGGTGAGCCGGTGGTCGGGCGTGCTGCAGCGGGCCGGGGCCACCCGCGTCTACCTCGCGACGATCGGGCACGCCGTCGACCACCTGCACGTCCACCTGCTGCCGCGGTGGCCCGAGACGCCTGACGACGTCGCCTGGCACGCCGTCGACGAGTGGCCGGGGGCCCGGCGGGGCGAAGCCGAGGCGGTCGAGCAGCAGGTGGCGGAGCTGCGGGCGCTGGACGACGGTTGAGCGGCCCTCAGAGGTCCTCGACCGCGCTCACCAGCTTGGTCAAGGTGTCCTTGGCGTCCCCGAACAGCATCACGGTCTTGTCGCCGTAGAGCAGCTCGTTGTCGATGCCGGCGAAGCCCGGCCGCATCGAGCGCTTCAGGAACACGACGTTGGCCGCCTGGTCGGCCCGCACGATGGGCATCCCGTAGATGGGGCTGTCGGGCGAGTTGAGCGCGGCCGGGTTCACGGTGTCGTTCGCCCCGACCACGAGCGCGACGTCGGCCGTGTCCATCTCGGGGTTGGCCTCGTCCATCTCCTTCAGCTTCTCGTAGGGCACGTTTGCCTCGGCCAGGAGCACGTTCATGTGACCGGGCATGCGGCCGGCGACCGGGTGGATGGCGTAGAAGACGTCCACGCCGCGGGCCGCGAGGAGGTCGGCCAGCTCGCGCACGGTGTGCTGGGCCTGGGCCACCGCCAGCCCGTAGCCGGGCACGATCACCACCTTGCGGGCGTAGGCGAGCAGCACGGCGACGTCCTCTGGCGTCGACGCCCGCACCGTGCGGCCCTCGGTGACCTGGCCGCCCGCCGTGACGACCGCCCCGAACGCGCTGAACAGGATGTTGGGCACGGAGCGGCCCATGGCCACGCTCATCATCCGGGTGAGGAGCATGCCCGAGGCGCCCACGAGCGTCCCGGCCACGATGAGGAGGTTGGAGTCGAGGGTGAACCCGGAGGCCGCCACGGCGAGGCCGGTGAACGAGTTGAGGAGCGAGATGAGGACGGGGACGTCGGCCCCCCCGATGGGGAGCACGATGATCACCCCGAGCACGAGGGCCGCCGCCAGCAGCACCCAGACGAGGACCGTCGTCGGGTTCACGAGCGTGGCCAGCACGAGTCCGAGGATCAACGCGCCGACGAGGGCGTTCACCGCCTGCTGCGCCGGGTAGGTGACGGGCCGCCCCGTCATCAGCTCCTGGAGCTTGGCGAAGGCCACGGCCGAGCCGGCGAACGAGAGGCCGCCGACGACCACGCCGAAGAGGATCTCGAGGATCTTGTAGGTGGGCGTGAGCGAGGCGTCGAGGGCCAAGAACGCGGTGATCGACACGAGCGCCGCGGCGCCGCCACCCACCCCGTTGAAGATCGCCACCATCTGGGGCATCGCCGTCATCCGCACCAGCCGGGCCGCCGGCACGCCGATGGCCACGCCGACCGCCATCCCGCCCACGATCAACCCGATGTGGCGGAGCCCCGGCTGGAAGAACGTGGCGCCGATGGCGAGCGCCATCCCGGTCGCCCCGACGAGGTTGCCGAGCCGGGCCCGACGGGGGGAGCTCAGACCCTTGAGGGCGAGGATGAAGCCGATGATCGCCAGGAGGTAGACGAGCTCGATGGCGGTGCCGCGGCTCATGGGCGATGCTCGCCGGTGTCGTCGGTCCGCTCGTCGCGGCGGCTCTTGAACATCTCGAGCATGCGGTCGGTGACGACGAAGCCGCCGACCACGTTGAGCGTGGCCAGGATCACGGCCACGAAGCCGAGAACCTGCTCGGCTCCCGACTGCGCCGTGCCGAGGATGAGCATCGCCCCGACCAGGATCACCCCGTGGATGGCGTTGGAGCCCGACATGAGCGGGGTGTGCAGGATGCTCGGCACCTTGGAGATGACCTCGAAGCCCACGAACGCGGCGAGGACGAAGACGGTGAGCAGCTCGAGGATGCCGTTGCTCACGGACCCGCCTCCTCGTCGCCCCCGTCCTCGAAGGAGGCGAGCGGCACCCCGAGCAGCTCCGCCGTGGGCCCGTGCAGCGGGCGGCCGTCGCGGAGCAGGCAGCTGCCGGTCACCACCTCGTCGCTCCAGTGCGGCCGCAACGAGCCCTGCTCGCTCAGGAGCCCGCAGAAGTTGGCCACGTTGCGCCCGTAGAGGAAGCTGGCATGGTTCGGCATGTCCGAGGCCGGGTTGGCGACGCCGACGATCGTCACGCCGGCGTGCACGACCTCACGACCGGCCTCGGTCAGCTCGCAGTTCCCCCCGGCGTCCGCCGCGATGTCGATGATCACCGTCCCCGGCCCCATCCGCTCGACCATGTCCGTCGTGACGAGGACGGGCGCCCGCCGGCCCGGCACCGCCGCGGTGGTGATCACGACGTCGGACGCCGCCACCTCGGCGGCGAGTGCCTCACGCTGCCGGAAGAGCTCCTCGTCGGAGAGGTCGCGGGCGTAGCCGCCGACCCCCTCGGCCCGCACCCCGAGGTCGACGAACTTGGCCCCGAGGCTCTCGGCCTCCTCCTTGGCCGCCTCCCGGACGTCGTAGGCGTGGACCACCGCCCCCAGGCGGCGGGCGGTGGCGATGGCCTGCAGCCCGGCCACACCGGCCCCCATGACCAGCACCTTGGCCGGCGGCACGGTGCCCGCGGCGGTCATGAACATCGGGAAGAACCGTCCCAGGTGCTCGGCGGCCAGGAGGCCGGCCCGGTAACCGGCCACCGTCGACTGCGAGGAGAGGGCGTCCATCGACTGGGCCCGGCCGATGCGCGGCAGGAGGTCGAAGGAGAACACGGTGGCCCGACGAGCGGCGAGCACGCGGAGCGCCTCGAGCTCCTCGTTGGGTTGGAAGAAAGAGAGATGGAGGGCTCCTTCGGGGTGGAGGGCGGCCGCCGCGGCGTCCGGCGCGTGCACCCGGACGACCATGTCGGCGCCGTCCATCGTTCCCCGCGCGTCGCCGGCCAGCACCACGCCGGCCGCCCGGTAGAGGTCGTCGGGGATGGAGGCCCCTTGGCCCGCGCCCGACTGGACGGTCACGTCCCATCCGTCGGCGATGAGGCGCTTCGCGGCGTCAGGGACGATGGCGACGCGGCGCTCCCCGGCTCGGGTCTCGGCAGGCACCGCCAACAGCACGAAGGCCGTTTCTATCAGGTGCTCGCAGCGACGCCCGGGAGCCCCGACCGTCGGCGCGTCGGACGTTCAGTCCGACGTCTCGTCGCGAGGCTTGCGCTGCGACCGCGACCCGCCCGACGGCTTGGCCTCGGCCTCTTTCGACGGCCCGGTCTTGTGGGAAGAGCCGTTGCCGCCCGGTGAGCCGGGCGCCGCACCGTTGGCTGGCGCGTGGAACGACTCCATGCCGAGCGCCTCGCTCCACCCCGGACCTTCGAGGGGGAACCGCAGATCCGGCTGGTTGGCCATCGCGCTGGCCACCTCCTCGCGCAACGGCGGGGCGAAGAAGTAGCCCTGCGCGGCGTCCGAGTCGAACTCGCGCACGATCGCCGCGTGGAGCTCGGTCTCCACCCCCTCGGCGACCGTCGACATGCCCGAGGAGTGGGCGAGATGCACCACGGTCTCGACCACCATGCGGTTGATCCCGTGCTGAGGCTCGAGCCCGCCGACGAAGGACTCGTCGATCTTCACCGTGTTGACGGCCATGCGGCGGAGCAGTTCGAACGAGGTCCAGCTGGTCCCGACGTCGTCGACGGCCAGCTGCACCCCGAGCGCCCCGATCCGGTGGAGGTCGGCCACGGCCGCCTCGTCGGTCATGGCGTGCTCGGTGATCTCGATCGTGAGACGGTCGGGTTCGAGCCCGGAGTCCTCGAGCGCGGCGACGACCGAGCGCGAGGCGGCCCCCCGCCGGAGCTGGACGATCGAGCAGTTGACGGCGATCTGGAAGCTGGGCGGCCAGTGGACGGCGTGGCGACAGCTCTCGGCGAGCACCCAGGCGCCGATCGGCACGATGTCGCCGTTGGCCTCCGCCCAGGGGATGAGGAGCTGCGGGAAGATCAGGCCTTCGGTCGGGTGGAACCAGCGCAGGAGGGCCTCGAAGCCCAGCAGCCGGCCGGACCCGAGGTCCACCACCGGTTGGTACTCGAGCCGGGGCTCGCCGGCCAGCCCGAGCGCCTCGTTGTCGCGATGCCACGACCCGAATCGATCGTCTTCCACTGCCCCGCTGCCCCCTCCATCCAATCCCGCGACGACGCCCGCCCCGCCACCACGAGAGGTTCCCGCCCCCCATTCTGCCCGAATTCGACCGCAGCGCACAGGCATGGCCCCCGCGGCCCCCTCGGGGCCCTGGTGGCCCGGACCCTCCACCCCGTCGGGCGCCGGAATTCGGCGCCTCTCGGCCGCTCCGGTCAGCTTTGGGCGGCCCGCAGGAACGCCGGCCACTCGCCGCCGCCGTGGGCCACGAGATTGGCCCCCGAGACGTAGGCGGCGAGCGTGGACGAGAGGAGGAGGCACAGCCCGGCCACGTCGGCGGGGACCCCGACCCGGCCGAGGGGCACCGTGGCCGCCACCCGGGCCATGCCCTCAATCCCCCCGTAGTGCTCGGGGCCAGAACCCGTGTCCATCAGGCCTGCCGTGATGCAGTTCACCCGCACCTTCGGCGCCCACTCCACGGCCAGCGTGGCCGTGAGATTGATGAGGCCGGCCTTGGCCGCGCCGTAGGCCGCGGTGCCCGGGGAGGGCCGTACGCCCGACACGCTCCCGATGTTCAAGATGAGCCCGCCGTCGTCCTGCTCCTGCATGACGGCGTTGGCCGCCTGCGCGCAGTAGAAGGGCGCCAGCAGGTTCAAGGTCACGACGCCGGCGAAGAGGCGTGGCGAGGCCTCGGCCGACGGCGCGTACGGCGACCCGCCGGCGTTGTTGACGAGGACGTCGAGCCGACCCAGCCGGTGCACGGCCTCGGCCACGAGGCCCCGAGCCTGGTCGGGCTCCCGCACGTCCGCCGCCACGAAGTGCGCCCGGCGCGCCGCACCCTCCGTCTCCTCCTCGGCCGGCTCGTGGCGGGCGCCCACCACCACGTCGGCCCCGGCGGCGAGGAAGGCCGCGGTCACCGAGGCGCCGACCCCACGCGTGCCCCCGGTCACGAGGACGCCCCGGCCGGTGAAGTCGAGCGCCCTCGCCAGATCGGGTGGGAGCGCCTGGTCGGCCATCGGACGTGCACCCTACCGAAGGGGGGGACCGGGCTCGGGGGGCACCGCTGTTGGTGCCCGCCGGGCGACCGGTTTACCCTTCCGGAGCCGACCGTCGGCACCGAACGGCGCAGGGACATGCCCATCGAGACGCGACAGCTGGAGCCGGGGATCGCCGAGGTGGTCATCGACCACCCGCCGGTCAACGCGCTCGACACGGCCACCTGGTTCGAGCTGGCCGACGCGGTGACGGGGGCCGGGCGGCCGGCCGACCAGCGTGCGCTCGTGCTCCGGGCCGAGGGCCGCGGCTTCTGCGCCGGGGTGGACATCAAGGAGCTCCAGCGCCGCGGGAATGAGGCGCTCGTGGAGGTCAACCGGGGGTGCGCGGCGGCCTTCGCCGCGGTCTACGACTGCGAGGTGCCGGTGATCGCCGCCGTCCACGGCTTCTGCCTCGGCGGCGGCATCGGGCTCGTCGGCAACGCCGACATCGTCGTGGCCTCCGACGACGCCACGTTCGGGCTGCCCGAGGTGGACCGGGGGGCCCTCGGGGCGGCGACCCATCTCGCCCGCCTCGTCCCGGCGCACAAGCTGCGCGAGATGGTGTACACCGCCACCGCGGTGTCCGCCGAGGAGCTCGCCCGCTTCGGCTCGGTGGCGACGGTGGTCCCGGCATCGGGGCTCGTCGAGGCGGCGCTCGGGCTGGCCCGGCAGCTCGCCACGAAGAGCCCGACCATCCTGCGGCGGGCCAAGGAGTCGCTGAACGCCATCGACCCGGTGGACGTGCGGCGGAGCTACCGGATGGAGCAGGGGTTCACCTACGAGCTCCACGTCCGGGGCGTGGCCGACGAGCAGCGGCAGGCCTTCGTCGAGAAGCGCCAGGCCGACACGTCGCGCTGAGGCGACGGGCGTGGGCGACAAGCGGACCACCGTCGAGGAGATCGTGGGCGAGCTGCGCCCGGGGATGACCGTCGGCATCGGCGGCTGGGGCTCGCGCCGCAAGCCGATGGCCGTCGTCCGGGCGATCTGCCGCTCGGGCCTCGACGACCTCACCGTGGTGGCCTACGGCGGCCCCGACGTCGGCCTCCTGTGCGCCACCGGCCAGGCGAAGAAGGTCGTCTGCAGCTTCGTCACGCTCGACTCGGTGGCCCTCGACCCGCACTGGCGGGCCGCCCGCCAGCAGGGCCGGGTGGAGGTGATGGAGATCGACGAGGGCATGTTCTTCCTCGGCCTCCAGGCGGCCGCCTGGCGGGTGCCGTTCCTGCCCACCCGGGCCGGTCTCGGCTCCGACGTGCTCGCCGTCAACCCGGACCTGCGCACGGTGCGCTCGCCGTACGCCGAGGGGCCGTTCGCGGAGGCGGCCGACGCCGGGGCCGAGCTCGTGGCCATGCCGGCACTCCGGCTCGACGTGGCCATCGTCCACGCCAACCGGGCCGACCAGGCCGGCAACGCCCAGTTCCTCGGGCCCGACCCCTACTTCGACGACCTGTTCCTCGGCGCCGCGGCCCGCCGCTTCGTCACCGCCGAGGCCGTCGTGGCCCGCGGGACGCTCAGCGACCACGGGCCGTTGTCGTCGGTCAGCGTGCACCGCCTCCTCACCGACGGGGTGGCCGAGGTGCCGCGGGGCGCCCACTTCACCGCCTGCCCGCCCGACTACGGGCGCGACGAGGCGTTCCAGCAGGAGTACGCCGCGGCGGCGGCCGACGGCGACGCCTGGGCCGCGTTCCGGCGGCGCTACATCGACGTGGACGAGGCCGGCTACCAGCGGGCGGTGGCCGAACGGCAGGGCGCGGCGAGATGAGCCCGGCCGACGGCGCGACCCGGGCCGAGGTGTGCGTGGTGGCCTGCGCCGAGGCCTGGCGCGGTGACGGCGAGGTCATGGCCAGCCCGTTCGGCACGGTGCCGGCGCTCGGCGCCCGACTCGCGCTGCGGACGTTCGCCCCCGAGCTCGTGCTCACCGACGGCGAGGCCGCGCTGCTGTCGGGGGCGCCGCCGCTCGGGGCGGACGACGTCGTGCGCGAGGCGGCGATGCCCTACCGCACCGTGTTCTCGGTCGTCTGGTCCGGCCGTCGCCACATCATGATGATGGCGAGCCAGATCGACCGGCTGGGCAACCAGAACCTGTCGGTCGTCGGCGACTGGCACCATCCGAAGGTCCAGCTGATCGGGATGCGGGGCGCGCCGGGCAACTCCGTCAACCACCCGACGAGCTACTGGGTCCCCGACCACTCGACCCGCACGTTCGTCGAGGCCGTCGACCTCGTGTGTGGCGTCGGCCACCGCCGGGCCGCCTTCGCCGGCCCGGCGGCCACCCGCTTCCACGACGTCCGAGTCGTCGTCTCGAACCTCGGGGTGTTCGACTTCGCCACCCCCGAACGGGTGATGCGCCTCCGCTCCGTGCACCCGGGCGTCGAGCTCGACGAAGTCGTGGCGGCGACGGCCTTCGAGCTCGTGATCGAGAGCGACGTGCAGGAGACGCGACAACCGTCGGCCGAGGAGCTCCAACTGATCCGGGACGTGCTCGACCCGAAAGGCCTCCGCGACCGTGAGGTGCGGGGGTGAACGGGACGGGCGCCCCCGGACCCGAGCCCCACCCCGCCCTACAGACGAAGCTCTGCCACCGGGTCGGCGTCCGCTATCCCATCGTCCAGACCGGCATGGGCTGGGTGGCCGGGCCCCGGCTCGTGGCGGCCACCGCGGCGGCCGGCGGCCTCGGCATCCTGGCCTCGGCCACGCTCACGCTCGACGGGCTGGCCCAGGCGCTGGCCGAGGTGCGGTCGCGCACCGAAGCCCCCTTCGGCGTCAACCTGCGCACCGACGCCCCCGACGTCGGCGAGCGGGTGCGGCTCCTGATCGAGGCAGGGGTGAAGGTGGCGAGCTTCGCCCAGGCGCCCGGCCGAGACCTCGTGGCCCGCTGTCAGGAGGCCGGCCTTGTGGTCGTGCCCACGGTCGGCGCCCGCCGCCACGCCGAGAAGGTGGCGGCATGGGGGGTCGACGCGGTCATCGCCCAGGGGGCCGAGGGCGGCGGCCACACCGGCAGCGTGCCGACGTCGCTCCTCCTCCCCCAGGTGGTCGACGCGGTCGGGCCCGACGTGGCGGTCATCGGGGCCGGCGGCTACTTCGACGGGCGGGGGCTCGTGGCCGCCCTCGCCTACGGTGCGGCCGGCGTGGCCATGGGCACCCGCTTCCTGCTCACGAAGGACAGCCGGGTGCCCGACCCGGTGAAGGCCGCCTACCTGGCCACCACGGTGACGGGCACCGTCGTCACCACCAAGGTGGACGGCGTCCCCCAACGGGTCGTGCGCACCGACCTCGTCGACCGTCTGGAGCGCGCCGGTTGGGTGAGGGGCCTGCCCCGGGCGCTCGCCAGTGCCCGCGCCTTTCGCAAGGAGACCGGCACCACGCTCCCGGCGCTCCTCCGCGAGGGCCGGGCGATGAAGCGGGGCAACGAGTTGACCTGGCCCCAGGTGGTGATGGCGGCCAACGCGCCGGTCATGACGAAGGCCGCCCTCGTCGAGGGGCGCACCGACGTCGGCGTGCTGCCGACCGGCCAGGTCGTCGGGGTCATCGACGAGCTGCCGACGGTGGCCGAGCTCGTGGCGTCGATCGTCGAGGAAGCGAACGCCACCCTCGAGCGACTCGGGGGCTGAACGCCGACGTCAGTCGGAGAGCGACCGGGCCTCGACGCTCTCGGACCAGCGCACCGGCGGGTCGCCCGCCGCTTGGCGCACCACCTCGCCCAGCATCCAGCGCCGGAAGGCGACGAGCTCGGGGGCGGCCGGCAGCGTGATGAGCTGACCGGCCGAGCACAGCGCGTCGGCCTCGTCGAGGAGCCGGCCGTAGGCCTCGCTCGTCCGGGCGCCGGCGGCCGGCAGCCGGAAGTAGAGGTCGGCCTCGGGCACCCCGCTCGTGAGCGCCGTCAGGTAGTGCTCCTCGGCCTCGTGGGTGAAGCCGCCATAGCGGGTGCCGAGCTCGGTGATGAGCTCCCGCAGCCGGGGGTCGACCCCGGGGGCCGACGGTCTGGCGGCGATGAGCCCGAACTCGCGGAACAACGCCTCGTAGTGCTGGCCGACCCGTTCGAGCAGCTCGACCGAGAGGCCTTCCAGCGTGACCTCGACGACCGGCGTCTCGGCCCGCGGCCCGTTCGGTCCGTTGTCGACCCAGGGCCAGACGGCCTCGGCGACGGTCTCGTCGTCGCACTCCACGTCGGCCGCCGAGAGCGGGAGATCGATCGGCAGTTCGAACCACACGACCTTGCCGGCGAGGGTGGGCTCCACGCCCCACGACGGTGCGAGCACCTCGACGAGGGAGAGCCCCCGACCGGTGGTGGCGTCGACGCCGTAGTGGCGCGGCGTCGGCGTCGCCGTGCTCCCGTCGGCCACGTCGACGCGCAGCCGGTCGCTACCGAAGTGCAACGCCACGACCACCTCGGTCCCGGCGTAGAGCACCGCGTTCGTCACGACCTCCGAGGTGAGCAGGATGGCGGTGTCGACCACCTCGGTCGGCAACCCTTGCAACTGGGCCGACACCCAACGCCGGGCGATGGGGACACTGGCCACCGTGCCGGGCAGCACGCAACGTCGGGGGCGCCCGGCGGCCGTGCGACGGGGCGCGCCGCTACTCGGGCGCCCCTCCGTCGAGGGGTGGGTCCCCAGCGCGACCATGTCGTCGGTGGCACTCATGGGGAGGCCCTCCTCGGTCCAACCCCGACCGGCGGCCGCTGGAGCGACCACCCCGTCCCCTCCTCCGGGTCGGGCCAATAACTTACGCCGCGGAGCACCCCCAGGTCGAGGGCCTGAGAGCCCATTTTTGGGGGCCCCGGAACGCCATTTTCAGGGTCCCGGGGCGGAGCGGTCGGTCGGGAGGCGCCCGTAAGATCGCCGCCGATGGCCTCGATCTTCTCCCCCAGGACCGACCGCCAGGTCCCCACCGGGATCCTCCTGGCCATCGCCTGCGTGGCCCAGTTCATGGTGGTCCTCGACGTCTCCGTCGTGAACGTGGCCCTGCCCTCCATCGGGCGTGACCTGCACTACAGCGCCACGGGGCTCCAGTGGGTGGTCAACGCCTACGTGCTCACGTTCGCCGGGTTCCTCCTGCTCGGGGGCCGGGCGGCCGACCTCTTCGGGCGGCGGCGGGTCTTCCTCTTCGGACTGGGCCTCTTCGTCGGGGCCAGCCTCCTCGGCGGACTGGCCCAGAGCTCGGCCCAGCTGACGGCCGCCCGGGCCCTCCAGGGCCTCGGCGGTGCCGTGCTCTCGCCGGCCACCCTGACGATCATCGTGACCACCTACCCCCGGGAGAAGGTGACCCGGGCCCTCGGGGTATGGAGCGCCATGGCCGCCGGCGGTGGGGCGGCCGGCTCGGTGCTCGGCGGGGTGCTCACGTCCGAGCTCTCCTGGCGCTGGGTCCTCTTCATCAATGTCCCGATCGGCCTGGCCCTCGGGGTGGCGGCGTACGCCTTCCTGGCCGACGCCCGCCTCCCGACGCCGCCGAAGCGCCTCGACGTGGCCGGCGCCATCACCGTCACCGCCGGCCTGGCCGCGCTCGTCTACGCCATCGTCAACACCGACACCCACCCGTGGGGCTCGGCCGAGACGCTCGGCGTGCTGGCCGTGGCCGTCATCCTCCTCGGCGCGTTCTTTGTGCTCGAGCTGCGGGTGGCAAGCGAGCCACTCATGCCGATGCGGCTCTTCCGATTGCGTTCGGTCACCGGCTCGAACCTCGTCATGTTGCCGATCGGCGCGGCGTTCTTCTCGATGTGGTACTTCCTCTCGCTCTACCTGCAGAACGTGCTGCACTACAGCCCGCTCCGGGCCGGTCTGGCCTTCCTGCCGATGGCCCTCACCATCATCGTGGGAGCCCAGCTCAGTGCCCGCCTCGTCAGCCGGATCGGCGTCCGCTCGATGCTCGTCATCGGCACGATCGTGGCCACGGCCGGGTACGTCTGGCTGTCGAGGATCGGCCCGGACAGCACGTACTGGAGCGCCGTCTTCGGTGCCGGTTGCCTCACGTCGTTCTCCCTCGGCCTCCTCTTCACCCCGCTGGCCCGCGGGGCGACGGCCGACGTGGCGCCCCAAGAGGCCGGCCTGGCCTCGGGACTCCTCAACACCTCGAGGCAGGTCGGTGGCTCGATCGGGCTGGCCGCCCTCGCCACGGTGGCCACGGACCACACGAAGTCGCTGCTGGCCGGGGGGCAGAGCACGCCGGCCGCCTCGCTCACCGCCGGCTACGCCCGGGCGTTCGAGGTGGCGGCCATCCTCACGGCGCTGGGCTGTCTCGCCGCGTTCCTCGTGCCCCGGACCATCGGCAAGCTCGACCTGCCCGTGGCCCGACCGGCCACGGCGGACGGTGGAGCGGCCGAACCCGACGCCGCCGTCAGCACGGCGTCGGCGGCGTCGGACGGGGACCGGCCGGCGGCGACCGAGGCGGTCGAGCGGGGCGATCTCGGCTTCGAGTCGGCCTGAGCGCGGGCCGAGCGCCCGAACCGCGGCTCAGTCCAGGCGTTCGATGAGCGTGGCGTTGGCCTGGCCGCCGCCCTCGCACATCGTCTGGAGCCCGTAGCGCCCGGCGCGGCGCTCGAGCTCGTTCACGAGCGTGGCCATGAGCCGGGCGCCCGAGCAGCCCGTCGGGTGGCCGATGGCGATGGCCCCGCCGTTCGGGTTCACCCGCTCCCGGTCGGGGTGGAACTCGTGGGTCCAGGCCAGCACGACCGAGGCAAAGGCCTCGTTGATCTCGACCACGTCGATGTCGTCGAGCGCCATCCCCGTCCGCTCGAGGAGCCGTCGGGTGGCCGGGATCGGGGCGGTCAGCATGATCTCGGGGTCGTTCGCCGCCACGACGAACGAGACGAAGCGGGCCCGAGGACGGAGGCCCAGCTGGTTGGCCCGTTCCTCGCTCATGACGAGCACGGCGGCCGCGCCATCGGAGATCTGCGACGAGGTCCCCGCCGTCACGCTGCCCCCTTCGACGAAGGCCGGCTTGAGGGCGGCGAGCTTCTCCAGGCTCGTGTCCCGCCGCACCCCCTCGTCGGCTTCGAGGACACCGTCGAGACCCTCGCCCCGGCGCTCGATCGGGAGGATCTCGTTCTTGAAGCGGCCCTCGTCGGTGGCCCTCGCCGCCCGCCGGTGGGACTCGAGGGCGAAGACGTCCATGTCCTCCCGGCTGACGTGCCAGCGCCGGGCGATCTCCTCGGCGCACTCACCCTGGTGGACGAGCTGGAAGCGATCGAGGTAGAGCGGACCGTAGGGCTCGCCCGGCCCCGGCTCGGTGGTGGCCCCGATGGGGACCCGGGTCATCGACTCCACGCCCCCGGCCACCACGACGTCCATGGCCCCGGCCAGCACGGCCTGGGCCGCGAAATGGATGGCCTGCTGGGCCGAGCCGCACTGGCGGTCGACCGTCGTGCCCGGCACGGTGTCGGGGAACCCCGCGGCGAGCGCGGCGTTGCGGGCGATGTTCATCGCCTGCTCCCCCACCTGCATGGTGCAGCCGTAGACGACGTCGTCGACGACCGCAGGATCGAGGTCGTTGCGCTCGACGAGGGCCCGCAGCGGCTGGGCGGCGAGGTCGACGGGGTGCCAGCCGGCGAGGGAGCCACCCCGCCGGCCGACGGGTGTGCGGACGGCATCGACGATCACGGCGGTGGTCATGCGCCCATTGTGACGCCGCCCGGCGACGCCGTCAGGTCCGGCCCGCGGCCGGCGCCGCTCAGGTCGAGAAGAAGTCGAGCAGCAGGGCGTTCACGGCCTCAGGCGCCTCGAGCTGCATCCAGTGGCCGGGCCCCTCCAGACGCTCGTAGCGCCAGGGGCCGGACACGTGGTCGGCCGAGCCGGTCATCTGGACCTCGGTCAGGGCGAAGTCGCCGCTGCTCCACACGCCCATCGTCGGACGGGGGACTTCCGGGAGGTCGGGCGGCGGGGACACGAGCGCCTCGGGCGGGACGTTGGCCCGGTACCAGTTGAGGGCGGTCGTGAGCGAGCCGTCCCGCTCCATGTCGGCGATGACCGCGTCGGTGTCGGGATGGCCACCCCACTCCCGGAAGTTCGCCCAGTCGTCCATCGACAGCCACTGCTCGCCGATGCCCTCGAACTGGAACAGGAGCATGTACCACGAGCGCATCCGCTGCTCCAGGCCGGCGGCGGCGAACGCCCCCGGGTGGCCGACCGAGAGGGCCACGAGGTGGTCGACGCGGTCCGGGACGAAGCCGGCGAGGAGCCAGGCCACGGCGGCCCCCCAATCGTGGCCGACGACGTGGGCCCGCTCCACGCCCTCGGCGTCGAGCACGGCCACCGCGTCTCCCACCACGTTGAGCAAGGAGTAGGCGTCCACGCCGTCCGGCTTGTCCGAGCGCCCGTAGCCGCGCTGGTCGGGCGCGATGACCTTGTAGCCGGCACCGACGAGCGCCGGCACCTGGTGGCGCCAGAGCCGCGCCTGGTCCGGGAACCCGTGCAGGAGGAGGACCGCGGGACCGTCCCCCGTGACGTCGTACTCGATGCCCACGCCCTGGTTGTCCACGCGCACGCTGTCGCCTCCTCCCGCTCGCCGGCCCGCCGGAATCTCAACCGGCGATAGCCGCCAGCAGCTCTTGCCGGCTCGGGCCGAGACGCGGCTCGTCGCGCCATCCCGCCCCGAGCTCGTCGACCTTGGCGGCCAACCTCGGGTCGGCCAGCGTCTGCTCCGGCGTGCGGAACACCATCCCCGCGTCGAACGTGGCCCGCTGCAGCTCGTGGTCCTGGGCCGAGGCGAAGTTGAACCGGTTGAACTGCTCCCAGAACGGGTCCTCGGGCTCGTAGGGGACCCCGGCCGCCTGCGCCTCGCACTGCGCCAGCCGGTGCCGGTCAAAGCGCAGCGTCGAGTCGTACCAGGGCTCGGCCGTTGCCGCGGTCACCTCGGCCCAGCCGGTGGCGAAGGCCACCGGGTCGTCGAGCGGGCCAACCCGCAGGTGGTCGCGGAGAGCGACCGCGTGGACCATCCCGATCGAGATGCCCCGGCCGAGCGAGGGGTTCGTGCAGGCGAAGGCGTCGCCCACGGGCACGATCCCGGTGGCCACCGGACGGCCGTCGACGACGTAGCGCCGGCGTCGGTCCTCGATCTTGGCGATCGTCCGCACGTCCTCCAGCGGCTCGCCGTCCAGCCAGTGCGCGGCGAGCGGCAGGAGCTGCACCACGGCGGTGTACCGCTCGTTGTCGCGGAGCGGCCGGACGTCGGCGTCCTTGGCGCTCGTGACGAGCACGACCGCCCACGTGCCGTTGTCGGACGCGATCGTGAGGGCCGAGAGACTCTCGTAGTGCTGGAGGGGCGGCCCGATGTACACCGGGTGCTCGCCCGTCGGCGAGCGGAAGTGGCGGCCGTAGTACATGAAGCCGGAGTCCTCGAGCTCGTCGACCGGCCGTCGGGCGCCCGCCGCCTCGAGCCAGGCCGCTGCCGGCGAGCGCCGGCCGGCCGCGTCGACCACGAGGTCGCAGGTGAGCTCCTCGTCTCCGTCCGTGCGCACGCCCGTCACCTGGGGCACGCCCGGCGCGGCCGGCGTGCCGGTGAGCAGCCCCTCGACGCTGACCCCCCGGCGGACGGTGACGCCCGGCGTGGCGTTGGCCACCCGGGCCACGACCGACTCGACGACCGGCCGACGGGCGGTCACCTGCGCGAAGCGCTCGTCGCCGGGCAACGAGCCCCCTTTGAACTCGTCGGGGATCGTGTCGATGAAGTTCTCGACCAGCCCGCCGGCGGCCGCCAACTCGTCGAGCACCTCGGGCAGCTCGGTCTCGGCCTCCTGGCGGAACCGGGCCAGGAGCGCGTGGGGCAGGCGGAACTGGTTCACGCCGCGGCGCTCCCACGAATCCCACGCCTCGTCCGGCGTGGCCACCGGCGCCGGGTCGCGCTCGAGCACCGTGACCGTGTGGCCGTCCTTGGCGAGGAGCATCGCCGTCGAAAGACCGATCGGCCCAGCCCCGGTCACCACCACGTTGGCCATGTCGCTCGCTCCCCGCGCTCGCTCCCGGCAGGGTAGCCCGGCCGGCCTTCGCCGCGGCGGGCGAACGAGGCCCGCCAGCGGCCGCCAGGGACCGCCCCACGGCCTTGTCCGAAACCCGCCAGACGAGACCCCGCAAAAGCGCGACGATGCTCTCGTGCTCGAGGACTTCGACCGCTGCTACCGGGCCGTGCAGTCCCGCGACGCCCGCTTCGACGGGTGGTTCGTCACGGCCGTCACCTCGACCCGCATCTACTGTCGTCCGAGTTGCCCGGCCCGCACGCCCCATCCCGAGCACGTCCGCTTCTACTCGGCCCCGGCCGCCGCCCAGGCGGCGGGATTCCGGGCCTGCCTGCGGTGCCGGCCCGACGCCGCGCCCGGCTCGCCCGAGTGGAACACCCGGGCGGACGCCGCCGGACGGGCCATGCGCCTCATCGCCGACGGCGTCGTCGACCGGGAGGGCGTCGTCGGCCTCGCCCGGCGCCTCGGCTACAGCGAGCGGCAGCTGCACCGGGTCCTCGTGGCCGAGGTCGGCACGGGGGCCCTCGCCATCGCCCGGGCCCAGCGGGCCCAGTCGGCCCGGTTGCTCCTCGAGACGACCGAGCTGCCCGTGGCGCACGTGGCGTTCGCCGCGGGCTTCTCGAGCGTGCGGCAGTTCAACGACACGGTGCGCGCCGTGTTCGGCCGCCCGCCGAGCGAGCTGCGGCGGCGCCACCGGCGCCCGAGCGGGCCGGGTGAGGCGCCGGGGCCGGGGGCCGTCGCCCTCCGCCTCGCCCACCGGGCGCCCTTCGCCTCGGCCGAGCTCTTCGCGTTCCTCGCCGCCCGGGCCGTCCCCGGCATCGAGGCCGCGGTCGACGGCCGTTACCGGCGCAGCGTCCGCCTCGCGCACGGCGACGGCGTCGTCGAGCTGTGGCCCTCCGCCGGCTACGTCGCCGCACAGGTCTGGCTCGACGACCTTCGGGACCTCGGGAGCGCGGTCAGCCGCTGCCGACGGCTCCTCGACCTCGACGCCGATCCGGTGGCAGTGGACGAGGTCCTCGGGGCCGACACCCTTTTGCGCCCCTTCGTCCGGGCCACGCCGGGACGGCGGGTGCCCGGGTCGGTGGACGGGGCGGAGCTCGCGGTGCGGGCGGTCATCGGCCAGCAGATCTCGATCCCCGGCGCGGCCACCGTCGCCGGTCGCCTCGTCGCCGCGGCCGGCCGACCCCTGCGCCACCCGCAGGGACCCGTCACCCACACGTTCCCGGGACCGGCCGAGCTCGTCGACGTCGACCCCGCCGCCCTCCCGATGCCGGCGTCGCGCCGGGCAGCGGTCACCACGCTCGCCGGGGCGCTCGCCGCCGGCGACCTCGTCATCGACCCCGGCGCCGACCGGGCCGAGCTCGAGCAGCGGCTGCTCGCCCTGCCGGGCGTCGGCCCGTGGACCGCCTCCTACGTGGTCCTGCGGGCCCTCTCCGACCCCGACGCCTTCCTGCCCAGCGATCTCGGCGTCCGCCGGGGCCTCGCCCGCCTCGGCCAGCCCGACGACCCGGCCAGTGTCACGGCCCGGGCCGAGCGCTGGCGCCCCTTCCGGGCCTACGCCGTGGGCCACCTGTGGGCGGCCGCCGCCCGAGCTCTCCCGAACGCCTCCGCCCCCCGCGGGGCCCGACCGACGAAGAAAGCGAGTGTTGCCGCATGATGACCACCGACGCCCCCGTCCACACCCCGACCCGCCGCCCGGACGGCGCCACGGCGACGCTCGTCGTGGCCAGCCCGGTCGGCCCGCTCGTGCTGCACGGCAACGAGCGCGCCCTCGTGCGCCTCGACCTGCCGGGCACCACGACGGTGCCGGTCAGCGACGACGAGCTCCCCGAGCCCCTGCTCAAGGCGGCCGGGCAGCTCGACGAGTACTTCGCCGGGCAGCGTCGCCAGTTCGACGTGCCCTCGGCGCTCCACGGCACCGAGTTCCAACGCCGGGTCTGGACGACGCTCGCCGGCATCCCCTACGGCGAGACCATCAGTTACGCCGAGCTCGCCCGCCGGGTCGGACGGCCGACGGCGTTCCGGGCGGTGGGCCAGGCCAACGGGGCCAACCCGATCCCGATCGTCTTCCCGTGCCACCGGGTGGTGGCGAGCTCCGGGGGCCTCGGGGGCTACGGGGGCGGCCTCGACCTCAAGCGGCGGCTGCTCGCGTTGGAGGGCGTGAGCGACTGGGATTGACGGCCGCGTCGCAGATCCCGAGGTGGCGGCCCTTGGCACGGCGGTGCCGGGGGAGGACAATGGAGGGAGAGGGATCGCCGGACGGCGCTCCCGACCGGACCGCCGGGCACCCTCGGTCGAGAAGGGAGCTTGCGATGACGTCGCCGAGCTCGCACGAGGAGCTGGATCCGCCGGGCTGAGCCCGCGTCACCGTGGTCGGTGACGCCGCCGGTCGCCCGTCCGGACCCATGGCTCTTTGACCCAGGCCGCAGCTGCGGTCGGCCCGAACCGACCCAGCCGGTGAGGAGGTCGCCAAACGACGCCGGGACGGCGGGCGACACCTGACAACAGAACAGAACGTGAAGGAGCCGGCCGGTGGCCGGCTCCTTCCGCGCCGGGCGGCGGCGGGCCGGCGCTGTGTCAGGCTGGCGCACCATGGAGACGGCCGACAGCGTCCGCGAGAGCTTCGCCCTCACGGACCGCGTGGCCATCGTGACCGGCGCCGGGAGCGGCATCGGTCGGACGACGGCCGAGGTGCTCGCCGGCGCCGGCGCGGTGGTCGTGTGTGCCGACGTGAACGAGGCGGCGGCCGAGGAGACGTCCTGGGGCATCACGACGGGTGGCGGCCGTTCCCTCGCTCGCAGCCTCGACGTGGCCGAGGCCGAGGAGGTGCACGTCCTCGTCGACGACGTCGTCCGACTGCACGGCCGGCTGGACGTCATGTGCAACATCGCCGGCACGATGCACGACGCCGACCTCCTCGAGCTCGAGGAGGATGCCTTCGACCGGCTGTTCGCCGTGAACCTGAAAGGGGTCCTGTTCGGCTGCCAGGCCGCCGGCCACCAGATGGTGGGCCAGGGCTCGGGGAGCATCGTCAACATGGCCTCGGCCGCCGTGCTGACCCCGGCCCCGGGCATCGGCGCCTACGCCATCTCGAAGGCGGCCGTCGTGCAGCTGACCCGGACGCTCGCCGTCGAGATCGGCCGCTACAACGTGCGCGTGAACGCGGTGGCCCCCGGCTTCGTGCCGACCGGCATGACGAGCCGCTACTACCGCCGACCGGACGGTACGGTCGACGAGGAGCTGCGCGACGCGGTGTTCAAGCCCATGGCCAAGGGGGCGCCGCTGCGCCGGCTGGGCGAGACGAAGGACATCGCCTACTGCATCCTCTACCTGGCCTCGGACGCCAGCACGTTCCTCACCGGCCAGCTGCTCAGCCCGAACGGCGGGGTGGCGATGCACTGACCGGTCGTCGAGGGACGACACCGGGACTTCCGGTTCGACGGTCCCCACCCCCGTTCCGTGCCCCCCACCCAGGGTGCCGCCCCGGTCCGACGAGTCGACTGACCCCTCCGGCCTTCGACCGGCGCCGCGAACGTCAGCAGTGGCCGTCCCGCGAGCACCGTGCCGGCGCTCGGCCCCGTCCATGTGACGAACGAGACGTCCCCGGGCGCCCTCCCGATCCCAGCGACCCCACCTACACTGCAGCCGGTGGGCCGGAGGGGGCTGGCAGTCCTCGTCGTCGCCATCGGAGCGGCGTCGTGCACGACCACCATGGCGACCCCGCCGACGGCCCCCGGCGCACCGAGCGCCGTGACCGGCCGGGTGCCGACGTCGGTGCCGGCCGGCGGCGTCGTGCTCGACCAGGTGGGCCCGGGTGGTCGGCTTGTCGGCGTCGAGGCGTACCTCTACCCGCCGAAGCCCTCGCCCGGTGACCTGAGCGCCCGGGCCGCCCTGCGGGCCGCCGACGGCGCGCTCGGCGGGGCGCCCGCCACCCCTTCGCGCACGGTCCTCGCCCGGGTCACGCTGCCCGGGACGCTGCCCGCGCCCGGCGCGACGGCGGGGAGCGGCGCCGTCGTCCGCCGCGAGGCCTGGGTGGTCGAGTCGAAGCTCCCCAACCCCCACGAAGAGCGGACCTGCCCGAGCGGATCGGCCTGCTCCTTGGGTCAGGTGACCGAGTCGGTCGAGATCGTCGACGCCAGGACGGGGCAACAACTCGCCGGCTTCGAGACCAACTGATCCCAGATCTGACGGTCCGTCAGCTCGCGCTACGCTCGCCCGACATGGCCGACCTGCCGCTCATCGTGTCCGTCGACGACCACGTCGTCGAGCCCGCCACCGTGTGGACCGACCGCCTCCCGGCCAAGTACGCCGACGTCGGACCGCGGGTGGTGCGGGCCCCGATGGGCGAGATCACGTTCCTCGGCGGCAAGCTCACCGTGAAGCCCGGCTCCGAGGGCCGGCCGGCCGACTGGTGGCACTACGAGGACCTCCGCCGCCCGCTCCTCCGGGTGGACTCGGCCGTGGGCGTGCCCCGCGACGAGGTGACGATGAAGGGCATCACCTTCGAGGAGATGCGCCCCGGCTCCTACGGGGTGCAGCCCCGGCTCGAGGACATGGATGTGAACCATCTCGAGGCCTCCCTCTGCTTCCCCACGTTCCCCCGGTTCTGCGGCCAGACCTTCCTCGAGGCCAAGGACAAGGAGCTCGCCCTCCTGTGCGTTCGGGCCTACAACGACTGGATGGTCGAGGAGTGGTGCGGGGAGGCCGCCGGCCGACTCATCCCCCTCACGCTCGTGCCGCTGTGGGACGCCCGCCTGGCGGCCGAGGAGGTGCGCCGCAACGCGGCGCGCGGCGTGCGGGCGGTGTGCTTCAGCGAGATCCCACCCTTCCTCGGGCTGCCGAGCGTGCACGACCCGGAGGGCTACTGGGATCCGTTCTTCGCCGCGTGTGCCGAGACGCGGACCGTGGTGAACATGCACATCGGTTCGTCGTCGAAGATGCCGTCGACCTCGTCCGACGCACCGCCAGCCGTCGGCTCGACGTTGACCCACACGAACGCCACCTTCTCCCTCGTCGACTACCTCTTCTCCGGCGTCCTCGTGCGCTTCGCGGACCTGAAACTGGCCTACTCCGAGGGACAGATCGGCTGGATCCCCTACATCTTGGAGCGGGCCGACGTGGTCTGGAAGGAGAACCGCGGCTGGGGCGGCGTGGCCGACAAGATCCCCGACCCCCCATCGACCTATTTCAAGGACCACGTCTGGGGTTGCTTCTTCGACGACGCCCACGGCCTGCGCTCGGTCGAGGAGATCGGCGTCGACAACATCACCTACGAGTCGGACTATCCGCACTCCGACTCGACGTGGCCCCACACGAAGGAGATCGCCGAGCGCCAGATGGCCCGCCTCTCCGACGACGAGCGGCGCAAGATCGTCCGGGGCAACGCCATCAAGCTGTTCGGCCTCGACCTCGCCGCCTGAAGGCGGCTGGTGGCGGTGGCTGACGAAGGGCTCGTCCCCGACGACGTCGTCCTCGTGGTGCCGGAGGGCCGAGTGGTCGTCGGGATGCAGCTCCCCGTGCAGTCGCAGTCCACGATCTACGTGGCCGAGTGGGAGAAGAGCGCCGGGCCCGACGAGATCGCCGCGGTGGCCCGGGCGGCCGACGACGCCGGGTTCTTCTACGTGGGCGTCTGCGACCACACCGCCATCCCCCGCTCCCATGCCGAGGCCATGGGCACCGTCTGGTACGACACGACGGCCACGCTCGGCTGGCTGGCCGGCCTGACGACGCGCACCCGGCTGCTCTCCCACGTGCTCGTGCTGGCGCAGCGCCACCCGCTGCGGGCGGCCAAGGAGCTCGCCACGCTCGACCGCCTCTCGGCCGGCCGGCTCATCGTGGGGGTGGGGGCGGGCCACGTCGAGGCGGAGTACGAGCTGTTCGGGGACTTCGCCGCCCGCGGGCGCGACACCGACGAGGCCATCGTGGCGGTGAGCCGGGCCCTGACCGACGAGTTTCCCGTCCTCGACGGCCCTCGCTGGCCGGCGGCCGACTTCGGCGTGGCCCCGCGCCCGGTGCAGACGCCGCGGCCCCCGATCTGGGTCGGCGGCTCGACGCCCGCCGCGCTGCGGCGCACGGCGAAGCTGGGCGACGGCTGGCTCCCGCAGGGGACCCGGCGCCGGGACCTCCCCGGCCAGATCGCCGAGATCCGGCGCCTCCGCGAGGCCTACCGGGGCGGCGCGCCGCTCGACATCGGCACGATCGCCGAGCCCATCTACCTCGTCGGGCCGGGCTCGCCCGGCGACCCCGGATGGGAGCTGCCGCGCTTCGTGCTCCGGGGCGGCCCCGACGAGGTGGCGGCCTCGCTGCGCGAGCTGGCGGCGATGGGGGTGAACCACCTCCAGGTCCGCTTCCTCTGCCGTTCGGCCGCCGAACTCTGCGACCAGGTGGCCGCCTTCGGCTCGGCGGTCGGCCCGCTGCTCGACGGCTGAGCGCCAGAGGACCCGACCGAGACCCACGGAGGAGAACCGCATGACCACCACGACCGCCCCGGAGGGCCGGCTGTTCATCGGCGGCGAGTGGGTCGCAGCCGGCGGCGGCACCTACGGCATCGTGAACCCGGCCACGGAGGAAACCGTGGGCCCGGCCCCCGAGGCCACGGCGGCCGACGCCCGGGCCGCCGCCGAGGCGGCCGCCGCGGCCCTGCCGGCCTGGGCCGCCCGTCGGACCGAGGAGCGGTGCGCGCTCATGCGCGAGGCCGCCCGGGCCATCCGGTCCAAGGCCGACGAGCTGCTCCCGCTCGTGATCGCCGAGACAGGAGCCACCGCCACGGTCGGCTCGCGCATGCAGGTGCCGGTGGCCGCCGACCGCTTCGAGCGCTACAGCCGCGACCCCCGCCCCGTGCTCGAGACGCCGCTCCTCCCCCAGGTGGTGGGGGCCACCCCCCTCGCGCCCGGCGGGCTGATCGGCGGCCTCGTCAACCGCCAGCCGGTCGGCGTCGTGACCTGCATCACGTCCTACAACTTCCCGCTCGTCAACATGGCCGGGAAGGTCGCCCCGGCCCTCGCCGCCGGCAACACCGTCGTCGTGAAGCCGGCTCCCCAGGACCCGCTGGCCGTCGTCGAACTCGTCCGCATCCTCGAAGAGGTGGGCTTCCCGCCCGGGGTCGTGAACCTCGTGAACTCCTCCGGTCCGGAGGCCGCCGCCGCGCTGGTCGAGGCACCCGAGGTGGACATGGTGAGCTTCACCGGCTCGACCGAGGTTGGGACGAGGATCGCCGAGGCCGGCGGGCGGACGATGAAGCGCCTGCTGCTCGAGCTCGGGGGCAAGGGCGCCTGCCTCGTGTTCGAGGACGCCGACGTCCGGGCCGCCCTCACCTGCATCGCCTCGACCTGGACGTTCCACTCGGGCCAGATCTGCACCGCGCCGACGAGAGCCGTCGTGCACCGCAGCCTGGTCGACCAGGTGCGCGACGGCCTGGCCGCTCTGGCCGGGCACCTGCCGGTCGGCGACCCGAACGACAAGGCCACGGTGGTCGGGCCCCTCATCTCGGCCGCCCAGCGGGCGCGGGTGGAGGCGGCGGTGGCCGGGGCGAGGGAGGAGGGTGGCGAGGTGGTGGTCGGCGGCGAGCGGCCGGCCGAGCCGGCGCGGGGCTTCTACGCCGCGCCCACCCTCGTCGTCGGCGACAACTCGATGAACGTGGCCCAGAAGGAGATCTTCGGCCCGGTGGTCACGCTGATCCCGTTCGACGACGACGACGAGGCGGTGGCCATCGCCAACGACAGCGACTACGGCCTCTACGACTACGTCTTCTCGGGCGACACCGGACGGGCCTTCCGGGTGGCCAAGCTGCTGCGGGCCGGCCACGTCGGGGTGAACACGGCCCAGCGCAACCACGAGGCCCCGTTCGGGGGCTTCAAGCGCAGCGGTATCGGTCGGGACGGCGGCGACTACGGGCTCCTCGCCTACACCGAGGTCCAGAGCATCCTCTGGAACGGCTGAAAGCCCAGCTCAAGGGCCGACCGGACCCCAGCCGGGACGTGCCCTACCATGACGGACAGGGCTGAGACCTAGGCGGATCCACCTGGACACGGAGGGGACTGGTGGCGGGGAACGTGGGTCTCTCGGCGCCCTCGGCGGCAAGTCGACGGGCGGTCGTGGTGGCGGGCTGCGTGGTGGTGGGGGCGTCGACGGCGCTCCCCTGTTACGCCGTGGCCGTCCAAGCACAGAAGCAATTGCCACCCGGGGCTATTCCCCCGGGCGGGCAGTACACGCTGAACCTGTGGCAGCTGCCGGGATCCTGGCAGTTCCTGGCCTGGGTGATGGTGGTCATCGCCCTCGCCGGGTCGGTGATCGCCCTCCGGGGTGACCGGCGGCGGGTCAACAACAACGGGCTGCTGACGGGGCTGGTGGCCCTCGTGCCGCTCCTGATGGGCTTCTTCCACTTCACCGGCACGCACACGCTCACGGTGACGGGGATGGCCACGCCGACCACCTACACGATCTCGGCCAAGCTCGTACCGGTCATCGGCACCGACCTCGCCTTCGTGGCCACGGCCTTCCTCCTCGTGTGGCCCTTCGTCTGGACCGTCGTCAGCGGTCGCCTCGGGTCGACGCTCGAGTCCACCGTCGTGCCCATCGGGAGTGCCGACATGAGCCAGGACCCCACGGCCGAGGGGTACCCCATGACGACGTTCTCGAGCAGCGCCTTCCCGGGCGCCGACCAGCACGTGGCCGCGGCCACCGCCGCCACGTCGAGCGTGGCGCCGCCCCTGGCCCACGCCGCCGTGGGCAACGGCGTACCGGTCGCCGCCGGTTCGGCGGCCACCTTGGACCCCGGTCGGGCCCCGAACATCGGCGACCTGCCATCCCTCACCGACGTGGTCGGCTCGTTCAACGTCACCGCGGTCCCGCCGGGGCCGAACGGTGCGCCGACCGGCTACGAGCCGGGTTGGCGGATGGACCCCGCCATGCCCAGCCGTCTCCGCTGGTGGGACGGCGTGCAGTGGACCGAGCACACGAGCATGCCGGGCGCCTGAGCCCGGCGGTCCGCCGGGGGGGCCCGGCTACAGTCGGCTGAGTGACCGCGCGCCAGCGCTTCGACGAGGTGGCGCGCGAGGTGCGCAACTGGGGTCGTTGGGGTGACGACGACCAACTTGGCACCTTGAACCTGATCGACGGGGCGGCCCGCCGACGCGCCGCCGCGGCGGTCGTGACGGGTGTGGCGTACCCGCTCGGCCTACCGCTCTCCGAGCGCGAGGGCATCCAGGCGGGCTTCGTCCCGGGCCGGGTGAACCCCATGCGGACGATGATCGCGGTCAACGAGCCCCTGAGCGACGACGCCGAGTGGATCTGCAGCAGCGAGGACGTCGTCGTGATGGCCCTGCAGTGCGCCACCCACTGGGACGGGCTGGCCCACGTGAGCTACGGCGGGCTCCTCTACAACGGCCAGCCGGCCTCGTCGGTGACCTCGGCCGGGGCCCGGCGCTGCGGGATCCACCTCGTGACCACGCTGGTCGGCCGGGGCGTCCTCCTCGACGTGGCCCGGGCCAAGGGCGCCGACGTGCTCGAGCCCGGCTACCCCATCACAGCCGAGGACCTCGACGAAGCGGCCGCCCTCGCCCGGGTGGCGGTCGCCCCCGGCGACATCGTGCTCGTCCGCACAGGTCAGATGGTCCACCTCGGCCGGCCGGGACCCGACGGCACGGCAGGGGCGAAGCGCGACGTCATCCGCTACACGTGGCCCACGCCGGGACTGACCGTCGGCACGGCCCGCTGGTTCGCCGCCCACGACGTGGCCGCCGTGGCCACCGACACCCTGGTGCTCGAGGTGTTCCCCTGCGAGGACGACGACCTCTATCTCCCCGTCCACCTCCTCCACCTGGTGGAGATGGGCCTCACGCAGGGCCAGAACTTCGTGCTCGACGACCTGGCGGCGGCGTGCGCCGAGGACGGCCGCTACACGTTCTTCCTCGATGCCACCCCGCTCCCCTTCACCCACGGCCTCGGCTCACCGGTCAACCCGGTGGCCGTCCGCTGAGGCACCGAGCCGCGGCTCAGCCGCCCTCGTCCGCCAGGGCGGCGCCCATGGCCTCGAGGCCGTCGAGCACGGCCCTCGCCCCCTCCTCGTCGACCGCGGCGTAGGCCGGACGCACGAGGGCGTCGGTCAGCTCCTCGGCCGCGGCCTTCCTGGCCCGGTGCTCCTCGGTGATCTCCGGCACCTCGTCCTCGCCCCAGCCGAACATGGCCCAGTCGTCCGGCCGCTTGATGTAATGGGCCTCGCGGGGCGTGAGCCCGCTGGCCACGACGGCCACCAGGTGGGCGCTGCCTCGGTACTCGCGCAGCACCGTCAGGAGCTGCATCGCCCGGGCCGGCGGGTCGTCGGCCAGCGGCAGGGCGGCGACGCCGGCGTAGAGGGCGAGCGCGGCGGGGTCGGCGGCGTCGTTCACCGCGCCGGCCGCCGCACAGAAGGCCTCCAGGCCCGGCAGGTCCGAGAACTGCTGTCGGCCGAACGCAGCGCCGCACTCGAGGTAGGCGCGAGCGGCCTCACGCGGGTCGACCTTCTCGCGGGCCGTGTTCCACATCTTCTCGACGAGCGACGGCTTGAAGTAGCCGAGGGCGCTCGCCACGACCGGCGCCTCGACGTCACCGAGCACGCCGCCCCGGCCGAGGAAGTAGAAGCGCAAGCCGTCGAGGCCGAACTCCTTGCCCCTCTCGAGGGTCTCGGGGACGAAGTAGAAGGCCCACCCCATGTCGTTGATGGCAGGACAGGCGGTGGCGACGAGCTCGTCGGTCGTGGTCATGGCCAGCGAGCGTAGGTCAGCCGCCGGCCGCCGGGCCCGGTCGGCCCGTCACCGCGAAGTGCACCAGCCGCGCCTCGCTGTCGAACAGGTCGTTGGCCGGCACGCCGAGCGCCGAGAGCGCCGCCCGGCGACGGGCCACGCTGGCCAGCATGGCGACGAGACTGACGGCCACCGCCACGGGGTGGTCGGCGGCCGCCGAGCCGTGTGACGCCACCGCGGCGGCGAGGGCCATCGTGAGCGCCCGGAGGGCCCGGACCCGCACCCCGGCCAGCGGTGTGTCGAGGTCGGCCGCCAGGTCGAGCACGTAGAAGAGCGACCGGTTGGCCTCCCAGTAGTCGAGGAAGCCGCGGCAGAGTGCCTGGGACGTGGCCCAGCTGGCCGCCGGCGACCACTCCCCGCCCACGAGCTCGGCCAGGCCGACGCCGTCCTCCACCAGGTCCTCGGCCAGTACCGAGATGGCCTGCTCGACGTTGCCGAAGTACTGGTAGAAGGTGGCCGGCGAAGTCCCGGCGCGGCGGGCGATGTCGGTGACGGTGACCGAGCGCCACGACGTCGCGGCCAGGGAGTCGGCCGTCGCTTCGAGCAGGCGTTGGCGGGTGGCCCGGCCCCGCCGACCGGGCACCCGGCCGTCGGTGGCCACCGGGGCGCCGGTCATGGGGCGCGAGAGTAGTTTTCCGCGGTGGTGGGAGCGCCCCACAGGTGCCCCCGCCGAGTGCGCCATGCCGGTCGAGCCACAGCCCCCCGAGCCATCCGTCGCCGCCAGTGGCGTGGCCTCGTGGCCGCGCCGCGCCGGGGACTGGCTCGCCCGTCGCGACCCCGGCCTGCGGGCCACCAAGAAGTCGGTCCGAGCCGCCGTCTTCGTGCCGCTCGCCTTCGCCGTCGCAGAGTACGGCACGGCCAACCCGCAGACCCCGCTCTTCGCCTCCTTCGGGGCGGTCGCCTTCCTCCTGTTCGCCGACTTCGGCGGCACGCCCGTCGTCCGTCTGCGGGCCAACCTCATGCTCTTCCTGACGGGCGCGGTCTTCATCACGCTCGGCACGCTGGCCTCCTTGCACCCGGTGGTCGCCGTCGTGGCCATGGGCGTCGTGGCCTTCGTGGTCCTCTTCGCCGGCGTCACCTCCCCACAGGTCGCCGTCGGGTCCACGGCCGCCCTCCTCACGTTCATCCTCCCGGTGGCCGTGCCGGCGGCCCCCTCGGCGGTGCCCGACCGCCTGCTCGGCTGGGTCCTCGCCGCGGCCTTCGCTATCCCGGCCCTCTTCCTCCTGTGGCCGGGGCGCTGGAACGACCCGCTCCGGCGGGGCATCGCCCGGGCCGCTCGGGCCCTCGCCGACCTGGCGTCGGCCCACGCCGAGGGCCGCTTCGACGGCGCCGGCCGGGACAGGGCCGAGGCGGAGCTCGGCGCGCTGCGGCGCCAGTTCGAGGCCACCCCCTACCGCCCGACCGGGGCCGGGCCGTCGGACGTGGCGGTGAGCATGCTGGTCGGCCGCCTCGAGTGGGTGGGGGCCAACGCGGTCGAGCGCCCGCAGGCGGGCCCCGACGCCCTCGCCGCCCCCGAGGTGCGGCGGGCCAACGCGGCCGTGTCCGAGGTCCTCACCGACATCGCCGCGGTGGTGGACGGCGAGGGCGGCCAGGCGGGCGACCCGTCGACCGACGCGCTGGCCGGTGCCGTCGTGCGTCTCCAGCGGGCCTTGACGGCGGCCACCGCTGCGGCCGTGGATGGCTTCATGGCCGCAGCCCGACCGTCCCCCGAGACGACCCACGACCCGACGGCCCTCCGGCCGGCGTCGACCTCGCTCGTCGACGAGATCGACCCGAGCTTCCGCACCCGCTGGTTGGCCCTGGCCACCGAGATGGCCGCCGAGCTGGCCGAGCAGGCCGGTGGGCAGATGGGACGCTACGACCTCCGATCGGTCATCACCCGGGCCCGGGCGTTCCTCGAGAACGCCGGCCGCATCGCCGCGGCCGAGCTCCACCCCCGCTCGGCCTGGCTCCGCAACAGCCTCCGCGGGGCCATCGGCCTCGCTCTCGCCGTCGCGGTGGTCGAGGTGACCTCGGTCCAGCACGGCTTCTGGGTGGTCCTCGCCGTCCTCTCGGTGCTGCGGTCCAACGCGCTCGGCACGGGGTCGACGGTGCTCCGAGCGCTGGCCGGGACGGTGGCCGGCGTCATCGTCGGCTCGGTCGTGCTCGTCGTCGTGGGGCACCACACCCAGGTGCTCTGGATAGTGCTGCCGGTGGTGGTGCTCGCCGCGGGTTTGGCGCCGTCGCTCGTGTCGTTCGCCGCCGGCCAGGCCGGCTTCACCGTCCTCGTCGTCATCCTGTTCAACATCATCGAGCCGGCCGGCTGGCGGGTCGGGCTCGTCCGCATCGAGGACATCGCCATCGGCTGTGGCGTGGCCCTCGTGACGGGGCTCCTCTTCTGGCCGAGAGGTGCGGCGGCCCAACTGGGCCGGGCGCTCGGCGACGCCTTCTCCGACGCCGCGGCCTACTTCGGGGCCGAGGTCGAACGCATCACGTCGCGAGCGGATGCGCCGGCCCTGTCCGAGCAGCGGGCCGCGGTGCGCTCCGCCCGCCGCCTCGAGAGCGCGTTCCGCCAGTACGTCGCCGAGCGCGGCGCCAAACCCGCCGCCCTCCACGACGTCACCGGTCTCGTGAGCGGGGCCGCACGCGTCCGGCTGGCCGCCGAGTCCCTGGCCCAGCTGCCCACGTCCGAGGAGGACCCGGGGCGTGAACCCGAAGCGGTCAGGAAGGCCGCGCGCGAGCTCAGCCGGTGTTGCGACCTCACCACGGACTGGTTCGCCGCCTTCGGCCACGCCCTGGCCGGACGGCACGCCGTGGCGCCGGCCCCGCCCGACGGCCACGACGAGCTGCACGAGCTCCTGCTCCGCGCGTTCGACGCCGCCCGGGAGGCGGGTCGACCCTGCGACCTGCACCTGACGCTCCGGATGCTGTGGGCCGACGAGCGCCTCGAAGACACCGCCTCTCTCCAAGAGGCCCTCGCCGAGACGGCCGACCGCATGGTGGCGGCCGACCGTCCGGCCCCGCAGCCGTAACCGGGGCCCAGGGAATGCCCCGGTTATCGTGGCCGGCGTGCAGGAGGCCGTCGCCCGACCGTTGACCCGCGCCCAGGAGGCCCGGCGGCAACGGGTGATCGACGCGGCCATGGGCCTCGGCCTCGAGGGCGGCTACGAAGCCGTCCAGATGCGCGACGTGGCCGCCCGGGCCGACGTCGCCATGGGCACCGTCTACCGCTACTTCACAAGCAAGGACCACCTGCTGGCGGCGACCCTCGTGCACTGGGTCGAGCAGCTCGACGCCCGGCTGGCCCAGCAGCCGGCCCGCGGGGCCACGGCCGGCGAGCGGGTGCTCGAGGCGCTCGACCGGGGGCTGCGGGCCATGAGCCGCCAGCCCCGTCTCGTGGCCGCGGTCTTTACGTCCCTCTCCTCGCCCGACCCCGCCGCCGTGGCCTGCCAGCAGCAGATCACCCTCGTCATGGAGGGGATCATCACCCGGGCCATCGGTGACCCCCCGCCGCCCGACCTGGCCGACCGGGCCCGCATCATCGGCCACGTCTGGTACTCGGCCCTCGTGGGCTGGATCACGGGATGGTCCACGATGGGCCGCGTGTACGACGAACTGGCGGTGGCGGTGGGCCTGCTCTTGCCGGGTGAGCGCCCGCACGGCGTCTGAAACACCACTTGTAACGTGTTGCAGTAGCCCCGCCGTCGTGGTCGAATCGCGCTCCTGGCGCCGTCCGGCCGTCGATCGGCCCCCGGGGGCGCCCTCGGAGAAGGAGGACACGATGCGCGCAGCGGTCTGCCAGGCGACCGGCGACGAGAAGGTCGTCATCTTCGACGACGTGACGTTGGGCGACCCCGGGCCGGGCCAGGTCCGGGTGAAGCTGCATGCCGCCGGGATCTGCCACTCCGACGCCCACGGCATGAACGGCACCCTGCCGCAGCTGTCGCCCTTCGTCCCCGGCCACGAGGGGGCCGGAGAGGTCGTGGCCGTTGGCGACGGCGTCTCGACGGTCAACGTGGGCGACCACATCATCGTGGCCTGGAACCCCGTCTGCGGGCACTGCCCGGCCTGCCTCCGCGGCCAGCCCAACCTCTGCGTCACGGTCCTCTTCACCATCGCCATGACCGCCAACTTCCACCGGGGCGACGACGCCATCATGGGTTTCGTCGGCATCGGCACCTGGGTCGAAGAGGTGGTGCTGCCCATCGAGGCGGTCGTCGTCATCCCGAAGGACATCCCCTACGAGGTGGCCGCCCTCATCGGCTGCGGCGTGACGACCGGCGTCGGGGCGGCCATCAACACGGCCAAGGTGCAGCCGGGCTCGTCGGCCGTCGTGATCGGCTGCGGTGGCGTCGGCATCTCGGCCATCCAGGGCGCCCGCCTCGCCGGTGCGGCGGAGATCCTGGCGGTCGACACGGTCCCCCAAAAGCTGGAGGACGCCAAGCGCTTCGGGGCCACCCACGGCGCCCACCCCGACCAGCTGGCCGAGGTGGCCGCTCAGCTCACCGGAGGCGAGGGCTTCGACTACGCCTTCGAGTGCATCGGCATCCCACCCACGTTCCGGGCCGCCTGGGACGCCACCCGGCGGGGCGGGACCACCGTCATCGTGGGTGCGGGCAGCGACGACCAGAAGCTCGAGCTTGGTGGCTTCGAGATGTTCTTCCAGAACAAGCGGCTCCTCGGCAGCTACTACGGCGAGGCCGACGTGCGCACGTTCTTCCACAAGCTCATCCGCCTCTGGCGGGCCGGTCGCATCGACCTCGAGGGGATGATCAGCCGGCGCCTCGAGCTCGACCAGATCAACGAGGGCCTCGACGCGATGCGCAAGGGTGAGGTGATCCGCCAGGTCGTCATGCTCTGACCTGATGGCCGTGCCCGGGTCCGCCCGGCCACCGCCGATAAGGTCGCAGCGTGAGCGCCCCGAGCGCGCCCGACGCGGTCATCGAAGTCAAGGGACTGACGAAGCACTTCGGCAACGTCGAGGCCGTCCGCGGTCTCGACTTCGTCGTCCCCCGGGGTCGGGTCACCGGGTTCCTCGGGCCCAACGGCGCGGGCAAGACCACGACGCTGCGCATGCTGCTCGGCCTTGTGGCCCCCAACGCCGGGACGGCTACCGTCCTCGGCCGGCGCTACCAGGACCTCGACGAACCGGTGCGGCGAGTCGGCGCGGTGCTCGAAGCCACGAGCTTCCACCCCACGCGGCGGGCCCGCGACCACCTGAGGATGCTGGCGGTCGCCGCCGGCATCGACGAGCGTCGGGTGGGCGAGGTGCTCGCCCTCGTCGGGCTGGGCGACGCGGCCAAGCGGCGCGTCGGGGGCTTCTCCCAGGGCATGCGCCAGCGGCTGGAACTGGCCGGTGCCCTGCTCGGCCAGCCCGACGTCCTCATCCTCGATGAGCCGAGCAACGGCCTCGACCCCCAGGGGATCGCCTGGCTGCGCCAGCTCCTCCGCTACCTGGCCTCCCAGGGCACGACCGTTCTCGTCTCCTCCCACCTCCTGGCCGAGATGGCCCAGACGGTCGACGACGTCATCATCATCGCCGAGGGCCGCCTCCGGGCCGAGGGGACCATCGCCGAGCTGGCCGGTCAGGGCCGTTCGGCGATGCGGGCCCGCACCCCCGAGCCCGACCGTCTCGTCCAGGTGGCCCAGGCGGCCGGCTTCGCGCCGCGGCGGGTGGCCCAGGACACCGTGCTCGTCGGGGGGGCGCGTCCCGAGACACTCGGCCCGTTGCTCGCCCAGCAGCGCATCGTCATCTACGAGCTCACGAACGAGGGCACCGACCTCGAGTCGATCTTCCTGGCGCTGACCGCGCCGACGCCCGGCTCGTCCCCACCGGTGCAGGCAACGGCGCCGCCGTTCACGCCCGAGGAGCCCCGGTGATCCGCCTCATCCGCTCGGAGCTGCTCAAGCTGCGCACCACGTCGTCGCCATGGGTGCTCCTGATCGTCACCCTGCTCCTCACCGCGCTCGGCGTGATCACCGCCTTCCTCATCCCGAACGGCAACCGCGTGACGTTCGGTGCCCCCACCACCATCTACCGCTACCGCCTGTTGCTCGGCGCCGGTGATACCGCCGTCTGGATGTCGGCCATCCTGGGCATGCTCTGTGTCACCGGCGAGTACCGCCACAAGGTCATCACCACGACGCTCCTCGTCGAGCCGAAGCGGGCCTACGTGCTCGTGGCCAAGTCGGTGGCCTCGGTGCTGTGGGGACTGATCCTCTGCGCGAGCACCTTCGTCATGGTCGCCGCCCTCGGCCTCCCCCTGCTCTCGGCCGAGGGCGGTTCGGCGTCGATCCTTCTCCACCAGGCCGGCGCGGTCGTGCCCGGGCTGTTCGCGGCGTTCGCCATCATCGCCCTCTTCGGCGTGGGCTTCGGGACCCTCGTCCGCAACCAGGTGGTCGGGATCGTGGCCGTCCTCGGTGGCTCGTTCATCCTCGAGCCGATCCTCGACGGGCTCATCCCCTCCGTCGCCAAGTGGCTGCCGTCGGCGGCCGCGGGCGCCGTCGCCGGCGGTCTCGGCACCCGGGCCGACCGGGCGTTCCTCCTCTCCTGGTGGCTCGGCGCCCTCGTGCTCGCGGCGTGGGGGATCGTCCCGACGGTGATCGGCTACTTCACGACCTTCACCCGCGACGTCACCTGACCGGGGACCCCCGGGGGGTGTTGGCCCCGTCGGCTACCGGGCGCGAGTTCAGCGCGACGTGTAGAGGTCGACGAAGCGGCGCACCTCGCGCTCGATCTCGGCGTCCTCGGGGGCCAGGCCGAAGTACCCGCCGTGCGGCGCGGCCTCGAGCACGTGCAGTTCGGCCGGCACGGCCGCGGCGCGGAGCGCCCGGTGCAGGCGGACGGTGTTCGAGAGGAAGAGGTCACGGGTGCCGGTCACGAGGAGGGTCGGCGGAAACCCCTTGGTGAAGTCGCCGAACAGCGGCGAGACGTAGGGGTGGGCGAGGTCGTGCCCGGCTGCGTAGAGCAGGTTGGCCGGCATCAGGCTCGCGGTCAGGATGTTGTCGACGCCGAGATTGGTGCGGAACGAGTCCCCGGACTCGGTCAGGTCCACCTCGGGGGTGCGGAGCACCGCAGCGGCCGGCAAGGGCAGCCCTTCGTCCCGGGCCCGCAGGAGCAGGGCGGCGGCCAGGTTGCCGCCGGCCGAGCCGCCGCCCACGACGACGTCTTCGGGCCGGTGGTCGGCGAGGAGCGCCCGATAGGCGGCCAGGCAGTCGTCGAGGGGCGTCGGGTAGGGGTGGTCGGGCGGCATGCGGTAGTCGACGGCCCAGGTGGGCATCCCGACCTGGCCGGCGGTGATGGTCCCGGTGGCCTGACACGACTCGCCGCCGCCCATGATGAGGGCACCGCCGTGGATGTCGAGGTAGACCCGCCGATCGTCGGCGGCCGTCGTCTTCGGTCTGATCACGAAGGTCCCGACGCCGTCGAGGTCGATCTCCTCGACGGTGGCCTCGACGCCCGCCGCCCGGTCCCTCATCATCGCGAGGACCGAGCCGTCCCTCGACGCGACTAGGGCCCGCCATCCGTCCAGGTCGTCGGGCGCCGGGTAGGTGGCCCCCTCCCCGAGGCTCATCCCGAGCATCGCCTGCGCCGCCGGGCTGAGGAAGGTGGGAACCGGGATGTCCCGGGCCGGCACGTGGAGTGCGGGTCGGGTGTCGCTCGTGGTCATCCGGACGCTCCTCCGCTGACGATGGTGCTCTCCGCACTTCGTGCCTGGCCGAACCCGCCGAGGAAGTTACCGCCCTCGGATCTCGATCGTCGAGGAGCGCACGTTCGACCCGAGGACGACGCGTCTACCGACGTCGGCAACGTCGCTTGCCACGTCGACGGCCGAGTCGACCCGTTGGCCGCGTCCAGCAACCGGGCGTGCCAAGCTGGCCCGGAGCCCGACGAGCCGAGGAGGCGGACGTGCCCTGTGTCTTGGTCCACGGAGTACCCGAGACGGTGGCGGTGTGGGACCCGCTGCGCGCCCACCTGCGCCGTGACGACGTCGTGGCCCTCGGCCTTCCCGGGTTCGGGAGCCCGCGGCCCGCGGGCTTCTCGGCCACCAAGGAGGAGTACGCCGCCTGGCTCACCGACGAGCTCGCCGCGCTCCAGTCCGACGGCCCGATCGACCTCGTCGGCCACGACTGGGGCGGCGGCTTCGTCATCCGGGTCGTGAGCACCCGGCCCGAGCTCGTGCGCTCCTGGGTCACCGATGCCGCGGCGATCGGCGACGTCAACTTCGAGTGGCACGACTTCGCCAAGATCTGGCAGACGCCGGGGGCCGGCGAGGAGTTCTTCGACGCGCAGTTGGGCATTTCGCCGGAGGAGTCCGGGCCGCTCCTCGCCTCGGTCGGCGTGCCCGAGGACGACGCCGTCACCGTGGCCGGTTGGCTCGACCGGACGATGGCCGACTGCATCCTCGACCTCTACCGCTCGGCGGTCGACGTGGGAAGGGAGTGGGGACCGGCCTTCCGGGACGTCGCTGCGCCGGGCCTCGTGGTGCTGCCCTCCGACGACGGGTTCCTCTCGGCCGAGGGCGCCCGGGCGGGGGCGGCGTCGGCCGGCGCCCCGGTGGCCGAGCTCGACGGGCTCGGTCACTGGTGGATGCTCCAGGACCCCGTCCGCGGGGCCTCGGTCCTCGAGGACTTCTGGGCGACGCTCGCCTGAGGTCCCGCCGGTCCGCCGCTGGCCTCAGCTCGAGCGGCGCGGCGGCGCCAGCACGAGGCGCTCGAAGGGAGCGGTCGTGACCGTGGTCACGGGATCGCCCCCGTCTGGGCGGATGACCTCGAAGGCCACGTCGGTGCCGTCGGCCGTAGCCTTCGCCGCTTCGACGCCGTGCACGACGACGCGCAGCTCCTCTGGGAGGCGGTAGTCACCGTCCCTCGCCCAGCGCACGTGGGTGGCCCGGCGTACCGGGGCGACGGTGACCTTGTCGAGCCGGTGGGGGCGGTCGCCGTCCCCGGCGTCGTCGAAGTGCTCGCCAGTTGCCCGGCCCGTGTCGTCGGGGAAACAGTGCAGCGCGAGGACCCGCGGCTCGTGGCCGACGCCCAGCCGGCCGTCGTCGGTCACGCCTGCCGTGTAGTGGTCGTCGAGCGGCAACACCCGTCCGGCCCGCACGGCGAGGAGGGGTTGGCCGACCCCCGCCTCGAGTCGGGTGGTCCGGCCGCCGGCCACCGCGACGGCCTCGGGCCCCGACGCGCCGTCGACGTCGTCGACCGACGGTAGGGGCCGCCAGTGGTACCAGCCGCCGGCGGGCAGGGGCACCGGGCGGCCGCCGGTCGACGGCCGTGTGACCGGCGCGGCCAGGAGGGACGGCCCGAGGAAGAAGGCGTCGTCGACGTGCCAGAGCCGGCGCTCCGGCGAGGAGCCGGCCGTCTCGCCGGCCGAGGGTGCCGGCCAGGCGAGTGGTCGGACCATCGGCGTGCCACGCTCGGCCGCCTCGCGGGCCGCCGTGTAGAGGTAGGGCAGGAGGCGGTAGCGAAAGCGGATGAGCCGGCCGACGGCCGAGCGGTGGGGCTCGGGCCAGCGCCAGGGCTCCCGGGGCGGCGCGCCGACGACCGAGTGGGTCCGGCAGAACGGGAGGAGCACCGAGAGCTCCAGCCAGCGCACGTACAGCTCGGGGGTGGGGATGCCGTTGAAGCCGCCGATGTCACAGCCGCTGTAGGGGATGCCGGAGAGGCCCAGGCCGACGAGCGTGGCCACCTGCTGGCGGAGGCCGTCCCAGGTCGCCTCGATGTCGGCCGTCCAGTTGAAGGCCCACCGCTGGACGCCGGCCCAGCCGGCCCGGGAGACGACGACCGGCCGCTTCCCCGGCCGGGCCTCGGCCAGCGCCTCGTAGCCCACCTCGTCCATGAGGATGCCGTAGACGTTGTGGGCCTCCCGGTGGTCCCCGCCCCGGCCCTCGTTGGCGTGGCGGGCCGAGCTCGGCAGCGTGCGGTCACCCCACAGGGTGATCGAGGTGGGCTCGTTCATGTCGTGCCAGATCCCGGCGACCCCGGCGTCGGTCAGCCGGCGGTAGAGGCCCCGCCACCAGGTCCGGGCGTCCGGATCGGTGAAATCGGGGAAGGCCGCCCACCCGGGCCACACCGTGCCCAGCAGGGGCTGGCCGTCCTCGTCGCGCACGAAGTGACCGCCGTCCACGCCCTCTCGGTAGACGTCGTAGTCGGGGTCGGCCCGGATGGCCGGGTCGACGATCGTGACCACCTGCGTGCCGCGTCGCCCGACCGCGGCGACGAGCGCCCCGAGGTCCGGGAACCGGTGGCGGTCGATGCTGAAGACCCGGTAGCCGTCCATGTAGTCGATGTCGAGGTGGACGGCCGAGAGCGGGAGGCCCTCGGCGGCGAAGCCGTCGACCACCGCCTGCACGTCGGCCTCGTCCTTGTAGCCCCAGCGGCACTGCTGGTAGCCGAGGGCCCAGCGGGGCGGGAACGACGGCCGCCCGGTCAGGGCGCTATAGCGGTCGAGGAGGAGCGGCAGCGGGCCGACGCCCACCCAGTGGCGGAGCATCCCGCCGCGGAACGTGACCTCGAGCGCCGCCGGCGGCCCCACGCGCGCCCGGTCGTCATCGACCGTGACGCGCGCGTCGAAGGGGTTCTGGTGGAAGACGAGCACGTCGTTGTCGGGGTGCAGGCCGACGTAGACGGGGACACCGCAGTAGAGGGGGTCCTGACCCGGTCCCCACGCGCCGCCCGGGTCCCGGTTCCACAACCGGTAGGAGCCGCCGCGCAAGTCGGCGGGGCTGGCCTGCTCGCCGAGACCCGACACCCGCTCGCCCGGCCGCAGGACCGCCCGCAGCGTGCGCGACTCACCCCGTCGGAGCGGGGGCAGCTCCCGGCGCACCACCCGCCCGCCGGCGTCACGGTAAGTGAGCTTCCCGTCGGGGTCCACCGTGACGCCGATCGCCCGACTCGCCACCTCGGTGCCGCCGTGGCGCTGGGTGACGGTGACCGGGCCGAGGCCCGCCGGCCGGCCGGGAGCGAGCGGCAGCCCCGAGCCGTCCGGCAGTGCGGCGGCCGGGCCGTCGGGCGAGAGCCCCCAGGGGAGGGGCGGTTCGCTTGGCCCCCACGTCACCCGGACGAGGTCGTCGGCGGCGAAGACGACCTCCAACTCGGCCTCGTCGAACATCGCCTGCAGGCCGACCGGGCGGGGCCGCCGCCGTCCGCCCGGGCGGTCGAGGACTTCGGCGACGGCCAGCAGCTGCCCCGGGGTCCGGGTGGTGGCCGGGCGGTGGTCGACCCGCTCGTCCCGGCGGCGCTGCCGCTCGACCCGCAACGAGTTCAGCGCGATGGCCGCCATCGTGGCCGGTCCGAGGGCCGTCACCTCGCGCGCCGCCAGCAGGGCCTTGGCCCCGGTGCGACGGAACGGGCCGCTGGCACCGGGCATGGGCGCCGAGGTTAGGGCAACACCCGACCGGCCAGCCGGCTGAGCTAGCGTCGCCCCCAATGGCCACCCTGCCCAACCGGGTCGGCGGCCCGGCGGCCAGCCGGCGGCTCGCTCTGCGCAACCCGCTCACGCTCGTGCGCGACCAGGTCCAGCGGCCGGCGACGCGGCGCAAGGTGAGCATGGTCGGCGGCGAGTTGGTGGTCGACGGCCGGCGGCTGGCCTACACGCTCTCGGACAACGAGGACGCCTGCGGCCCGGACGGCCTCGGGAGCGCGCCGATCTGGGCCGTGAACCTTCACGGCTACTTCGCCGGCGGCGCCATGTACTCACGCGAGAGCGCCCGGCTGGCCGAGCGCTTCGGCTGGCGGGTGCTCAACCCGAGCCTGCCCGGCTTCGGCGGCAGCGACCCCCTGCCGTGGGGGGCGATCTCGATGACCACGCTGACCGAGGAGGTCGAGCGGCTGCTCGGGCACGTCGGGGCGGGGCCGGCCGTGGTGCTCGGCCACTCGATGGGCGGGGCGGTGGCCGTGGAGTTCGCCCGCCGGAACCTCCAGCGCACGCTCGGGATCGTCTACCGCGACGGCGTGGCCACCCCGGCCTGGAAGGAGCGGCGGGGGATCATCCCGTTCCTCCTCTCACCCATCCTCCCCGACGTCGCCCCCATGGCTGACCTCATGGCGGCGATCGTCCTCGACGCGCCCGACCTCCTCCTCGGGCAGGTGATCTCGACGCTGCGTTCCATGGCCCCCGACTTCCGGCAGAACATGCGGACGATGGGCCGCACCGCTCCGGTGGGCAGCATGCTCATGACCGTCGACCAGCGGCCCGAGGTGACATGGCTCGGCCAGACCGGACTCCCGCTGCTCGCCGAATGGGGGTGCTTCGACCGGGTGGCCACCCCGGCCGCGGCGAAGGAATTCTCCGACTGCGCCGGCACACCGATCCAGTGGCTGCCCGGCGGGCACTCGTGGATGCTCGCCCGGCCCCGGGGCCAGAGCGACGTCTTCGAGCACCTGCCGACTGGCCGCGACTTTGTCGAACGGGTCGAGGAGCGTTGGCGGTCTCTCGTCAGCGGCGCGCCGGTGCTGGAAGCGGTCAACTAAGCCATCGGAGGCTTGCGTGCACCTGCCCAGCTTCTGGGCAGGTGCACGTTCTCGAGTCCTTGGCTCAGGTGTCGGACCACAGTGACGCCCAGGTCGTCACAGCCGGCGACGGGGACCTTGCTTCGTCATGATCCGGCTACGAAGCAAGCTGGGACTTCCAGAGTGAAGTCGGTGGAGCGATGCCGACGATGTAGCAGGTCGCACTCTCCGACGCGCATGCCAAACCGTCCGTCTCGAGGTCGGTCGAACCATGCCGATTTCGAGGTGGGTTCGTCGGCGACCACTCTTGTCCTCCGTTGTGAGTGACGAAGAGATCGTTCGAATCATCCACGAGGTAACACGATGTCCGAGTAGCACACCCGAATCCTCCGAAATGATCCGGATCGAACGCATTCCCGATGACACCGACCGTGGTCCATGTCCTCCCTCCGTCGATGCTGACGGCGACCCCCTCCTGTGGCTGTGCCGATCGGTAGAGCGCCCAACACCGACCAGCACCGATGCAGGCGATGGCATCAAGGTCTCCGGAGCCCCCGGGCAGCGCCGCCGGTGACCAGCTCCGCCCGTCATCGCTCGTCGAGACGAGCGCGACTCGATAGTTCGATGGGTTCTTGCCCGACATCGCGAAAATGTTGTTGCCATAGACCAAACAGGTGCTGGTGGTGCAGCCGATGAAGCCCGGCGTGATGGCCTCAGAGATCCACTGCTGAGGCAGTGGCACGATCGACCAGCTGCGGCCCTGGTTGCGCGTGAAGCCGAGGGCGTCAGCGTCTTCCGCAAGGTTTTCACCGACCATGAAGCAGCCACTGCGGTCACAAGCGATCGAGGCAACACCGCCAGCCAGCGGAGCGGGAAACCGCGAAGTGAAGAACCATGAACGTCCTCCGTTCATGGTCGTTCCCGTAAAGGTCGCAGCGTTGGCGCCACGGATACCGCCGATAATGCAGCCAGTTGGCGACCAACATCCGATGGCCGCAAGTTGACCGTTGGCTGCTGCATCGGGCAAAGGTACGGTCATCCTGGTCCAGCGTTCCGGAAGGGACGAAGCGCCGGTCGCTTCGCCGACAAGGACGGTCGTCGCCATGGCCAAGAGGCAGGCGGTGACGGTCTTTGCACCTTTCGGCCAGCTGGGGGGCACATCCAGAGACTACGGTCCTCGCTCCGAGGACCCGTCTCGGACGCCACTTCGATCGGCTTCCGCGACTCCGGCCATGACACGCCTGACGCCGTCGCGGTTACATCGAGGGCTCCGGTTGATCGCGATCTGTCGCGCACCCGAATCGCGCCGATCTCAGCGGCCGGCGGCCCGCCACCCCCGGGCGGCCTGGACTGTCCCGTAAACGGCCACGAGCGTGGCCACCGCCATGAGCACCGCCGTGCCCACCATCGTCGGGTCGAAGGGCGACGCCGCGGTGCCGGGACGACCGCCGGCGAGGAACCACGGCGCGCTCTTCGAGAGGGCGCCCCACCAGGTGGCAGCGGCCGCGGTCATGCCGACCATGGCGAGCGTGACGACGCCGGCGCAGGAGATGACGAGGCGCCGCAGCGGAGGCGACAGCTCGATCCGCCGGGCCACCGCCACGCCCACGACAGACCAGCCGGCGAGAGTGGCGGCGAAGAGGAGGGCCACGCCCATTGCCACGAGCTGGTAGCCGCCGGGCGCCCCGTCGGCGTGGACCGAGACCCTGTGGGCCCACAGCGCCAGACCGGTCACCGCCAACCCGGTGGTCACGGTGAGGCCGATGGCGACGAACACCCTGGTGCGCAGCGCCGGCCAGCCACCGGCGGCCAGCAGCCGGACGAGAGCCGGCAGGGCGGCCACCACGCCGACGACGATGGCGAGCGCGCTCAGCACGGCCAGCGCCTCCACCGCGTCGAAGGACACCATCGGCACGGTGTGGGAGCCGGTGGGCGTGGCGGCATCCCAGTGCTCGGCCAGCTTGGCGAACACGAGGCCGGCGAAGACGAAGGCGGCCCAGGCGCAGCCGACGAGCCAGGGCCCGACGCCCATGCCGGTCGGCGACACCGGCTCGCCGACGAGGCCGGCCGAGCGCAGGCGCTCGCCGAAGCCCGACCAGGCGAGGGAGCGGCGCAGGGCCGGTGGCGGCGGTCCGCCGCCCGTGGTGTCCTCGACCAGCGCAGCGAGCTCGTCGCCGTAGCGCTCGCGCCACCCCTTCGGGTACCAGCGGAGGAGCCGATGGACCTCGTCGTTGCGGTGGGCGTCGCTCACACCGCACCCCCGGCCGGCCGCCACCGCGGCTCGACGGTCCGGGCCCGCCCGGTGCGCAGGCGGGCCGTCCCCTCGTCGGTCACCCGCCGCATGTCCTCGAGGGCCTCGGCCAGGGAGGCCCGACCCGCCGCCGTGAGGCGGTAGGGGCGGCGGCGGCCGCTCGCCCCAACCGGCTCGATGAGGCCCCGCTCCTCGAGCCGGGTGATGGCCCCGTAGAGGGTGCCGGGGCCGAGGACCACGCCGGCGAACCCCTCGATGTCCTGGGCCAGGGCGTACCCGTGCTTGTTACCGGCGGCCAGGCTCGTGAGGATGAGGACCGGCGGGTCGTTCGGGCGGGTCCAGGTCGTGGCCACGTCGGCCAACTTACTACGCATCACGTAGTAAGTCCAGCCGCCTCCTCAGCGGATCACGACCGGCGGCGCCGGTGCGGGCAAGGAGGACCGGGCCGCCGGCAGCCGCACGACCATGCGCGTCCCCGTCTCGCTGTCGGCGACGTCGGCCGTGCCGCCGTGGGCCTCCACGACCGCCCCCACAATGGCGAGACCCAGGCCCGTGCCACCGTCGGGCCGGTCCCTGGCCTCGTCGAGCCGGGCGAAGCGCTCGAAGACCCGGTCCCGCTCGGCCTCCGGGATGCCCGGGCCGTCGTCGGCCACCACGAGCTCCACCCACCCGCCGACCGGGCGGAGCTCGAAGCTGACCTGGTGGGCGGCGTGGCGCTCGGCGTTGTCGGTGAGGTTCCGCACGACCCGGCGCAGCTGCTCGCGGTCGCCCTCGACCCGGGCCGCACCGACCCGATGCAGGTCGACGGCCACCCGCCGCTGGGCCCGCAGCCGGGCCCCCTCGGCGAGCACGATCTCGTCCAGGTCGACCGGGTCGTGCCCCGGCACGAGGTGCCCTTCGTCGCCCCGGGCCAAGAGGAGCAGGTCGTCGACGAGGCGCCACAGCCGCTCGGCCTCTTCGGTCACGGCCTCGGCCACCTCGGGCCAGTCGGCGCTCTCGGGGTGGGCCTGGGCCACCTCCAGCTGGGCCACGAGCGCGGCGAGCGGGCTGCGCAACTCGTGGGAGGCGTTGGAGACGAAGCGCCGTTGTTGGGCCGACGCCGCCTCCAACCGGGCCAGCATCTCGTTCATCGTCCGGGCCAGCCGGCCGATCTCGTCGTAATAGGGCGGCTCGGGCACCCGATGGTGCAGGTCGCCACCCGAGATGTCGCCCACCTCGCGGCGGATCGCCTCGACCGGTCGGAGGGCCCGGCCGGCGAGGAACCAGGCGAACACGCCCGCCCCGACGAGGAGCAGCGGTAGGACGACGAGCAGCACGAAGGACAGGGTGTGCACCGAGCTCTCGGCCGGGTCGTCCGAGACGAGGGCGTAGACCGTGAGGGGTCCGCGGGGGGTGGCCACCGTGGTGGCCACCATGAGGTCGGCGTCGTCCTCGCCCGGCAGGACCCTGTTCGTCGGGAGTTGTTGGGTCACGCCGACCGGAGGACGGCGGGTGGTCACCGGGCCCCGGCCGACGAGATCGGGCGACGCCGCCAGCACGCCGCCCTTACCGTCGACCACCTGCACCGCCACCCCCGAGCGCACCGGGAGCCGCCCGGGCACCGAGCCCGTCGTGACGAGGCTCGAGACGTCCTCGGCCTCGGCGGTGGCCCGGCTCACGAGCCCGTGGACGAGCGAGCGGTGCAGCAGCCAGACGAGGCTGGCCCCGCCGAGGGCGAGGGTCACCGCCACGACCACGAGCGCCGAGAGCGTGATGCGCACCCTGACCGAACCGAACCAGGGGCTCGGTTGGACCGCGGTCAGTCGGCGCCCCGGGTCAGCCACCGTCGGCGTCGAGGCGGTAGCCGATGCCCCGCACGGTCTCGAGGGCGTTGCGGTCGAACGGCTGGTCGACCTTGCGGCGCAGATAGCCGACGTAGACCTCGACGATGTTGGGGTCGCCCTCGAAGTCCTCGCCCCACACGTGGTCGACGATCTCGCGCTTGGCCACGGCCTCGCCGGCGAAGCGCATCAGGTACTCGAGCAGCGAGAACTCCCGCGGCGTGAGCTCGATCTCGACCTCGCCCCGGCGACAGCGGTGCTCGGCCGGGTCGAGCGTGAGATCGCCCGCGGCCAGCACCGCCGGGCGGGCCCGACGGCCCCGCCGGAGCAGCGCCCGGATCCGGGCCACGAGAACGACGAAGGAGAACGGCTTGGCCAAGAAGTCGTCCGCCCCGGTGTCGAGGGCTTCGGCCTCGTCGAACTCCCCGTCCTTGGCGGTCAGCATGAGGATGGGCACCCAGTTGCCCTCCTCGCGCAGCGTCGCGCAGATCTTGTAGCCGTTCATGCCCGGCAGGAGGATGTCGAGCACGATGAGGTCGTAGTCGTGCTCCCGGGCGAGTTGCAGACCCTCCGTGCCGTCGTGGGCCACCTCGACGCTGAACCCCTCCGCCTCGAGGCCGTGGGCCACGGCCGAGGCCAGATGGATCTCGTCCTCGACGATCAGGAGGCGCACGCCGGCCGCTTCGTGCCCGGTCCGCTCACCCGTCCACGTAGAGCTGACCGTTGGCGCTCTCGGCGATCGGGATGTGCCGCAGACCGGTCGGGGCGGGACCATTGAGGACGTCACCGTTGGCCGGGTCGAACTCCGAGCCGTGACAGGGGCACACGAGGAGCTTGGCCCCGCCGGCGTAGCCGACGGTGCACCCCGCGTGCGGGCAGACGGCGTCGTAGGCCACGAAGGTGCCCTTCGTCAGCTGGAGCACGATGGACGGGTCGCCGGAGGCCGGGTCCGTGAACGAGGCTGCCCCGCCGACCGGCACGTCGACTGCCGGGCCGATCTCGGTGCCCTTCGGCTTCGGCGCGTTCGACGTGGCCGGCGGCGCGGTGGTGCCGCTGCCCGACGCGGCCGGTGCGCTGGTCGTCGGCGTGGTCGGGCCGCTCGTGCCCTTCGTGGCCGAGGCCGCCGATCCACTTGGCAGCGACACGCTGGCCCCCGAGGTGGGCGACGGGGCGCCCCCGATGGCCCGGCCGAGACCCGCGGTCATTCCGGCCACGATGAGGCCTGCCGCCCCGACGCCGGCCACCGCGGCCCCGCCCAGCACGACCGAGCGCCGGTCCACCTGGTCGGGGCGCTTGGCCCGCGGGGACCGGCCGTCACCCGCCTGGCGCAGGAACGGACAGGGCCCGACGTCGCAGGGGGCTCTTTTCATGGCGGTGCAGCGGTCGTCCTCGTAGTTCCCGCAGACCTGCTGGACGACCGAGAACGGCAGCGTCACGACGTTCGGCGGTCGGAGGCCGCCCTCTCGCCGGGTCCACGAGGCGATCAGCCCGTCCACCGACAGCACGCCGCCGGCCCCGGCGAGCACGAGCGGCATCCAGGCGAAGAAGAACACGATGTCGGCCCCCGTGTAGTAGGGGGAGGAGTGGAAGCTGACCGTGAGGAACAGCGTGAACGACAGGATCATCCCGCCCAGCGCGGCGAGTCGGGTCCAGAGGCCGAGGAGCGTCCCGAGGCCGATCGCCAGCTCCGACAGCGCGATGAGCAGGCCGATCGCCACCGCGTAGTGCTGGAGGTGACCGAGGAGGAAGTGCAGCGGGCTGATCCGGTTGGACGCGATCAGCTGGGCCTGGATGCTCGACGGGCTGGCCGCGTTGAAGAAGTTGGGGTTGGCCAGCTTCTGCAGAGCGGCGAAGCAGAACGTGATCCCGAGGAAGGCCCGCAGAGGGAGCAGCGCCCAGCCCGAGAGGGCGAGGGCCCGGGGCGGGGGCCGCAGGAACAGCCACCGCGACTCGCCCGGCCGGCCGGCCGAGGGGCCGTCGCGGCGGGGCGCGGGGCGGCCGCTCGCCCGACGTTCTGAGGGCGGCGGGCCGCGGCGGGACCGGGTGGGGGCGGGCCTGGCCACACCATGAGTCTGCCGCGTGGGGAGCGCCGATCCACATAGCCCCCCACCCGCCTTCAGGGTCCTCTCATCGAGGAGCTGTGCTAAGGGGCGCCCCCGGCGTTCCCGCCGCCCGCTCCCGGTGCGACGCCGCTGCTGCTCGATGCGGTGGAGCACTGGAGCGGCTCACCCTCGGGCAGCTGGGGGGGCATGCCCGAGTAGGGGTAGAGCACGCCGCCGTTGCAGGCCTGCCAGGAACCGGGGGCCTCGTTGACCGGGCTCTGCAGCGTGGAGCTCCACCGCACGACGCCGTAGGCGGCGTTCGGGTCGACCGAGCCCGGGCCGAACGCCCAGTCGCCGAACATGCCGCCGGCCGCCGAGGGGGGCAGGTTGGCCAGGCCCCGCTGGAACGTGGCCGGTGTGAGATCGGGCCCGGCCGCCTGCAGGGCGTCGAAGAGGAGGAGGAGCGGGCCGTAGACCTGGGCGAAGTCGGGCACCATCGTGGCCCCGGCCGGCGCCCCGGCGTCGAAGGCGTACTCCGCCTCGGTGCCCGTGGCGGCGACGGACGGTTGGCCGAGGCCGATGGCGTCGAGGGCCTGGGACGGGGTCTGCAGCGCGGCGAGGCTGTCGAGGAAGGCCGACTCGACCCACTCGGGCTGGTAGCCGAGGGCGTCGGCCGCCTTCGTGAGGAAGATCGGGGTGAAGGGGTCGCAGGTCGTGCACAGCACCGTGGTCACGCCGGCCTGGTCGAGCTCCTTCACCGCCGTCTGCACCTGGGCCTGGAACGACGGGGCGTCGAGCGAGAGGTGGACGACCCGCTTGACCGTCACGCCGTCCTTCGCTTTCAGCTCGCTCACGATCGCCTGACCGCAGCCGTTGGAGGTGCCGGCGTTCGTGTCGACGAGACCGAAGGTCCGCTTCCCGCCGTTCAGGCCCCCGCCGGCGAACTGCACCGGCGTCGGGGCGAGGCTCCGGGCGACGAGCTGGACCGTGGCCTGGGCGGTCTTCGAGCAGACGTTGCCGGTGGTGTAGAGGTAGGGCGCGCCGGCCAGGAACTGGGTGTCGGGGCCGTCGAAGACGCCGAGGCCGAGGATGTGGCGGGCGGCGAGGGCGCTCTCGTAGACCGGCGTGGCGTCGAGACCCGAGCTGTCGGCGAAGGCGTGGAGGCGGGCGGCGGCGGCGGCGTCACGCGCCGCCAGCTGCTTCCCCTCGCCGCTCAGCTCGGCGACGAAGTCACCCTCGCCGACGTAGGGCTTCAGCACGACGTGGCGACCGTAGAGCTCGAAGTCCTGGTTGAAGGTCTTGATGTCGGCCTCCATCGTCAGCACGGTCTCTTGGCTCGACCCGCTCACCGACGCCGGGATGAGCGAGCCGAGCTGGGCGGCCTCGGCTGGTGACGCCTCGCGAAACGTGAGCGTGATCGTCGAACGGGTCACACCGGGCGCCGTCGCGCCGCCGTTGTTGCCGTGCCACGCCGGCTCGCAGATCGGCGCGTAGTCGGACCACGCGACCTGGCGCACCCCGGGCCCGCACGCCGCGCCCGTCACCGTCACGCCGCGGGTGCCGGGGGCGGCGGCCGGCGTGATCGTCAGCTGCCTGGCCGCAGGCGGTGCACCCGGGGAGCCGACGACCGAGGGGAGGGCCACCCCCAGCACGACGAGGGCGACGACCACGACCACCACGGCGCCGTAGCGACGGGCCACGGCCTTCACCGGTCCGGCCGGCGGCCCGCCGTCGCCGTTCGCCGGCTCGACCGCCGCGGTGGGCGAGAACCACCCCGAGGTGTCGGGCCGTCGTTCGGCGACCACTTGGTCCGGGTCGACCAGCTCGGTGGCCGAGGGAGCCCGGAAGCCGGCCGGCGCCCGCGACACCTGGTCGGTCTCGGGCCGTGGCGGGGGCGGGAGGAGCGGCGGGGGCGGCAGCGGGCTCCCCGGTGCCGGTGGCGGCGGCAGCGTCGGACCCGACGCCGGCGGCGGCGGCCGGTCGCCGGGCGCGTCCAGTCCGGGGGTCACCGGGCCCCCGTGGCCGCCACGTCGGACGGCGCGGCCGGCGGTCGGGCACCGAGCCGCTCCGCCCCGAGGTAGGCCTGGAGCACGGCGCCGTCGTTCAGCACCTCGCTCGTCGTGCCCGAGGCGATCACCTCGCCGAGGTGCAGACAGATCAGCCGGTCGGCGACCGCCGAGACCACGGGTACGTCGTGTTCGATCACCACGAACGCCGCGCCCGTCTGCTCCCGGAGCGCCAGGAGCAGCTCGCTGAGCGCCTCGCCCTCGCGCTGGGCGATGCCCGAGGTGGGTTCGTCGAGGAGCAGCACCCGCGGCCGGTGAGCCAGGGCGCAGGCCAACTCGAGGACCCGCTGCGTGCCCGACGACAGATCGCCCACCCGCTGCTCGCGGAAGCGGGCGAGGTCGAGCTCGTCGAGGAGGTCCTCGACCCGTTCGCGGATCGCCGCCTCCGCCCGCACCGCCGGGGCCAGGGCGAGGGCCTCGGCCAGCGGGTCGCGCACCGCCACCGAGCGCTCGAGCGCGGTGGCCAGCGCCTCTTCGACCAGCATCGTGGGCCACAGCCGAGCGTCCTGGAACACGCGGCCCAACCCGTGGCGGGCCCGGGTCGACGGCGAAGCCGAGCTGAGGTCGACACCGTCGACCCACACCGAGCCGGTCTCGGGCCGGACGAACCCCGAGCACACGTCGAAGAGCGTGGTCTTGCCGGCCCCGTTGGCGCCGATGATGCCGAGGATCTCGCCTGGCGCCACCTCGACGGTGACGTCGGACAGCGCGGCCACCCCGCCGTAGTGCTTCGAGACGCCCACGGCGGCGAGCGCCGCCGGCGGCGGCTCGCCTTCCTCGTCGGCCCCGGTCGGCCCGACCGCGGCCACCCGGGCCGCGACGCCGTTCCCACCGGTCTCGGCCGGGACGCGCGAGGCGCCGGTCAGTGCCGCGACGACCTCCTCGTTGACCGGGCCGGGCGGCCCGGCGATCTGCAGGGCCGGGGACGTCGGCCCGCCGCCGAACACCCGGCGGGCCCTCGCCCGGTCGGCCGCCCGCAGGAACACCGAGCGCAGCAGATCGGGCTGGCGGGCGAGGTCGGGCGTGGGGCCGGAGAACCGGACGCGGCCGCGCTCGAAGAAGATGGCCCGGCTCGAGATGGCGGTGGCGACGTTCACCGACTGCTCGACCACCATCACGGTGACGCCGCTCCTCGCCAGCGAACGGAGGACCTCGAGCAGCTGGGCCACGGCGTCGGGGGCCAGACCGAGCGAGAGCTCGTCGACCATCAGGAGCTTCGGTCGGCACATGAGGGCCTGGGCCAGGGCGAGCATCTGCTGCTCGCCGCCGGAGAGGAACCCGGCCCGCTGGCCGGGCCGCTCGGCCAGCATCGGGAACATCGACAGCACCCGGTCGGTCACCGCCGAGGCGAACTCGGGGTCGTCGAGGTAGTGGTGGGCGGTCCAGCCGCCCAGGCGCAGGTTCTCGCGCACCGACAGCGAGGGAAAGACCCTGGGCTGGCCGAGCACCGTGACGAGGCCGGCCCGCACCCGCTCGGTGGGCGACAGGCCGGTGATGTCCTCCCCGAGGAAGGTGATCGTGCCGGCGGCCGCCCGCTCCAGCCCGGCCACGGCGCGAAGCACCGTCGTCTTACCGGCCCCGTTCGTGCCGAGCAGCGCCACCACCTCGGACTGGCCCACCGAGAACGTGACGTCGAAGAGGACCTTGGCCCGCCCGATCACGACGTCGAGCCCGCCCACGTCGAGCACGGGCGTCTGGTCGGCGGGGAGGCCGGCCCCCGGCAGCTCGCGCCCGCCGACCGGGGCCGCCCCGTGGAGCTCGAGCTCCTCCAGCGCCCGGAGGCGAAGCGCGGCCCGGCGGGCCTCGGCCGCGCCGTCCTCGGTCTCCTCGTCGCCGCGGTCCCGTTCGCTCGGGGCGACCGCCGCTGACGGGGCGAGCGCCAGCTCGGGTAGGGGCTCGCCGTCGGGTCCGAGCCCCTTTGCCCGGGCCAGCTGGCCGACGATCCAGTCCCGGACGGCGAAGACCACGCCGCCGAGGCCCTCCGGGAAGACCATGAGGACGACGAGCACGCCGGCCCCGGTGAAGAGGGCCTGGAGGGCCGGCGGCAGGGCGGCCTGGACGACCTCGACGTAGACCGCGCCGAGGATGCCGCCGGTGAGCGAGCCCAGGCCGCCGATCACCACCATGATGAACACGGTCACGGAGTTGTCGGGCTGGAAGGCCTGCACCCCGACGCCGCCCTGTACGACGACGTAGAGCGAGCCCGCCACGCCGGCGATGAAGCCCGAGATGCCGAAGGCGAGCAGCTTCACCTTGAAGGGGCTGATGCCGTAGGCCGAGGCGGCGATGCTGTTGTCGCGGACCGCCACCATGGCCCGGCCGGTCCGTGACCGACGGAGGTTGCGGGCCACCACCACTGCGGCGAACAACACGACGAGGGCCACCTCGTAGCGGCTCCCGAACGCCGTGAGATCGATCCGGGAGAAGATGCTCGGCGGCGCCACCTGGCTCGGGTCGAGGCCCGGGAAGTACTCGGAGGAGAGGAGCCAGTCCGACACGGGGACGGCGAAGGCCAGCGTCACGACGGCGAGGAACAGCCCCGGAATGCGCAGCGCCGGCAGGCCGATGAGCACCGCGGCGCCTGCGCCGACCAGGCCGGCCACGGGCAGGGCGACCAGGAACGGCAGGTCGGCGTGGACCATGAGCGCCCCGGCCGCCGCCGCGCCGAGGCCGACGAAGGCGAACTGCCCCAGGCTGATCTGGCCGGCCCACCCGGCCAGGATCACCATCGAGACGGCGATGATGGCGAAGATGGCGGCGTAGGTGGCGTCGTTCACGACCGAGTCCGAGAGCATGAGCGGCGCCAGCACGAGGAGGGCCACGAGCACGACCGCGCCCACGACCTTCCCCGACTGGACCTCCTTCAGACGGGCGATGGCCCGCGGCACGGGCGCCACGTCGCGCACCGCCACGTAGTCGCCGTAGGCGGCGTCTCCACCGGCGAGGTCGCGGCGCTGGAAGAGGAGCGCCACCACGATCACGAGGAAGAGCACCACTTCGGAGTACACGTAGGAGTGGAAGCTCCAGTAGACGGCCTCCTGGAGCACGCCGATGAAGAGCGACCACCCGAACGCCTCGGGGATCGACGACATCCGGGCCAGCACCGCCGCGGCGAGTGGCGCGACGAGGGCGGTGATCGACAGCCCGCCGCTGATGCTCGGGCCGAGGATCGGCTGGGAGAGGATGGCGCCGACCGCCGAGAGAAGGGCGGCCACGATCCACGTCACCCGGCTCAGCTGGCCGACCGGCAGGCCCAGCAGCGCGGCCCGGTCGTGGGAGTCGGCCATGCCCCGGATGCCTGTCCCGGTGTCGGTCCGGCGCAGGAACCAGTAGAGCGCGGCCAGCACGACGGGCACGACGATCATGGCGATCAGCGCGTCCCCCGTGAACACGAAGGGGCTCAAGCTGAACTGGAACGAGAACGGCGTCCGGAACGCCGAGGGCGGGGCGAGGTTCCCCCGGAACAGGCGGGGCAGGCCGATGCCGGCGGCTACGAGGATCTGGAGGATGCCGATCGTGGCCACGGTGAGGATGAGCCGCGGCGCCCGGGAGAAGCGCCAGCGCACGAGGGCGTCGATGAGGAAGCCGATGACCGCGGCCAGGGCCAGGCCGAGCGGGACGGCCAGCCAGTAGGAGTAGCCCGGCCCGGTGACGAGGAGGACGGCCAGCGCGGCGGAGAGCCCGCCGATCCCGGCCTGGGCGAAGTTGATCACCCGGGCCGAGCGGTAGACGAGGATGAGCCCGGCGGCCACGAGCGAGTTCAGCCCGCCCACCACGAGGCCCTTCAGCACCACGCCGGCGGGCAGGCGGTTCGGCAGCGTCTGGTCGGCGAGGACGTAACCGCCGATGAGGACGAGGACGACGACGGCGCCGATCGCCGTGGTCAGCCAGAAGTTCCGACGGTCGGTCATGGCCTAGTGGCTCCTCGACTCCGCCACGGCGGCCGACCCCGGCGGTGTCGACGCCGCGCCGGCTTTGGCCGAGCAGGTGAGCTGGCGGTGGGCCGGCACGTCGGCGGCGCGGGCGTAGGGGATCTGCCGCCCGCCCTCGCAGTCGACCCAGGTCCCGAGCCGCCCGTCAGACGCGCTGCGGACGTCGGGCTGCCACTGCACCACCCGGTAGGCGGCCGGCGGGTCGTAGGGCCCGGCCTTCCCGTCCCAGGCGCCGTACATCCCCCAGCGCGCCGAGACCGGGACGAGCCGGGAGGCCGCCTCGAAGTTGGCCGGGGTGAGGTAGGGCCCGGCCAGCTGGAGCGTCGTGAAGAGCTGCAGCAGGGAGAGGTAGGCGAATGAGTACGTCGGCAGGATCGTCTGGCGGGGAGAGGGGTTGCCGAGCCGGTAGGCGGTGTAGGCCTCCTGCTCGGCGTAGGGCGGCGCCTGGTTCCCGGTCGAGATCATGTGCGACACCTGGTCTCGTGGGAGGAGCCGGGTGAAGGCGTCCGTGTTGGTCTGGCCGCTGGCGAACGTGGACTGGTACCACCACTCCGGGTGGTAGTCCTGACGGTCGGCCGCCTGCATCACGAAGATGGGGGTGATCGGATCGCACGACGCGCACACGACGGTCGTCACGCCCGCCGCCTTCAGCTGGGCCACGGCGTTCTGCGCCTCGTCGACGAACTGCCCGAGGTTGAACTGGAGGGCCACCATGACCTTCGGCGCCTGCCCGTAGGACGCCAGCTCGTTGGCCACGTCTTCGGCGCACGACGAGGCGGTCGGTCCCTCCGGGTAGATGATCCCGTAGACCCGCGTGTGGTGGCGCAGGACCGGGTCGCCGGCGTCGACCGCCGGGAGACCGGCCAGTTGGCGACCGAGGACGGCCCCGGTGGCCAAGGCGCTCTTCGAGCAATTGGGGCCGGGCGTGTACTCCCACGGCGCGAACTGCTGGTAGAAGGCGGCGTCGTTCACGTAGACGCTGAGCGCCACCACGTTCTGCGCCGCCAGGTCCGTCGTGTACACCGAGCTCGAGTCGATGAGTGACGTGTCGGCAAAGGCCTTCAGGCTCGTGGCCACATAGACCGCGTCCTCCTGGGCCTGCTGCTGGTCCTGGCCGAGATCCTCGTTCACGAAGTCGCCCTTGCCGTCGTAGGGCACGAGCACGACTTTGCGCCCGTAGAGCTCGAAGGTCCGGTTGAAGGTGTCGATGTAGGTCCGCAGCGTGCTGATGGCCTCTTGGTTCGTCCCCACGACGTCGGGTGGCACGAGCGAGTAGAGCGCGCTCAGCTGCGAGCTGGCCGCCTCCCGGTAGGCGATGCGGATCGTCGTGGCGGTGACGCCCCGGCTCGTCGCCCCGCCGTTCTTCCCGTGCCACGCCGGTTGGCAGGGCGGGGCGTAGGCCGACCAGGCCACCTGGCGGACGCCCGGCCCGCAGGTGACGCCCGACGTGGCGACTCCGGCGCCGTAGGCCGGTGTGGGCGGCGTGACGCCGGCGGGCACGACCACGTCGACGGGTGCGCCCGGGCTGCTCCGACCGTTCGACAGGGTGGGCACGAAGAGGAGGAGGCCGACCAGTGCCGCGGCGAGGAGGACGAGATAGACCCGGTGACGCCTGATCGCCACCTCGGCCTGGCGGCGCTCCGGCGACAGCCGCCGGGTCCTCGTGCGGGTCTCGGCGGCCCGCCCGACTGCCCGCCTCGCCGGGTCGCGCGCCTCTCCCTTGTCGCCCCCGAAGAACTCTGCCAACGCACCCCCACCGTCGTTACGGGCGGCGCCCCTGGTGTGCCAACTCGTCCCTCAACGCCCACGTCAGGCGGGGTCGGGTCGACGCTCGGCCGGGCGAAGGTCCAGGGTAGTGCAGGGTGACTGCGAAATCGCGGCGCCCGGACGACCTCAGAATGGCTCGGTGAGGACCGACCGGTCGCCTTCGGCCAGGCCACGGGCCAGGCGGGCGAAGGCGCCGGCCGCGTCACGGCCGTCGGCATCGGTGGGCAACCAACGGACGGGGGAGCGGGTCCGGTCCATGCCGAAGATCCCGAAGCGCGGTTCGTAGGTACCCCACTCGTAGTTGTCGACGAGGGACCAGTGCAGGTACCCCTGCACTGGCACACCCGCGTCGAGCGCGTCGACGATGGCTCGCAGGTGCTCGCGGAGGTACCGCACGCGGTCCCAGCCGTCGAGACGGCGGTAGGCGACGCCGCCGCGCACCCGGGTGGCCATGCCGTTCTCCACCACGAGCATCGGCAGGCCGGGCAGGAGCGCCTGCTCGGCGTGGCACCACGCGGTGAGCCCCTCGGGGTGGGGTGGGACGTCCCAGAGCGCCCGCCCCGGCGACCACGAGCGGCCGCCCGAGGTCAGCTGGCCGGGGAGCCGGAGGGCCCGGCTCGGGACGGGGTCGTACCAGTCGAGGCCGCTCGCGTCGATGGGCCGTTCGTAGCGGGAGGCGTAGAGCGCGTCGACGACGCGGCGGGCCGACTGCCGACGGGCCCGCCGCCGAAGTCCGGCGACGAGGGAGCGGCCCACCGAGTCGTCCGGCTCGAGCGCGCTGCCGAACGGCGACACCGCGGCGAAGAGCCGCCGGATGGCGAGTTCGGCGGCGTTGCCTGCCGGGGCCGCCAGGTCGTGCAGGGCGCGGCGCTCGGCAATCCAGTCGTCGAGCTTCTCGCGGCCGATCCCGGCGTGCCGAGCCCACAGGAGATCGGTTAGGAGGCGGTCGTGCTCGTAGATCGTCGACGTGCTCGGGTTCACGGTCACGATCGCCTGTGGCTGCACCGTATGGATCGCCTCGTAGGCGAGCACGTGCGCGGTGAGCAGGTTGTCGAGGACCTCGACCGCGTCGGAGACGGCGAGGCGCCGACCGGGCGGGCAGCTGCCGTCGATCCAACCGCTCAACGCCACGATGTTGGGCTCGTTGACCGTGACCCAGTGCCGGCAGTGCTCCGTCAGGGCCGGCAGAATCCGGGCGACGTGGGCGACGAAGCGGTCGGGTGAGCCGGGCATGAGCCAGAACTCTTCCCCGAGCCACCAGGGATGCGTGAAGTGGTGGAGCGTGACGATCGGCTCGAGG